>ERZ1669251.383-NODE-383-length-11466-cov-4.374726_pt1 | contig 11466 bp, 9 predicted proteins | sample MGYA00579294_ERZ1669251 | MGnify/ENA primary metagenome ERZ1669251 (study PRJEB41166, sample SAMN08046056) | hot springs metagenome | biome: hot spring; feature: acid hot spring; material: thermophilic sediment; isolation source: thermophilic sediment from acid hot...
CGTAGGAACACCACTATTCATAATAATGAAAAACCCCGGCAATTAATCTCTATATTAAAAGGGTTAAAATCAGTAAGCCGTGTTGGCTTCTTCCTTGGCTTCCTCGTGAATGTACCTATTCCCATGTATGAGAGAACTGTTCCTACTACCACTATAGTGAGTTATACGTCTATTATCTTCTTCATTATCATTAATAAGTCCATGTTGATGATTATTCAATGGTTCAGGTACTTTAATGTCTCTAAATACTTATACTTAGCGTTAACTCACAATTAATTCTCTAGGGGTTAGGGTTTGGGTACGGTTTATAAACTAGCCCGAGCGGTAATCAAGTGGAGGAGAATGATATTGAGAAGTTCATATCAATGGTACTGAGTAGGGTTTACCAATACTTGGTTAATCACCAGGATGTTGTAAGCCCAGGCTCCGTTAGAAGCTATGAGTATGCGCTTAGGGATATTATGGCAAACATACTCATTAGTGGTGGTGGGAATATTGAGGATAAGTTAATTAGAGTTGGTGTTGAGAACCTCTACACATCAGTAAGTGTTAATAATGGTGCAGATAAGCGTAAAATCCTTGAGGAAGCGTTTAGGTACGCATTGTCCCTCCTTAATGACGTTCATAGACGGAATGAAGATGAAATAAGCTCTGATGAGGAGGAGTTAGTTAGAGGTAATGTAGGTAAGTCACAGTTAAACTCTAGTAGTGATAATAAGGATAGTGGAACTGGTCAATTAATAAACCAGGAATTAGGTACAGGTAATGAATCAAGTGATGATATGGCTAACGTCATATACGATGTGTTTTACGGCAGCGTAGGCACCATGAACTTCATTAACTTGGCTCAATTACTCAACATGTTTGTGAACCCAATGGCGCACATCACCGAGAAAGTTAAGGTACTCAGGAGATTAGCAAAATACCTTGCTAGTTATGGGCTGCTTCCACGTCAAGGCAAGGGTGGTTCAAGGGTCTTTAAGGCGCTTGATAATGTGGCCCGTGAGCCCACGATAGGCAATGCGTTCAGGGTTTCTAGGTTCACTGAGCACTCCAATTACCCAACCTACATAACTGGAGTTAGGGAGTATAAGATTGGTGATCCGGCATATAGGATTGACTTAGATAAGACATCTATGAATATGGTTAGGAAGACATTCCTTAATAAGCCAATGAGTACAAGAGATATTGTTGTTAGGGAATACGCTGACGTTAAATTAATGGATATCGTGCTCTGTCTTGATACGTCTGGGAGCATGAAGGAGTTCAGTGGGGTTTACATGAAAATGGATATAGCTAAGGAGGCGATAGTTAAGTACATAAGGTATTTATCTAAGACTAATGATAAGTTATCAATGGTGTTGTTCAACTTTAGGGCAGATGTATTATGGGGGCCTCATCCAGTTAAGAAGTATATTAATGAAATGGAGGAGATGAGTAAGTATATTTACCCAGGAGGTGGTACAAACATAGCTAATGCGCTTGAGAAGGCTAGGATTATTCTAAGTAAGTCTAATTACCCTAATAAGCACACCATATGTATTACTGATGGTAGGACTGTTAATGCAAGCAGTTGCATTAAGGAGGCTGTGAGACTAAGGCGCATGGGTGTTACCTTATCAACCGTCGCTGTGGGAGATAATAGTGACTTTGATTTGCTCATGAGATTGTCTAAGATTGGTAATGGCTTATTCATAAAGATAAACGACATATCAAACCTAGATAAGGCCCTCATCATGGATAAGCTGGGTCTATAGTTAACTAAAACTTTAAACTAAGTTAGCGAACATAATCTACTCACTAAGTTTATATGCCTCTCACGAATAGTAACCGTGCTTATGGATAACTTACTGCATAAATGCTGCGTGGAAGTTGGCATAGTGGCCAGTGGATCCACTACAGTTTACGCACCAATCCAATTCTATAAGAAGGCCGAAGGCTACGCAATTGAGGAACAGCTAGCGGTAATCAAGGATGATGCTATTCAGGAAGGCCTATTCTTCGGTGTAATAAGAAGGGTTACTAAGCTTGAACCAATAGTTAAGGATAGGGTTAGGACACCCTTCATAGATAGGCCGGAGATAATGGATCCTTCACTGTTAATGCCCTATACGTCAGCAATAGTTAGATTCTACGGTATGCTTAATGTTCATAAGAATACCCTAGACGAGGTAACTCAAGTCGTTACACCTGGCTCCAGGGTTTACGTAATTAAGGATGGTTCATTCTTAGGTAATTTCATTAAAGCTAATGGTAAGGTAGTAATTGGTTCACACAAGTATAGTGGATGGGAAGTACCACTTGATCCAACATATGTCCAATACCACATTGGTGTTTTCGGGGCAACTGGAATGGGTAAGTCGAGGCTAATTAGAGGTCTAATTGATGAATTAACTAAGAGTGGCTTTAGAATGGTGGTATTTGACCATAGTGGTGTGGATTACACAGCATACTATAAGGACTACACAGTGGGGTCTAAGGTAATATCAATAAGTCCACCAACGATAGCCTCAGTCCTGGCGTCAAAGGCTAGGTTACCTTGGCAAAGCTATGGTGAATACCTTGACGTTGCAGTGTTAACATATGTAATGGGTGATAATGATAAAGGTGGTTTAATGAGTAGGAAGTTTGAGAAGTGGAATAAGCAGGACTTTTTAAGACACCTTAGGCAAAGCATGAGCAAGATGAGTGCCAGGGAGGCGACGGTTCATAAGGCAAGCCTATTCATAGACTACTTCGTTGATGATGAGTTCTTCGAGGAGTTAAATAAGAGATCGGTGAAGCCTGGTGATGTGGTTAGGAACTCTCTTGAGCGTGGGTTAACAGTAATTGATATGAGTCAGGACACTGACCTGGTTGTTAAGCAAGCCATTGTCGCCGATGTCATAAGTGAGGCGTGGGACATGGTTAAGCGTGGGGAAATTAATACGCCGGCTAGGTTAGTCTTCATTATTGATGAGGCCCAGAATTATGTACCTGAAGACTCTTGGACAATATGTAAGGATCCTATAGAGACAACATCAAGGGAAGGTAGAAAATGGGGGCTCAGCCTAATACTTGCCAGCCAAAGGATGGCAAGGGACATTGCAGCAAACGTTAGAGCTAATATTGGTACCGTGTTCTTCAGCAGGTTACCAACTCAAGGTGATTTAAGGGAACTAGGCGGCTACATGGATTTAGCCGACGTCAATGACTCAGTGTTAACACAGTTAAGTGTTAGGGAATTCTTCGTAACAGGACTAATGAACCCATTACGGAAACCACTGTTGATTAGGGTTAAGGAGGTGAGGTAGATTGTTCAATAACGAGGACCTCACCATAGACCTCTGGGTGGATCCCCCTTTACTTAATGCATTATTTGAGGATGCCAGAAGCATCGCTAATAAACTTAATTTAACTTCAGTTATGAATGAGGTTAATGAACTTAAGGCTAAAGTCTCAAGTAGAATAAGCCCAATACCTAATGTTAGTGGAAGCAGATACTTCGCATATGCCATAGACTCCAGTTTCCCTCCATCGCCGCTTGAGTTAGTCGGCGGCGTACTAACGGTAGTGGCTTATGGTTATGTTGGCCAAGTTGGAGGTAAGTCAGATAGGTACGTTACAGGTGACATACTCTATGAGGATACTAGCGAAATCAGTAAGTCTATTGAAATAATATCTAAGATAAGGGAGAGGGAAATGGTTATTAAGCTACTTAAGGATAAATTACATGGTAGAAAGAACCTGGACTTAATAATACTGGATGGGGAAATATACGTGCACCCATTACCATATAATCTACCTGCCTATGAGGGTGTTAGGAGGAAGGTTGAGGATGTTTTAGAGAAGATGCTTAACCTCGCTGAAAAGTCTAAAACAACAATAGTTGGTGTTGTTAAAAGGGTTAGGTCAAGGTACCTCTCCATTTATGCTGGCCATTGCTTGTCAACTAATGATAAACTTATGGCCAGTTTACTTCTTAATAAGGGTGAGTACATTAGTCTAGGCAATTACGGTAGTGTACTGCCGCAATGGCTTCAAATCAATTATATGGATTGTGAAACTAAGAGGGGTATGAGTAGGGAAGAGGCTGAACGAAGACTTAACGAGGGTATTGAGAACCTGAAGAGGGTTTTCAATGGTGATGGGGGAAGATTAAAAGGAATACCTAAAGTAGCAGACACAGAGCTAATATTCTATAAAGCCCCAATAACTGCAGTTGCTACTAAGCTGGAGGTACTTGACCTAGGTGGAATAGGAATACCTAACCTGATCGGGTACTTATCATCGCAAACAACCAACACAGGTTACCCATATTTACTTGACTTAGTGGATACGTATGTTAGGGTTGATTCACGACTACTTGATTACGTTAAATCCCTCCTAACCAGGTATGCTGGGTTAAGCATAAGTGATAGTAATGTTAAGGAATTAATTAACACACTCCTTCAGTTAACGAATCCTCAGAAGGCTTATCTTTATAGGCAAATGGAGGGTTAATAATAAGTAATAACATTCACATTAATTGAACGCCTCAACCTTCAGGACAAGGGTGAAGCATAGTACGTTTACCGGCTTCTTCCATATTATGAGTAGACTTCGACTATACATTCGTAATTAAAGTAAAGGGCCATAAACCCCTTGGGGGTTTAAGCCTGGTTGAGTAAAAAGTAGATTAGCTAATGATGTGGATTAATTTTTAAGCCTAGGTGCTTCAGTGAGTATAATGATAATGGGCAAAATGCGGTGTGACCGGTTAAAATCTTTAATACTAATACGGCAATACTACACCATATGCATATTAGAAGAATTAAGGAATAGGTGAGCATGATGCGTAGAGCATTGGTACTATGGGTACTGGTAGCAGTGGTAATAGCGCTGGTTATCATATTGGTTATAATTCATGCACCTAGTCATAGGCGTAATGATGAGTGCAGTAGGCTTGTTAATGCTCTTGAGTTCACTATGTTGAGGATTATTAATGCGTTAAACTATAGTGAGCCATATGATAATAATAGATGTGTAAGTGGCTGTACATCAAGGTTCTATGATGCATATCAGTTACTTAAGGATAATGTTACAGTGTTAATTAATGAGTTGGCTGAGGCAAAGTGCGGTGGTATTAACTTAAGTAAGTTAAGCATATACATTAATTATGCATTAGGCAATTTAACAGAGTATAGTTCCGCTAATCCACTAGGTGGAGTTAATAAGGCGCTGAATAACACCGTGGCCGCATATAGGTTATTAAAGGGATAGTAGTTGACTGAAAAAGGCTTATTAAATACTGGGCATTGGGGAATCCATGGCTAATGATACTGGCAAAGACCCTGAGCTAGATAAGTTGCTGGAGAAGAAGGCTAGAGAAATGGTTAAGGGGGTGAAAAACGTGGGTAATGTGGTGGAGTTGAATCGCAATAACTTCAATGACTTCATTAAGGCTCATGATGTTGCTGTTATTGACTTTTGGGCTACTTGGTGCGCCCCCTGCTTTATGCTTGAGCCAATAATAAAGAAGCTGGCTGCGGAAATGCCTAATGTGGGTTTTGGCAGGCTTAATACTGAGGAGGAGCCTGAAATTGCAGCTAAGTACTATATAATGAGCTTACCAACAGTCATGATATTTAAAAATGGTGAGCCAATAGACCAGGTAGTAGGTGTAGTACCTAAGAAGGTTCTTCAAGACAGGATTAAGGCTTACCTGGATAATTAGGTGGGTTAAAATGTATCCTATACTTCTTGGAATAAATGGTATTGGCTACGGTAGTTTCACCGAGTGTGAACTTAATGTGCTACCGAGGCTCATGAACATTATTGATAGGGGTGTAGTCGAGAATAAGAGGCCTCAATACCCTGATAAGTCATGGTGGACCATATTGAACATGGAGCCTACTGAAAATGCTCCAAGCAACCCCTCTACAGCACCCTTAGTTAAATTAACAAGGGCAATACTAGTTAACATACCGGTAGTTAACCCGACATTCGGCTTATACAGTATTAGGCTCGACCAAGGTACATCATATGAGGAGGAGGCTAGTAATGTAGTAAGCACTATAGTTAATGCAGCAGCCAAGGCACCAGTAATAGCCGCTATAACTGCCCCAGATAGGTTCCTACATGAGAATCAATCAATCAAATGCAACGTATACTCAGTAATAGATGAAGCTATTGGTTCATTAATTAATAGTGGCGTCTCAGCATTCATACTTTTTTCACCATATGGTGAACCAATAGGACCAAATGAAGGTGATCATGAGGACTATGGTATATACATAGCCACTATAAGTAGGCCAAGACATTACGACACAGTTAAGCTGTATGAAATTGGTATGCTGTTTAGAGACCTTGTTGATTCAACACTGAGTACGTAAGTTTAAGGACAGTCCTTTACCTTAAAGATAGGATCCTCAGTCGTAAAGGCTTAAGCTATGTAGTGCTTCATGATATTTTTTATATTAGTAAGATATATAAGACTTATAGGTAATTGTTTCTTTAGGTGAGTAACATGAATAAAAATAATGAAATTGTGTATATGAGACTAATACAAAGAGAAATTCCTAATACTCCTACTTATGGTTATGTTGGTAAAATATTGAGAATTAACTTATCGGGCGAAAACACTCAAATCGAGGATATACCACAGGATGTAGCATTAAAATGGTTAGGAGGGAGGGGACTAGGAGTTTACTTCTTCCTTAAGGAGGTTAATCCTGAAGTTGGTCCCCTATCAGAGGAGAATAAAGTTATATTAGCCACCGGTCCATTAACTGGAATTAATGGCTCCCCTACTCCTGGTAGAATAACTATTGTATCTAAATCGCCTCTAAATGGTAGGTTAACGTATTCATCAGTAGGTGGTCAATTTGGCCCCACTCTTAAGCTTGCAGGCTTTGATGCACTGATAATTGAGGGAAAGCTTAGTAAGCCATCATACCTAATACTTAAGGATGAAAGGGTTTATTTTAAGGATGCATCAGGCATCTGGGGTAAAGACGTAACTGAGGCGTATGATAAAATATTAAGTACCCTACATGAAGAGTATGGTGTTAGTGAAGGCAACGCATCAATAGCATTAATTGGTCCTGCTGGGGAGAACCTAGTCAAGTATGCTTCAATAATGTTTGATAAGCATCATGCGGCTGGTAGAATGGGATTTGGTGCCGTTTTAGGTTATAAAAGAGTTAAAGCGATAGTGGTTGTTAGTTCTAAGAATATGGAGATTAAGGTTTATGATAAGGATTTATATAGGATAAACTCAATCAATGTGATAAGGAGAATGAAGAATAACCCAATTATAAGGGACTTAACCAGCCTAGGTACATTAGGGGCTCTAGCAACTAGAGTTAGCAAGTTTAACGCAATACCTGCCTTTAATTTAACTAAGCACGTAGATTTGAACATTGACCAGCTTGTAAAAGAATGGAAAGAGAGAATAGACCAAAAGGAATCCCGCAGAGAATATTGCTATGGGTGCCAAATATGCTGCCATAAGCATGTTAAATCCAAGTCAAGTGAATATAAGGTTGAGGGCGGTGCCCCAGAGTACTATGGGGGATTAGTATCATTGGGAACTTACATTGGGGTAACAGACTTGGACTTCATAATATATGCAAAGAATTTATGTGATGAAATGGGGTTGGATGCTATATCAACAGGTCAAACTATAGCTACATTAATAGAGTTAGTGGCTGATGGCAGAATTAACTATGGTATTAAATATGGTGATAAGGATACGATAATTAAGTTAATTAAAATGATTGCGCACAGAGAAGGTATTGGCAATGAATTAGCTGAGGGAGCTCAATACCTTACGGATAAGTATGGTGAACCAGTAACTGCGGTTACTAATAAACGCCTAGAGGTAAGTCTCTGCAATTTAAATGCAGCAATGGGGTATAAGCTAGCCTTGGCAACATCAAACAGGGGTGATGTTAACCAAGTATACCTTAAGCATGAGGTTCTCTCGGAGAATGCGCAATTACTTAATGGTGATGATGCGGTTGATTATGCTATACATATTCAAAACCTAATGGCAATCCTTGATTCATGCGTAATATGCGCCTTCTCAGGTTACGTAATCAACCTTAGTGATTTAAGCAGGTTACTTACAGCTGTAACAGGCATGGATTTCAATGAATCACGATTAGCGGAGATAGGTGAAAGAATCTACACGGCGGAAAGGTACTATAATGCGTTAGCATTAGGTAAGGAAAGCGATGAACTACCCAGTAGGTTAGGTAGTGTACCCGCTGAATTATTGAATAAGTATTATGAGAGGAGAGGATGGGTTAATGGCATACCTAGTGTTGAAACTTTAAAGAAACTTAAGGTCATTGAGTAATGCGGCTTAAATCATAGGGATCTTGGCGCCACATAGTATGTTAATGAACCTGATGCGAACTCGTAAGTTAGCTTAATTGGCTTATTGGTTGCGAACTCTATGGTAACATACTCACATATTGGAGCCATTTGCCTATTCATATTCATTATATACTCAAGGGAGTAGGATGCCTCCTGCTTCTCGCTTACTGAGAATTCCTGGAATGATTCATCAGTGCTTTGGTACTGTACCTCATAATACCTACCCCCCTCACCGGAGGCCTTTACAATGAATGATTCCGGATCAGCAGTGAACGTAATCGCATCGCTTATATCCTCAGCCATCGTTAAAGCATCCTTGAACGCATCCATGCTCATCCGTATCCTAACAGGGTAATCAATCTTCGGCTCCGGTATTTCCTCCTGCGCAACGTCAACAATCGGTAAGTAGAATTTCCTATACATGCCGCTTTCCCGCCCTTTAGAACCATAGTATATTATCATTAGGAATCTGTTTCTTCCCTTATCAACACCTATGTCAACCTTATCCTTAGCCCTAATCCTCTTGGCTAACTTCTTAATAGTATCAAATAGAACACCAACCTTAACGGTGTCCGTTATGTTAACTTCCTCAAGGGCTGTTGAAGGTATGTTAAGGATTACTAAGGAGACTTTGGATGAATCAATCGCCTTAAGGCTAATACCATCAGGGCTCATTACGAATAATGCCTCATTTAGGACCTGAGCTAGGCTTAGGAAAACATACCTGACGTCCCTACCCTTAGGGAATGTAAATGTGTAAATAACCCCACTTCCACTACTTTCCTGCACTATTGAACCACCCCCAGTTTCGCTCTCAGTTTCCTCAGCTTCAGTCTCCTCTTCCTCCTTCTCCTCATTCTCCTCAGGCATTAATGCTATAATCCTCAATAACCCTTTTTAAGGTTACGGGCCCATTAAAGAATAATACCAGCGGCTCAACGTGAGTATAAATACCCTTGACTCTCGAAAAGCGGGTTTTTAAGTACATTATAAAATATTGTAATAGCCTTTTTAAGGAGTAGGGTATTATAGGAGGCGTGGATCAAGTTAAGCTTAGCGGTGGTGAGTATGTTAGAATAGAAGGACCAGCTATGATTGAGGTTTTAAGAGGTAAACTCTACATCCTTGGCGCACAGTATGATGAAGGCTCAAGAGTAACTATATTACGGGCTAGGAGAGTTGTGGCTAAGGCAATTAGTGATACTGAACTATCAGTGATCCTTGGGCCAGGGGGCTTTGTGGATAAGCCTAAGGCTGGGGAGGAGATGATTGATGAGTGGGATAGTAAATTATCAATGGAACTAAAGGGCTCAGTAATAATGGTGATGGGAGCCATGGATTCCGGTAAAACAACAATAACAACAATACTTGTTAATAAGGCATCATCGATGAGGTTGAAGGTGGGTGTTGTTGATGCTGATCCAGGGCAAAATGACCTAGGGCCCCCTACTACGGTATCCTGCTCAATACTTAGGGGTGGCCGGATAACGCACCTAAGCTATATGAGTCCAATAAAGCAAGTCTTCCTAGGTTCAACCAACCTTGAAGGTAATTGGTATAGGGCAGTTTATGCAGTAACTAAGCTCGTGGATTATTTAAGGAAAGTTGAATCAGTGGACTTCATAGTAATCAATACTGACGGCTGGGTTGAGGGTGAAGGCGCTGTTGAGTATAAGAGGGCTCTGGTTAATTCCATTAAGCCTAATTACATCATAATCATGAGGAAGGGAGATGAGGTTAATGGTTTAATTAATGGATTAGGTGTAAGTAACATGCTTATTCTCAATGCGCCGCCATCAATGAGGGTTAGGGATAGGAATGATAGGAAGATACACAGGGATATGGGGTATGGTAGGTACTTATCGCCATCAAGGGAGTTAACCCTTAACTTAAGTCAAGTGCCAGTGGTCAACATGCCTTTGACTGGTAGGGGATTAGACGGTAATCTAATGAGGTTAATATCAAGTTACCTTAAGGTTAAGCCAATTTACATGGATTCCTTAAAGAATGTAGTAATGATAGTGTCAAGTATGGTTAAGGAACCAATGCTTAGAAGCATACCAGGGGGTGTGGCAGTATTACTTCAACCCAATTGGGAGAATGGACTATTAGTGGGCCTAGAGGATAAGGATGGATTCCTAATAACACTGGCTGTATTAAGGAGAATATACTACAATAATGGAAGGATAGTTGTCACTATACCTAAGAGGTTGAGTAGCCTTGAATTAAATAATATAAGGGGGATTAGGATTGGTTCTATTAGAGTTAATGAGCAGTTTGAGGAGGTTGATAAGTTCAGCATAATATACAAGATTGAGAAGATTATTAGTGAAAACGGAGCTAACCAGCTTTAAGTAAACGCATGGAAAAACCAGACTACCTAAGTAACACCCATGAATCGACTTCACTAGTTCCTTAATGATGATTTAGTAGTGTTTAGGCTTGATGGAAGATAAGTTAATACGCTGAGGCTAGGTTAGGCTGTGTGGGTGTTACTGAGCTTGGTAAGCTTATCCCAGATAACTTAAGGAGAAGGGTTAATTTCGAGCAGCTTAACGGTAAGTTAATAGCATTAGACGCCTACAATGCGCTTTACCAATTCCTAGCCTCAATAAGGCAACCTGACGGTACACCCCTCATGGATTCCCAAGGCAGAGTCACCAGCCACTTAAGTGGATTACTTTACAGGACAATTAACCTGCTTGAGTACGGTATTAAACCAGTCTACGTATTCGATGGTAAACCCCCTGAATTGAAACTTATTGAAATTGAGAAGAGGAGGAGGGTTAGGGAAAGGGCTATGGAGGATTGGATTAAGGCTGTGGAGGAGGGTAAGAAGAGTGAGGCTAAGAAGTACGCCCAAAGGGCATTATTCGTAACTAATGAAATGGTTGATGAGGCTAAAAGACTCCTAGACCACATGGGTGTGCCTTGGGTTCAAGCCCCAAGTGAAGGCGAGGCCCAGGCAGCATACATGGCTAGTAAGGGGATTGTGTGGGCTACTGGAAGTCAGGATTACGATTCGTTCTTATTTGGCGCCCCCCGGCTTGTCAGGAACTTAACAGTGTCAGGTAGGAGAAAGCTACCAGGTAGGGATGAATACGTTGAAGTTGCCCCTGAGTT
>ERZ1669251.384-NODE-384-length-11459-cov-4.201508_pt1 | contig 11459 bp, 14 predicted proteins | sample MGYA00579294_ERZ1669251 | MGnify/ENA primary metagenome ERZ1669251 (study PRJEB41166, sample SAMN08046056) | hot springs metagenome | biome: hot spring; feature: acid hot spring; material: thermophilic sediment; isolation source: thermophilic sediment from acid...
TCTCGTGGGCTCGGAGATGTGTATAAGAGACAGCCATATATGCCTAAATCCCCATTAACTCTATTATATAAGCCAATGTACGTAGAGCATGGGCATGCGCATGGTGACCAAGGAGGAGGTATTGGTGGTTTACCATAACATACGACACCACCACCAAATGCTGTAAAGTCCCCGACAGTTGATGACCCTGTGATGTTACTTAAATCAACGTTTGGCCTTATTACTGGATTTGGACCTACTTGCCCATATTCCAGTGGTAAAAGTAAATATACGTTACCGTCATCAACAAGTAAGGCGTAGTCACCGCTGGAGCCAGGTAGTAATTGAAACACGAATTTCCTTTCATTAAGCACAACACCACCATTAGCTGAAATACTAAAGCTACTTAAGTTATCTAAGAGATTAAAGGAATTCACTTTAATGAATTTAGAACCTTCATAAGGTCTCATTAATGCTCCTGGGATAACCCTGCTCACTACATAGTATCCGAATCCGGCTATTGTTAGCGATGCAATTAATTTAAGGAAAAGCCTTCTACCCCTATTCATTAATCATTTATCCTAACTTTACTTAATAAGCATTATGCAATATGCAGTATTATTAAGATACGTAGATGCGATGAGTATATTGCATTAATCAACTAGGTTACTGCACACTCATGGCATATTGATAATCTAAATTAGTCATAATGGCTAGGTCTTAATGATTCTAACCTTAATTCCATTGAGTTTAGGTGTACCTGCGTATTTACCCTTAATGGGCTCAATGATGCTATTTATTGGTTTACCATCAAGGTCAATGAGACTGCTCTTATAAATAAACCCCACTCCAGGTGGTACATTAGGATCCTTAACAGCCTTAACCTTAACCTTACCATACTTGCTCTCCAAGATAACTACACCCTCATAATCGTGCGTATGGATAATAGGCTCTAGGGTACCGTAAACTTCCCGGAACTGCGTATTCGTATATAATGGATGCGAGGCAAAGACCAAGTAGACTTCATCCTTATTTAACGGTTCTGGCTCCACTGGATTTGGGAGAGGTAAGGCATCAGGTTCATCAGCAGGTAGGTACCTAGGCCTCATCTTAATTATCTTCCTCTCCCTAAGCTCACTGATTGTAACGCCAGTAGGTCTAATTGCCTTATCAACAGCATTCCAGGGATCCTCGAGGAGTAACGGATGATTAATGCCTAACTCCTTGGCCAATGATCTTACTAGCTCAACCTCAGTAATGCCTATGGCGGGTCTTATTGGTTGATTATAAACCAAGTAATCATGCCAATAACTATATACGACATCGTACTTCTCCAAGAACGTTTGCGCAGGAATAACTACATCGGCTAATTTAGCTGTCTCTGACCAGTATGGATCATGCACAATAAGCCTAACCCTACCCTCCCTGACGGCCTCAATAAGCCTATCGCCACCAGGTAATGTGAGAACAGGATTCTCATTCCATACATAAACCACATTAATCTCACCATGTTCGATGTACTCACCGAATTCAGCCATTGGTATTACCCTGGATGACTTAGCCATGTGGAGGCCCCTTAGGTAATCGAAGTCTATTCCCCAGCCTAATGAATTCGAATAGTAGTAACCCCTCCTTAAACCCACGAGAGCTGGAATAATAGATATAACGCCTATTGCATCACCGCCATTAAGAGATCTGCCGAGGGCAAACCCAATTAGGGTTAGGGGCTTACGTTCATGGTAAAACTCCGCGAGCCACCTAATATCATTGATGGAAACACCACTGACCTTAGATAAGTACTCAAGTGAAAAATTACTAACATACTTAGCCAACTCCTCCAGGTGCTTAACCTTACCCTCAATTAATCCATCTTCGATAATCACTTTAATGACGCCAAGGGCTAGGAACACATCAGTACCTGGCCTAATGATAATGGCTTTGTCAGACTTCTTAGCTGCGTCACTGAGCCTTACGTCAATAGAAACCTTAAACTTCCTGACGAATAATACCCATATGTGAGGAGCTGAGATGCTGGCTGGAAAAGCCCAAAATACTGCTGCATTATACTTAGGAAATTCCTCAGGTAATGCACCCATGCTAGTACCATAATGAGCACTAATTGCTGAATGCCCCTCAGAGGAACATATGGACCTATCAGTCTGTGAAGCATTGATTACATTGAAGAACCTGTCTGGGTAATGCCAAGTTAATAAGCCTTGATTACCGTCATAGTCAGTGCGTAGTACCTTGGCTGGGTTCTTTTTCAATTCCTCCTTTAACAACCTAGCCGCATACTTAATCGTATCATTAACATCAGTCTCCCTACCATCAACATATGCAGACGTGATTCTATTTCTCTCATTCCTAATTAAATCAGCCCTACCTCTAGCGCATGTGAATCCGTTTATTGGAAATACCTTCAATGGCTCATACTTCTCATTAAATATGCATGTGTCATAGCAATCCCTGGTACATGCAATAACCATTATCAAGCGACTTAAATGTGTTTTTAAATGCTCCAGCATTTGGTGAAAATTTGAAAATTACTAAAAATAAATTCTAAGTATTATACTTAGTTAAGAGCTATCATTTACTTATTCTTAAAATTGCATAATTTAGACAATTAATGATTTTTACTTAAGACTCAAAAATATTATCTTCAAATAATTTACACTGCTAATCTAGCTATGTTAACCGACTTGATCTTAGTATTGAGCAGTGTTAAGTTAGAAACCCTATACCCAAGGCATAGCCTAGGGTACAGAATTAGGCAGGGTGAATACAAGTAACTCCTTAAGTTAACTACCGCCATCGCTTCTCACCAAGTAATTACTGTGGAGCTGTTTAAAAAATTTTACGCAAACATGTGTTGAATGTTCTAGTGCATTTTATAATAAATCCTTAGTAGTATTTATAACTTATTATTATAGTTTTAGGTTAATGTTTCCTAATGACCATGGCTGTTAATGTTCTTTCAACACCATCGATTGAATGAATCATTTTTATTAAGTTCTCAAGGTCATCAACCCTATCAACCTCTGCTAGGGCAATGATATCGTATGGACCAGTAACTGAATAAGCTACCTTAATCCAGTTAATTGACTTTATCTTCTCCGATACTTCAAACACTTTCCCAACCCTGGTCTGGATGAGAAGGAAAACCTCAAACGCCATAGTTAACCTTACGTTCACTAATTTATAAATATTAGTGTTAAATTAAGCATTTAGACATGTGTTTAACAAATATTGTTTCACGTAGTAATTTATCTCTAACTTAAATCAAGTCTCAGTAGTACAATAAATTTAACTACGTCTCATTACCCCAATATCCTTAATATACTGCACAGCCTGCAGTCCAGTTAACATTACGTTACCTGTTATTAATATTGGTGTAGGTAATTCATCACCATAAGCCTTAATCAACTTAACATTAGTAATACCCTTACTTAACACCTCCTTGACCAGGCTCATTGTTGAATCATCATATATTAACGTAATGGTTTCCATACCATTAACTCCAGTCAAGCGATTTTTAGGTAGCGGATAATATAAGTGGTTATTCCAGTTCACACTACCCTATTAGGAGGCTTGGATTTAAACCCCATTATAATTAACTTAAAGTTTAAGCCTTAATACTGAAATTAACAGTGGAGTATTGTTTATAAAGACTTAAGCACTTAGCCAGTATGGCTACGCAAACTCTATTCAAGAGATATGAATTACCGCCACTACCGTATAATGTGAATGCGCTTGAACCACACATAAGCGGTCAAGTAATTGATGTCCACTATAATGGGCACCATAAGGGGTACGTTAATGGTGCTAATGCAGCAGTTGATAGGTTGGAGAAGATAATTAGGAATGAGGTAACAAGCTACGATATACAGGGGTTATTAAGAAACCTGTTTTTCAACATAAATGGCCATAAGCTTCACACGCTTTACTGGAATAGTATGGCACCAGCAGGTAAGGGTGGTGGAACACCAGGTGGTTACCTAGGTGACTTAATAGTTAAGCAGTTTGGTAGTTATGATAAGTTCAGGAGCCTCTTTAATGAGGTTATGAGGTCATTACCAGGCAGTGGTTGGGCAGTATTGTATTATGATACTGAGACAGGTAACCTTGTTTTCACAACATTCGAGAATCATTTTAATCAACACATAGCGGAGTTACCTATTCTTCTAATAGTGGATGAGTTCGAGCACGCCTACTACCTTCAGTACAAGAATAATAGGAACGCCTACCTGGATGCAGTATGGAATGTACTCAACTGGGGAGAAGCAGAAAATAGGCTTAGGAAATACCTTAAGTAATTAAAGCATTAGCCTTAAAATAAATTCCTCCTCCTTCTTTTATTCACTCTACCTTTCTCTGAGGCCTTCATTACCATGCTTGCGCCGATTAGGTAGAAGCCCAGTATGAATATGAGCAATGTGGACGTGTACATAGCCATCATTAGCCGCTTGAAGAATGGTAGAATAAGGAGTATTAATAATGGTCCAAGTATTATTAGTGAACTTACCGATAATACGTGTTTAAGGTACTTCCTTACATCACTGGGTTTATTTAAGTTATACTTCACGTTACCTTAATGTTGAACCTACTTAATAAAGGTTAGCTTTATTTTCAGTGTTTTGGAATCAAAGCATGATTTTAATCTTTTAACTTAGTGGGGGTAATTTACTATTCCTTAATTACCTCTAGTGATATGAATGTTCTAGTGTCCTCAATACCCTCCATTTGGCTCATTATTCGTAGTAAATCATTAATGTGTATTTCCCTGGCTATTATTATTAAGTCATAGTCCCCTGAAACCCTGTAAGCCTTCTCTATTGGCATTTCCTTAAGCTTCTCGTAAACCTGCTGCCTATACTTAGGGGCAACCTTAGCCATGACTATTGCCTCAGCGCCGCTCATCCTAAGAACCCTCAGTGCCTTCTCCGTAACATCAACGAACTCCCTACCAGTCCTTATTAACCCAAAGTCCTTAAGCTTCTTTAAGTGCACTGATAAGGCTTGCCTAGTCATGCCTAGTTCCCTTGCTATCTGATCCTGATCTGCGTAAACAGTGTACACCCTTAGTGGTTGGGCTTTTTTCAGTAGGAACTGCAGTATTTGAAGCTGCCTCTCCGTTAATTCTCTCCCAATTGGCTCAGACTCAACCTGGCTCTCCATACTCATCGAAAAACTAAAAACAGTACTGGTATATATACTTATTGGTTTATCTACACTATATGCTAAAGGAATAAATCATTATGTTTAAAAATGAACCCAAACTAAGAATACTCTACCTTATTCTATTTAAATCTTTCCCTAAATCTCAACATTAATCCTCCTACCTGCAGCGTAGTGAATTAATATATCAATAAAAGCAGCGTACAGGAGTATTAATGATGCGTAAATAACCCAGGAATCAACATACGCGTAAGCTAACCTAAGTAATGCCGCCCCCTCAATCAATATTGGTATCTCAGGGCCATACCCCCTAGGCCACAGCCAGAGGTAACCAGGTATAAGCATGGGGATGCATAATGAAGACATCATTACTGCAACGTAACCCAATAACACCATGTGCAGTGCGCTAAGTGATGAAGCGTATACTGAGACCGCCAATGATACTGCTAGCCCAAACCTACCTAGTACCGCCCCCACTGGGTACGCCACAGCAAGACCAACCCGCTTAGGTAGTGATAATGGTATTCCAAGCGCCAGTAACTCAAAGAGTATAAGCAGTGTAACCGAGTAGGGGTGGTTAATGAAGTACATTAAAACCGGCATTGTGAAGAAGGCTGCATCTAGGTAACTTGGCCTACGCCTATCCTCAACCCTCCTCATCAGGCTAGTTAATGATGATAGGGGGAACCCTATGAGGGATAGGGGATTATTCGTCACTATGACTGTTAAGGAGGATATCAAGCCAATCACTGTGAATATGTTTGGGTAAAACAATGGTATTTTACCAATCCCCCTCTCAATGAATATTAAAACATATAATACAACCCAAGCCACCAGTAGTATTCTCCAAACCCATTGATTAAGTACGTAGGTCAAGGACCAGGATACGGCTAGGATCCCCATAATTAATGAAACTGAGCGTGATGGCATTAGCCTAGTGAACCCAGGGTGTTGACTATACATTACGCTTAAGTAAAATAAGACTAGGCCACTAACCATTACTCTACCGTGAATCTCAGTGAGGTTTACTGATAGGGCTGGTCCAATGGTTAGAAGAATCAGTGAGACTATTAATATTGCCTGAGACACCCTAACCTGGTACTTAAACAGCCTACTGTATGAGACTGGCGTTAACTTATCTGTTGCATAGCCTAGCATTGATTCATCACTAGGTTAAACTTTATTAAGAATTACCTAAATTAGCCTAAGTGATGAACACTCCTGATAATGATGCGGTGAGTAGGCCATGCCCCAGACTGAGGTTTAACGAAATTATACTACCACTGCGATAAATTACGAATGTGAGAATTTTAACCGTACTCAATAATCTCATTACTTTAGTGTTACTTACTGAACTTGGCTACGAGCCCCCTTATATCGTCAACCAGTTTCTTTTCGTAATCGGCCAGGACCTTGTAGTCACTGCTCTTAACCTCCATCTTAAGCCTAATAAGCCTCCTCACTGAGTCCAATTCCCTAATAGCATTAGCCGGCACGCCAGAGTTAATTGCCTCTGAGCCAACCCTATAGTAGGTTATCATTAATCTAAGTAGCCAATACTGTTTTTCCGGCGCTGATGGCGTATCCACTGGGTTAAATGCGTCCTGTTTAAGGAAGCCTTCACGTATCATTGATGCAACGTTAAGCACATGCTTCTCCTGCTCACTCAAAGCCTCACTTCCAAGTATCCTAACTATCTCAGCCAACTCAGCCTCCCTAGTCAATACTTCTATTGCAATCCTCCTTAACTCAACCCAATCCTCACCCACCGTCTTACCGTACCAAGAAGCCACTGAGTCCACATACCTACTGAAGCCTTGAAGCCAATTAATGGCTGGGTAATGCCTAGAGTAGGCTAGCCTAGCGTCAAGGGGCCAGAAGGCTCCAATGAACCTTAACGTGTGGCTAGTCACTGGTTCAGTGAAGTCACCGCCTGGTGGGCTCACTGAGGCTGCTATGGTTAATGAACCTAAGCCACCGTTAAGTAGCTTAACCTTACCAGCCCTCTCATAGAACTCAGCAAGCCTAGTGGGTAAGTAGGCTGGGAAACCCTCTTCACTCGGCATCTCACCAATCCTCAATGCTACCTCACGCATTGCCTCAGCCCAACGGCTTGTGGAATCCGCCATTAAGAGTACATCGTAGCCCTGGTCCCTGAAGTACTCGGCTATCGTAGCACCCATGTATATGCTTGCCTCCCTAGCGGCAACAGGCATGTTAGACGTATTAACTATTATGGTTTCCCTCTCAAGTAATGGACGCCCAGTGGCTGGGTCAGATAACTTAAGTAATCCCTGCAATGCATCAGCAGCCTCATTACCTCTCTCACCACATAGGACTGGGACACTGTACTGTGTCATTGCGTAAAGCATGAGTGACCTAATTGTCACAGTCTTACCTGAACCAAATGGACCTGGTATTGAGGCTGCACCACCCTTGGCTATTGGGAACACTGTATCAATAACCCTTATTCCAGTTATCAATGGGTCACTTGGAGGCAGCTTTTCCTGGAAGGGCCTTGGTCTCCTAACAGGCCACTTATGCCACATCTTAACCTTAATTAAGCCATCGTTAGTCTCCACCTCAGCAACATCATCATTAAGCGTATAGTCACCCTCAGGGGCAATGTACTTAACAACACCGGGCTTATATAAGGGTGGGTACAGTATCCTATGCTCTATTAACTGGGTTTCAGGTACTATGCCGAGGACTTCCCCCACATTAACCTTATCACCAACCTTAACCCTAGGTATCCACCTCCACTTCCTGTTAAAGTCAAGTGGCGGCGCCTTATCGTAGTTAATCCCCCTTGCTATGAATGGTTTATTTGTTTGATCAAAAATAACCTTTAGAGGCCTTTGAACACCATCGTAAACCTGGCCTATTATTCCAGGTCCAAGCCAGGCACTAAGCATTTCACCAGTCCTAACCACTGGTTCACCTGGCTTTATCCCAGTAGTATCCTCATAGACCTGTATGAACGCGTCATCACCCTGAACCCTAACCACCTCCCCAAATAACCCCAATTCACCTACGAATACTAATTCATAAAGCTTAGCTCCAGGTAATTCGGCCTTTATTACTGGACCATTAACTACAAGTATCCTGCCAGTGCCTTGACTGCTCATCATTGCTTAACCACCTCATTAGCCACATCTTTAATTATACTCCTTATGGAGTCTATCATGCGGTTTAACACATCATCAATGGTTGCCTCATATGTTACCGATCCATCCTTAGTGGAGGCTATTAAACCCAACATCCCCTCATCCCCATTCTTAAACTCCACGCTAATCCCCATCTTAGCCGCTAATGATGAAATTAGCTGCTTGTCCCTTGGTGAACAAGTTACCACTAATTCCCTGGATTGAGTCACCTCAACAGCCTGATTAAGGAGTGTCGTAATTAATTTACTGTACGCTTCACTATCCCTCTCATTGTTTATACGCTCCTTAACCTTACTAATTACGTCGCGGGTTAACTCATCAATTAGGGCTAGGTACTCCGCCTTAACGCTCATTGAAGCATCGTAAAGTTTATACTCCCTATTCAACATTGTTTGTCTATCCACCTCCTCAAGTTCATTACTATGCTTCCTAATCTCATCCTCAATGACGCTCATTAACTCAGCCTCATATTTTAAACTAAGGTTACTAATCCACTCCTCGGAGTCTGCCTTAACCTTATCCATCACGCTATTTATTAATCTAATCAACTGCTCGGACATACTCAACAGTGGTAAGGGGTTACTAGGTTTTTAAGCATATGCAGGCATATCTATGGACATGATTATTAGATTTTTGTAAAACTCCACTACACCTTTACAACCCCACTGAGGTTTTGAAATCCCTTTCCCCCCACCCTAGTTGATACGTAGTGAGCCTAAATGTACTATTAACTACGTCCAGCTTAATGGAGGATTCTGAGTGGTGATGCTAACTCAATGGTAGTCTTTAGAGGAGTAATGAGCGTTTACTTACCGTGTTATTAAAGGTCTTAAACACCAAGCACGGACCTGAGTATAGCCATGTAGTTAACTTCCCTATGTTCAGTGTTACTTAAGGCGGGTACTTCAAGTATAAGGGGTTTCCTAATCCTTGTCCTAAGATTAATGAATTCTTGACCAGCTTCACTACTTACACTACTCGTAACAAGGATTGCTGCAACATCATCCATGCCTAATAATTCCTTAATTCTAGGTACAAGTGACCTAGAGTCCACCACGTAGCCCTCGAATCCAATTAATCTAAACGCGTTAACAGTATCCTCATCACCAAGTACTATAACTCTCATAGCCCAGTTCCCTAACTCCCCTATTAATGCTTAATCCCATGCGACTACGTGATGCCTACTGATACGTAGTAAACCATTAATGTTAATACCACGGTTAATACAGCTAACGGTGCATACCTTGAGTCAACAATCCTAGATAAGGCATACATGAATAATAAAGGTGGCGGTAGGTAAAGTAATACTGAAAATGGTCCAGTTAGCATGATGCAGGCGTACTTAATAGCAAGTGACGTTAGGGAACCAGCTAACGATGCCGTAACCCAGTAGAGTGTATCTAGGATTGAGTTTAGGACCAGGCTCTTATGTAATGCTGAACCCATTAAGTAACCCCTCCTGACTAGCAACCTCTTCTCAATATTCCTTAAATACGACGTGTTCATAACATAGCTTGACAGCAAGCCTGTTACCGCATTGGTTAATGCCGTTACGGTAAGTAGGATAAGTAAATCACCCCTAGTTAAATCTTGGAGAATCATTGCAGTGTAGTAACCATCCAGTACCCCAAGAACCATGTACACGTTAAGTCTCATTGCGCACTAACCCTTGAGTATATATTCCCCCACTGAAACCTCATCAATGCTCCTTATGACTGCACCATTAATTTCAATTACCCTCTTAACATCATTAAAATCCAGCGAGCCCTCCATGATTACTTTAAGACCTAGGACGCCTACGTCAGTTTCCTCAACCTTAATGTAGACTGCATCGACACCAGTTATCCTGCCTAACTCATTTGCCAACTTAATTATCTCAAGTTCACTGGGTGCATCCACATCGAGCACAATTCTCCTCAATAATGATCCCTTATCTCCCATACTAATACCCATTAAGTTCAGGAGTTTAGTTAATAAATTTTATTAAACCAATACCATGCTTACCCAATAATTAGCATTAAGTAACTAAACTAAGTAATAATCCCCTTAGGATCCAAGGGGGAGTCTGGTTCTCTCTTTCATGCTTTCAATTAACCAAATGCCTCTCCTCTCAGCCCCTCTATAGCACCAGGCATTGCCCTTAGGCAGTAAACCAACTTAACTACCCTACCTGGGAATTTGCCTGGAAACATGTTGATTGCCTTATTCACCCTTTCATCTATCTTAGCAATTAACCTAGGCCCAATCTTAGTCTTTGCTTCACCAATAATTGTTACTTGACCATTAGTACCGTAAACATCAAACTCAAATCTAGAGTTAAGGGTAATCCTATCAGTCTTTAATTCAATACCCTTATCCTTAAGCAGATGCGTCACTACATCATTAGCCTCCTCTTCAATTGATGAGGTTAAGTTATCTAGAGTCCTCTTAATATCATCAATATCTCTCCTCATTCTCCTTATCTCCTTCCATATTTTATTATTTTCTTTCCATAGTTTGTTTTGTCCTTCCTGTAGATGCTTTACGGCTTCCCAGAGCTTTTCCTGATTCTCCCTCAGCGCCTTAACCTCCTGCCATAGCTTCTCCTGACCCTCACGCAGTGCCTTAATCTCAAGCCAAATCTTATTGTTTTCTTCCCTTAATGCCTTTAATTCCTCTTCATATCTTTGATTGATTTCCTTCAATTCCTTAACGTCCTTTGTTAAATCACCTAAACCATTAACAATACCCTCAGTAATTGCAACTAACCTACTGGTAACTTCAATAAGCTTATCAAGAGAAGACTTAACATCAGTAATACTAAGTAAACCAACCACAGCCAACCTAAACTCCTCATCCTCATCTAAAGCTTTCAAAAACCTCCTCTTCTCCTCAGGGCTAAGGCTCATCCCGTTAGCAAAATGATTAAAGAAACTAATAAACCTTACTATGACATTAAACGCAAGGTTGATTACTTTACTTTAAGTAAAGTATTCGTAGTAAATTCGAAGAAGGATGAGTGTAGTTAATATTAACATGGTTGAACCATTGTTAATTAGTAAGCATACTGTTGTTACGTCTGACCTCCTCCCTGTCCTGGAGGGTGGGGGTTTCCTCGGGGGGTGGTTTATTGGTTTGTGGTTTACCGCCTTCATCCTC
>ERZ1669251.386-NODE-386-length-11445-cov-3.377963_pt1 | contig 11445 bp, 11 predicted proteins | sample MGYA00579294_ERZ1669251 | MGnify/ENA primary metagenome ERZ1669251 (study PRJEB41166, sample SAMN08046056) | hot springs metagenome | biome: hot spring; feature: acid hot spring; material: thermophilic sediment; isolation source: thermophilic sediment from acid...
GATAATTATCCTTAAGATAATTAATGATTCCTAATTCCTAAGCATCCACTACTGCATTTTGCCTCATTGCGGTTAAGTATTTCAACCAGGGTACTGTTGAACTGCAGTGAGTGGTGGGGTTAGGTTTGAGGATTATGTTGCTGAATTACTGAGTAGGCTTGGGTTCAGGGTAATGGACAGGAGGGTTAAGGTGACAAGTAATGGGGTTGAGGTTGGGGAAGTAGACTTAATCGCTGAGGATGAGTGCGGTAATAAGTACTCTGTTGAGGTTAAGTCAGGTAAGGTTGACGTGAGTGGGGTTAGGCAGGCATACACTAATGCTAGGTTAATTAACGCTAGGCCCCTAATAGTGGCTAGGGGCTTCAGTAATGATTCAAGTAGGGCCCTCGCCGAGGAGCTTGGGGTTAGGGTTATTGAACTTGAGGACGCAATCGTCCTTAAGCCAGATGAATTGAGGACTGCCGTTGAGTCAGCAATGTACAGTCTAATTGAGGAGCTTGCCGACGCATTAACAGTACTGATGAGTAATCGAAGGGGCGTGGAGGATGTGATGGATGCTATTACCCAATGCAGTGACTGGAACTGCGTGTGCGGTAGGCTTGGGTTAAGTGGGGAGGAGTGCGGTAGGTGGATTAGTGAATTAAGGGGTGAACTGGGGCTTAGGGTATCCTCAATAAGGACCCTTAGGGCCGTGGTTAAACTATACAGGCTACTCCTAGGCATACTAAGGACAAACACTTAATAATTGGCCAGGGAAACTGAAGCAATGCCCCTACCCCCAGGTGAATTACTGTCAATAGCAATGGGCGCCGCCCTAGCCCTAGTAATGGGCATTAAGAGACCACCCCTAATCATATCTGCGCTACTCCTCATAGCCATAGCCGTACTAGCCCTAGGCCTAGCCGTAGTCCTAGGCGCCCTAGCCTCAGTGGGGGTTTACGTAATAATAATGGACATAGGCTACGTAACAGGCCTAACAGCATCCCTAATAAAAGACCTATTAAGGAGCAGCATGGAGGAGAGGAGGATTGGGGGAGGAGGCCTACTGGCCACTGAGGCTGGGGTTAAGAGAATTAGGAGTGGGGCCGACGTTATTGAGGTTAGGTTATTCAATGGCGGTAACGCACCATCAGTAATAGACAGGGGGCCCATTAGTGAGGCAACAGCAGTACTAGTATCCTTAACCAGAACCGCAATGAACCTGCTTAAGAATGGGCAAGTCATTAGGGTTAAGGCGGGTAGGGAGAGCGATAAGGCTATGGTTAAGGTGGTTTCAACAGTGGGTGAACTGGAGGAGTTATCGCAATTACTAGTTAATAAAAGTAAGAGTAGGGAGAAGGCAAAGAGCATACAGTGGAGAGGGAGTGCAATATTAGTATATAGGAACGGGAAATTAACCTACATAATACCCATAAACCGCTAATTCACTAATCCCGCTTCTACGTTTAATGGATTACACTGTGAGTCAAGGAGCCTAATGAACCTGCATCTTGAAGTTGCCTCATACGTTAATTAACGTAATGCCATTTTGACGGTAGGCTTAATGATAATTTTTACATATACTTTATTGTATTACTAGTGTAATTAAAGCCTAAGACCTATGTATGACATGAATAAAGCCTAGAGTAATACTTAAAAATATAGCGTTCAAAATAAGCACCGATAAGTATGGCCAACAGGAAGGGTATATCCAACGTAATAGCAACAATAATACTGATAGCAGTAGCCATAGCGTTAGCCGTAGCAGTGGCAATATGGGCCTTCGGGCTCCTCAGGAGTGGGACGCATGCTGGTACACTATCCTCAGTAAGCCAAAACCTTTATGTTATCAATGGCGTAGGCTACCTAGTCTACACCTGCACTGGCTCTTATACGCCTGGCGTGCAGTATTCCGGTACCATTTACTTGTCCAGTGGCTCAAACATACCATTCACTGTGGTTGCCCAAGCCATAAGCTAAGTTAATGATACTTAGTTAATTGCTTCATTTAAAACACTCTTCTCTTCCTACTTCCTCATCATTTTGAATAATGAGTATAGTACTACCTCATTAGCCCCCTCGTAGACTTCAGTAACCTTAGCATCCCTGTAAAGGTACTCAAGCGGCATTTCAGTGGATAAGCCAACAGCCCCCATTACCTGAATGGCTAATTTAGTCACGTTAACCGCAGTGCTGGTTCCAATGAATTTAACCACCTGCGCGTATTTAGTGAATTCCCCAAGCCCCCTATCCCTCATTAATGCCGTAGTGTAGAGTAGACTCCTAAGAGCCTCAACCTGAGCATACATTTGAGCCAGGTAATTCTGAATAACGCCCAATTGAGCCAATAGGCCACCGTATATTCTCCTACCATGGGCGTAGTTGTAGGCCTCTGTGAGGGCTCTTTCAGCTATACCTAGCCCAATAGCTCCAACGCATGTCCTACCTAGGTTAAGCTCCTCCATGGCTAAGTAAAAGCCCCTATTAACCTCCCCAATCCTGTACTCATCAGGTACACTGCAGTCCCTAAACACAACCTCAGCGGTGCCACCACCCCTAATCCCCATTGCCTCAAGGTGATTAACCTCAATGCAACTCCCCCTAGGCACTAGGAATGCCGTAATGCCCCTATGCCTCTCCTCAATGCCCCCAGTCCTCGCGAAGACTAGGTATAGGTCAGCGTACTGGCCACTGGTCACCCAGGTCTTACGGCCATTAATAACCCACTCACCCCCACGCTCAGTGGCCTGGGTTTCAATAGCCCCAGCATCACTCCCACAGCAGGGTTCAGTTAGGGCGAAGGACGCTATTAACTCACCCTTAACTAAACCCTCAAGGAACCTCTCCTTAACCACCCCACTGCCGTGGTTTAGGAGTGTGTCAATTATTAAGGCCCCCTGAACCTCCATTACTGTGGCTAGGGTTGGGCTATGTTTAGCAACCTCCTCAATAACAATAACCTCACCCCTAAAGTCCAATCCACCCCCACCATACTCCGGTGGAGCCATGGGGGCCAGTAGGCCAAGCTTACCCAACTCCCTCAGTAGGCCCCTTGGGTACTCCCCCTTAACCTCAATGTCCCTGGCTGAGGGTTTAATTCTAGCCTCCGCGAATTCCACTGTGCTCCTCCTTAATAATTCATGAACCTCCTCAAGCAGGGGATGCATGGGTTAGTTGCCCAGTGTGCTTAATTCGCTTAACGCTTAGAAGGGAATATAGGCTTCTTGAGGGCTACTGGAAGTGTACGTAATGCTTATATAGTCCAGGTAGCTTAGCGTTTCGGGGATTATTATTGAAGCACGGGTTAGGGAATCCCGGGATGGATTACTAAAAATCCTCAGGGAAGAGGGCTTAGACTACAGTGAGGTTGATTACAGGCCCACTAATTGGCCAATGCCCCCGAGGCTAATCTTCGATGGAATCAACGTTGAGCCTGAAACGCCAAGTGAACTATACATAACTGACACAACCTTCAGGGATGGGCAGCAGGCCTTCTACGCCTACAGCCCAGGCGACGTTAAGGGGCTTTTCAAACTCCTCTCAGAGCTGGATAACGGTAGTGGGAGGTTGAGTAGGAGTGAATTCTTCCTATACACTGAGAGGGATAGGAGGATTGTTAAGGCTGTTATGGAGTTGGGGTTGAATTACCCTAAGGTTATTGGTTGGGGTAGGGCTAGGGTTGATGACGTTAGGTTGATTAGGGAAAGCGGCTTGGATGAAATGGTTATGTTAATGTCGGTCTCAGACATCCACATTAAGGCTAAGTTCAACACAACTAGGGCAAGGGCAGCTGAGAAGTACCTTGAAGCCGCTGAGGAGGCTATGAGGAGTGGCGTAGCCCTACGATGCAGCCTAGAGGACGTGACAAGGGCCGACGTGGTAGGCTTCGTAGTACCCTTCGTTAGGAGGCTGATTAGGCTTAATGAGAGGTACGGCACACCACTAGTCATTAAACTCCCAGACACAACAGGCGTAGGGGTACCTTACCCAACAGCCTCACTACCCTACAGTATACCTAAGTTAACGTGGGTAATGAGGAGCATCCTCAAGATACCCAGCAACTCCCTTGAATTCCACGGACACGGGGACTACCACATGGCAGTCGCCAACGCCGTGGCCGCCTGGGTCTACGGGGCTGGGGTTAATAATGGGACGCTACTCGGCATTGGGGAGAGAGCCGGTAACGTACCCATTGAGGCCCTTGTGCTTTGGTACGGTAGGCTCCGCGGCTCCTTTGATGGAATGGAGCCTAGGGTCATTTCAAAGATAGTGGATTACTTCAGGGGAATGGGCTACAGCGTACCTAGGCACCAGCCAACAGTGGGCAGTAACGCCTACGCCACCGCGGCCGGTATCCACATTGATGCCCAGTCCAAGGACCCTGAAACCTACCTATCCATGGACCCTTCACTGGTTGGTATGAGGGAGACCATACTCATAGGCCCGTACACGGGAAGGTCTGGGATTGCCCACGTGCTTAAGGGTATTGGGGTTAACGTGGATAAGAGCAATGAGGCTGTTGAGAGGGTTTATAGGGTAATCGTTAGGCTTTACGACGAGGGCCGTTTAAGGGAGCCAATGAGTGAGGAGGAGTTCATGAGGGCAATGGGCTCCTTAATCAATGAGGAGCTCATTAAGGCTAAGTGACGTAACTGCATTAATCAATAGTCTATATACCTAAGCCACCGCGCTTAATAAGCCTGGGCACTGGGGGTTTAATGTGAGGATTATACCGAGGACAATGTGTACTCAGCACCCTGACTACGCCACCGTGCCTCAATGGGCCACTAACGACTTCATTAAGGGTGATGATGAGGTTTACGAAGCCTACATGAACTACAGCATTTACGATTGCCAGGAAACCATGTGGGACTTCGAGGGTAAGGACGTTGACATTTACGTTGTTAGGAAGCTCCTTGAGAACTACGGGGGATTCTTCATAAACAAGGTCCTTGGCGAGGACATTTTCCTAACCTACAGGTTACCTAACCCAAACGTTGAGGCGTCTGATAGGAAGGTTTACGCTGAGGCCCTTGAAACAATACCAATGGCCTACGACCTAGCCAGGGTCTTCTACGGTAAGCCTGTTAAGGCAATATTCGAGGTAATATACCCCCTAACGTCCAGTTCAAGGGACCTCATAATAACCCTCAGGTACTATGAGAGGGTTGTTGCAGGTAAGTGCAGGGTTGAGCTTGATGAGGGTGTTAAGGTGGCTGACGTCATAGGTGAGGTTGAACCGAAGACCATTGAGGTAATACCACTCATTGAGGACATGGACTCCCTCCTAAGGGTAGACTCAATAATAGAGGGTTACGTTAAGGCCGTTAAGCCCCAGTACATTAGGGTATTCATAGCTAGGTCCGACCCAGCAATGAACTACGGCCTAATACCAGCAGTACTACTGGCTAAGATAGCCCTATCAAGAGCCTACACTGCAGGTAACGCCCTTGGGGTTGGAATCTACCCAATAATAGGCGTAGGCCCCACGCCCTTCAGGGGTAATTTTAACCCACGCAACGTCAATAATGTCCTCAGGGAGTACCCTGGAGTATACACATTCACTGTTCAATCAGCCTTCAGGTACGATTACCCGGTGGATAACGCTAAGGACGCAATCAACACTGTTAATAATTCAAAACCCACTGAACCATTAATACTAAGTAAGCATGAGGAGGAGTTAGCCCTAACAGTAATCAGGCAGTACGTTGATAGGTATCAGGCTGAGGTTGAGGGCTTAGCCAACGTAATAAACTACGTAGCCCAACTCCTACCCCCAAGGAGAACCAGGAGGCTTCACATCGGCCTATTCGGCTACGGGAGGGGCTTCAGGGGAATTACGCTGCCTAGGGCAATAGCCTTCGTTGGGGCACTATACTCAATAGGCATACCCCCGGAGCTCCTAGGCTTAGCCACACTACTTAAGCTTAATGAGAAGCAGTGGGGTGTCCTGGAGGGTAATTACGTTAACCTGTGGCGTGACTTAAGCGACGCCGCACAGTACATTTGCCTCGAGTGCATTGAGCAATTACCAAGCATGAAGAATGAGTTGAGGGTTGATGAGGAAACAATCTCAATGGTGCTTGAGGACGTTAAGGCCATTAATGAACTAGGCGTTAAGGTACCATCCCCAGGCTTCGAACAGAGGAAGCACGCCCTACTCACTAAGCTATTCCTAGAAAGCGCCAGTAACGGTTACATTAACGATGCTAAGGAGTACCTACTGGAGATGGCTAAGGTCAGGAGGGGAGTAGGCTAATTAACCCATTTAAGCCTCATAGTATCTTCCAGCGGCAGGTATGCTTATAAACCTGCCCCACAGGACAGGGCTTAATGTACCCCATACTATACTTCCTACTTGAGGCTGCGGTAGTGTACGTGTTGGCGGCCGTGGTAATGTACGCCTCATGGAGGCTTGGGGGTGATGACGTGTTATTAGCCTCGGCAGTATCATCATACCTAATGCTCCTAACGGTCAGCCAATTCCTAGCCAGTAAGATAATGAACATAGGCTACGCCAACCTACCCAGTGGTACAGTAACCTACTCAGCCACCGTAGCCACCCTTGATGTTTTAACCCTAAAATACGGTAGGAGGATTGGGTACTGGGTTGTTAGGGTTGCCGCATTACTTCAACTGGGGCTTTGGGCAATAATCCAATTAACCATATACGCCCCACCAGCCCCATTCTGGAACCTACAGGGAGCCTTCGCAAGCATTGTTGGTGAATCAGCGAGAATAGCCGTAGCCAGCGTTGCAGCCTTCTTCACAGCCGAGACCCTTGACGTACACTTGGTGAGCAGGATCATGGGTAACGTGTTTAAGAGAGTAGGCATATCGGACCCAGTAAGCATGACTGTGGATAGCCTAGTCTTCGTGCCCATAGCCTTCTACGGCGTAATGCCAATACCAGCACTCCTAAGCACCATGCTCGGCCTCATACTTGGTAAAATAACCCTAGTCCCATTAACAATAGGGGCCGTTGCCGTTAATAGAAGCACACTAAAGTACGCCCCAGTCATCCAAATACGTTAAAAACAATGTTTTAACCTAATCAACCCCCTTAAGAAGCCTAATGCCTAGTGACCATCGCCCTAACCACAGGCTTCACAATACACTCACCATTACCAGTTAAGTTAACGTTACTAACCATACCCATGTCCACGTTAATACTGTAGCTTGACCCATTAACAACAATGGGCTGAGGCTCCAAGGGAACTTTAATCACATCACTAGGAAGCCTACATTGGTAGGTTCGCCCATTAATAACAGCCTGCACGCTGGATATCCTTAGGAATATTAGGTTGTACGTGCCGTTGGGTGGATTACACTTAGCCACAAGCTGCGATGCTGAGGTTAATGATGCTAAGTCAACCTTAAATGACGCATTACCCAGAGTGAAGACGGCAATACTGCACGTGAACCATGAGTCAGTGCCCTCATTATGCAGCATCACTGATGATATTGTAACGTAGAGGTGCTGGACCTGAACAGGCTTATCACTTATGAGCACGTAAACTGACGCTGGTTTAAGCAACGTAGTGAGTATGTAACCAGCAACCACTGCCACCGCCACAACTACCACAACGGCTACTACTACTCCCAGCCTCATACTGGAGTATGGGTGCTGCTTCCCTTTTTAAGGATGATTAATGATTACTTCAGGTTTCGGCTTAATTCCAGTGCCGTTCCACTAGTGTTGAATTGAGTAACTGCTCCTGCACTTTAACTTAGCCTCCCTAGTTGCCTTAATTAACTCATCCCTTGAGGAGTGGGTTAGGCACCTTGACATTAATGCATCAAGCAGCGCAGCCTCGGCTGCGTCAATAATGGCCCTCACTGGTTCATTCATTATCCTGCGGGCTAGGGAATTAACCCTAATCCTCATTATTATTGACTTAGACTCACCGAATAAGTTATCCCTAGGGACAAGGTGAATTAACCCATAATCACCAGCATCCCTGGAGCTTAAAGCCTCCCCTGAAACCAGCCTAATCATGGCCATCCTCGGTAATGCGGCCTGAAGCCTAGGCATAGAGAAGACCGGCGGCACACCCACTGCGCCCTCCGGGTAGCATAGGTAAACGTCCGGTGGGGCTATTGATAAGTCACTTAGGACACTTAACTCAAGCCCCAGCCCCAGGGCTGACCCATTCAACACACTCACAATGGGCTTATCGAGGGTTATCACAAGTGAGACGAGTGCCTTAATGGCCCTCACTAACTCCCTAACCGAATCGTAGTCTGATCCAATGAGCCCCCAGTCAATGCCCGACGTGAAGAATGAGGCCCCTGTGGCGGTTAAGGCAACCCAGCGGACGGCGGGGTCCTGGTTAGCTAAGGTTAAGGCCGCCATTAACTGGGTTAACACGTCCAGGTCAAGTGGGTTCTCGGGGCCGTTGTCAATGGCCACAACGCCCACGCCATACTCATTCCAAACCCTAACCTTACTGAGCCTCATTAATAACACCAGCTTCAAGCCCTTTTTAACCTACTGAAGGTACTCAACGTAGAAGTAGGCTAGTAGGGCTGCTGAGAAGGCTAGTGAGGCTGTTCCCCACATCATGCCGACGTATGGGCCATCAGTCAACGGGTTTAGGAATAGGGACACGGCAATAGCTACTATAGCCAACAGTGATGCCAAATACCCTAACGCCACCGCAGTGCCCTTACTTAACTTGAAGCCACTGCGTCCACTTAATGAGGCTGAATTAACCTTAGCCTTAACCCTAATCCACATTCTGTGCGCCGCATAAACCCCACTGAAGGATATGATGACCGGCGGCACTATGACAAGTATGAACCACAGTATTGCGACTGGTACGCCAGGTTGAATAGCACACCATATGCTTAATTCAATAACCCAGGTTAAGCCAGTTATGAATAATGCGGTTACCCAAGGCCTATCAAGCGGGTGAAGTAAGTCACCCCTATCTAATGCGGGAACTATTAGTAGTATAATTAACGGTATGAATATTCCCATTAAAACATCGGTGGCTAGGCCGAAGGGCATGTCAGCCATCTTATACATGAATAGGAAGAACCATGGTGGGTAAGGCGGCACACTGCTTGCCTGTGGACTAGTGGGTGATGGGCCTGGGTATGGTGAGAAGAGTATGGGTACCCTACTCAGCACTTGCGGTATGGCCAGTACCGAGGGTATTATTAGTATTATTCCCCAGGTTAGGAAGACTACTGCAAGCATGAATACGAAGTTCCTAGGCCACCAGGGCTTAAGCCTTGAGTCACCCCTACTTAGTAAGGCCGGGGCCCTGTAGTTAACCTCCCTTGGGTCAGGCATGAAGCCGTTCTGCTCAGCCAAGTAGAAGTGAAGCATGAAGAAGAGCAGTAGGGCTGAGGCGATTATTATGTGCCAACCTAGGAATCTAGTGAATAAGTCTAGTTGAGTCCCATTACCGAAGAAGACTGGGATTACGCTTGATAAACCTAAGGACGTTAAAATACCCTTACCCACACCCACAGCGTCAGTCGATAATACGTCACCAGTTAGTGAGTAACCAACGAAGGCTGCGCCAAGGGTCATGGCGAAGAGCAGCACACCCAAAACCCACTGAATACCCCTAGGCCTCTTATGAGCACCCCTGAAGAAGACCTCGAGGCCGTGAACGTAAACGGCAAGAATCATTACGTAGGCCCCGTAGAGGTGGCTTGAGAGCAGTATTGAACCAAACGGCACATTGTGTATTATGGCCATTGTTGAATCATAAGCATCACTGGGTTGGTAATACAATAATAGTATTAATCCAGTTAAGACCTGCCAAGCCAAGGCTGACGTGGCTATTGCCCCAAGCCAATACTCAATACTGAACATGTAATCCGGCACACCCATGAATGGCACATCCTTAAGGTGAAGCATTTCAGCAATCCTATCCCAGAAACTACCACTACTCATACCCACCACCTCACGATGCCGGATTACTGTAATACTTAACTATAGTACTAGTACCACTTATGGGTGTTCCACCCTCCAAATCCCCTAATGGATTATTAATTACGTCTTGCGTTGGGTTATTGTATCCTGGGTGTCCGTATATGATTGGTCCGATCATTTTTACTGCGTATAATTCATCAGTGTTAGGATCCCATTCTAGGTTTACTGCCGGTAAAGGCCTTACTGATGGCCCAGTTACTACGGCGCCGCCACGGTAAGGGTCATAGGTAGAGCCATGGCAGGAGCAATGAATAACCTTATCCATAGGCCCATTAACCGTTATAGCCTTAACCCCAGGTGGGTAAAATGTTAATTCCGGGAACGTGCAGCCCAAGTGTTGGCATAGGGCACTGTAGGCTACTATGTTTTTATTTGGCCCAACACCGCCTGGGAATTCGTAGGACACGCCATTCTGCGGAATAACAACAGTAGTGGGCGGAACCTCCACTGGGGAACCATTAGAATCACCCAAAGCCAACAACACATTAGGCTCATTACCAAGAGGATAATTGAATAGGGCTATTTGCTTACCATTAATTGGTATTTGGGAGGCCTTAATTGGTTTACCACTCTCATCAACAAGTAGCAACTTGGGGAAAGCCGATATCCCTATGCTTGGGGGTACTAGTACTTCAAGGCCACGTAGCATACCGACAACAACGCTTAAACCCGCCACTGCCACCATTGCTCTTAGGAAGTTTCTCCTACCCTCATTAACACCACCACTCCCCATAACTATTAGCGCGTGGAAAAGCTCTTTAAAAGTTTAACTACAGTAAATTAGGAAGTAAAAGGGACTCTAATTACCAGATTTTTCCCAATTTAATTCCAAGTCAATACAGATTTAACTATAGGTAAAGCTTAAAAACTGAAACAAGGGTTAGGGTAACCACATGGGTGTAAGAACTGTGTTAAATAAGGGTGGGGTAACCATGAAGCTAATCATCATTATAACGGTTGCTACGGTTGCTGGATTACTCTACATGCTTTACCCAATTCCACTAGCCCAAACACCCACCGGCATAATGGCGTATAAGGTGGTTGGTAACGCCAACCTACAGAACCCAGGTAGTGAAGCCTTCTGGAGCAGGATACCTTGGTTCAACGTATCCCTAGTACCTAACTTATCCACTCAAATGCTCCCAATACCAGCCAACGTACCAACATCAGGGGAGGTACCTTACGTTATGGTTAAGGCCGCTTGGAATGGAAGCTACATATTCATCCTTGTTAAGTGGCCTGACCCCTATGGCCCAAGCCTAGTTGGCCCAGCTGCAATAGCGGGGCCTGGCCATTGGACAATGGTTTATAACCCCAATGGACCATTGAACACAACCTTCCTTAAAATAATGACCAGCACCTTCCATAAGTCCTACTTCATCATTAACTCAAGCTTCGCCGTTATTAAGGGTTCCCCAAGGCCAATGGAGTATATCCTAGCCTACGTTGCGCCACATTACGGTGTGTACTTCTACGGCTACTACGTTAACTTAACTACTGGCCACTACTACCCA
>ERZ1669251.387-NODE-387-length-11426-cov-12.764489_pt1 | contig 11426 bp, 11 predicted proteins | sample MGYA00579294_ERZ1669251 | MGnify/ENA primary metagenome ERZ1669251 (study PRJEB41166, sample SAMN08046056) | hot springs metagenome | biome: hot spring; feature: acid hot spring; material: thermophilic sediment; isolation source: thermophilic sediment from acid...
AGTCGTAACAAGGTATCCGTAGGGGAACCTGCGGATGGATCACCTCCTACGAAAAAAATTGGTCACAGGCACTTAACTTGCTGTTCCCATGTCAGAATTTCATATCTATCTCTAAAGAATTAATTTTACTTACACCTTTTAAGGAAGAGAGCATTCCTGTAATAGTATTTTTAATAATATTTTGTACAAAAGGAGAAAGGTAAATTTCTCTTCCGTTTATTTTGATAGTCATGAAAACATCTGGGTTGTAATATCTGCAATCTTCCAAATTCTTTTCCTTTGTTAAAATTTTTTCTGCCATTTCTCTGCACGTTTTAAAGCCACATTCTCCACAATTAAAATTAGGTAATTTCTTAATTATTTTATCAATTTCTAGTTCCCTTTCAATATATTTTATCAAATCCTCCAAATTGTTATTGAATTCAATAACAGTGTTTTCCATTTTTTCACCATTTCCAAACTTTACTTTTTTTATCCATGGTACGGATTTGTAACCTTCAATAAGGATGAGATCAAAATCATCAAAGGCACTTATTAACTGCAAAATTTTTTTAATATCTATCTCTCCTTTGAGTATGAATGAAACCTCTTTGTCCGAAGATGCAACAACAAGTCTTGATCCTGCGTTCCCCATTTTCCATGTGTCCTTCCCTTCTATGTCAATTGAAAAATTTCCTGGTATGTGCTTTATCGAAGCAATTTTAAATTCTTTCTCTGAAAAATATTTTACAACTTTTACAATTGTATCTGTTTTGCCTGAATTTGATGGGCCATAAAAACCAAGTATCATAATTTTTAGAATGAAATTTGATATTAAATATTTTTTTAAATTTCATCAAATATCTATTTAGCGTTTCAGAAAATTATGCGGGTGCCGGGATTTGAACCCGAGTTAGAGGCTTGGGAAGCCCCTGTGCTAACCACTACACTACACCCGCTTAATGCATTAATGTAATAGATTTATTTATTTTTTTCATCAAGTTTTGCATCATAAATTTCAAGGATTCCATAATTTCCATTCTTTAGAATTTCACTCTTCAAAATTTTGATTCTTTTTTTAAAAATTGGACAGTCAAGAACTAGAGTCTCATACTCACCCCCTTCACCTGAAGGGTGAATTCCATATTTTTCTTTGAGAAATTTTAATTTATTAATAATACCATTATCAATTTCCAGTCCCAGAAATTTTTCATCTAAACCCTCGGCAGAAACGCTAACAAAAATTGCCTTGAAATTTGAAAGCAATAGATCATTTAACAAAAGAAAAGGATCTTTCCTCCATAATGGTGAATAATGAATTTTATTTAACTCTGTGCTTATTCTTTCAAGCCTTGTTTTTTGATATTCAGATTCTATCGCACCTGATACTATCACCTTTTCCTCATAGTTTTTTAGAATATTTTTCAATTCATCTGGATCATCAGATATTTTATACTGATCAAGATCAATTTGAACTGCTTCAGAAATTAATTTCACTATATGGGTATTAGGAAAATGGTACATGAAAGAAAATTCTTCAGGAATTATGTTAACAATTTTTTTTATATCTATACCTTGTTGCAATGCAATGTACATTGCATAAACGCTATCCTTTCCACCACTTACCAATGCTATTCCTTCCATGCTAGCACCTGTTTTTTTCATAATTAAAATCTTTTTTATTCATATTTTCTTTCAAAACAGCATCTTTTATTTCTAAAAATTTTTCTAAGGATGCATTTGTAATAGGATGAATAGGGAGAAAAGGGCACCCACATCCCTTTACGGAAATGGATTCATTAAAGGTTCCTATTTTTCTTGCAATGCTTTCTATCTCAATTTTATCTAAACCTATTAGGGGCCTTAGCACCGGCATTTCTGTGGCCTGATTCTCAACAGAAATATTATTTAAAGTTTGAGAAGCTACCTGGCCTAGAGATTCTCCAGTGCCTATTGCAAGAGCTTTAATATGTTTTGCAATTTCTTCAGCTTTTTTTAGCATGGAATATCTGCAGAAAATGCAGGTCCATTTTCTTTCATGGATCATTTCTAAATTTGGGATTATATTTTCTAGAAGTTTTTTATGGTCTTCAACTATAAGATCAAGATTCTTTGGTGAATATGAGCTTAAAATATTAACAAGGTTTTTAACTTTCTTTAGAATTTCATCGTTTGTTTTATAATGGATGAAAATTAAATCTGCACCCCTTTTCATCAAGAGGTATGCTGCAACAGGTGAATCTATGCCTCCACTAATTAGCATCAATACTTTTCCCTCTATGCCATATGGTAGACCTCCAGGGCCAGGATATTTTTCTGTAAAAATGAAAGATCTATCATTCATTATTTCAACACCAATGTTCAAATCAGGATTTTCTAGCTTTACTTTTTTATTGAAATCTCTAATTACCCATTCTCCAAGGATTTCATTTATCTGCACTGAGGTATAATTATAATTTTTCCATAATCTCTGTGCAGATATTCTAAAAGTATTGAAATTTTTATTAGAAATTAATAATTTAATTGAATTGTAAATATCATTTAAATCAAGGCCCGATTGATAAGCTGGAGAAAATGATCTTATTCCAAAAATTTTTTTGTATATCTCTATAGGTGCTTGAGATTCAACAATTATTCTTCCTCTTATGCGATAAACTTTGCTACCATATCCAATTTTTTTTAACTGTTTTTCAATATTTTCCATTAGAATTTTTTCGAAAAATATTCTATTCTTTCCTTTCAAACCAATTTCGTCATATCTGATAATTATCATTGTATATGGTGATTACTCACCCTTAAAAAACTTTTTCAGCCATTAAAAAATATTTCCAAAAAAGTTTTTATATATTAAATACATTAAGAATGCAAAATATTATTAGGAGGAAAAAAAATGAAAATAAAGAAACTTGCGTTTTTATCTACGATCTTTGCAATACTATTGCCTACGCTTGTCGTCGCTACCGTGGTCATCAGTTATACATATCCGATTTCAGTAAGTACAAGTAATGTTAATGTATATTTGGCTACAGGAGAAAATTATGCAACGGCAAATGAATTTGGTTTCATGTCAATTAGCTCAATTTCTTCCTCTACTACTGGTACAGAAATACCTAACGGTGCAACAATAACAATTAATGGTGCAAGTGGTTCACCAGGGAATACGACTTTGCTGAATGTTTTAGAAATTATTAACAATACTGGCACTTCTTATACATGGAATGGCGGTACTTTAAATCTTTGGATTAACGGCACTTTACCATCAGGAGTTACTCTTTATTACTCTACTTCTCCAATAACTTTTGGAACACCTTCTGGAACATCTTGGATTTCAGGTACTCCAGTTAATTTAAATTCTAACATCCCTATAACAATTCCTAAAGGCACAACCACTATATACCTAGCTTTTCAAATTAATGGGGGAGTTACTGGCAAAGGAGTTCTTTACATACAATACAGCCCTACATAAAAATATAGATTTTTAATATGAACAAATTTCTTAAATATTTTTTAATTTTTTCAATCGTTTTCATAATGTTAGTTGTGATTCCAACAAATTCAAGATCAGATGTTGTTATTTCAAACAATTATAATATGAGTTTTTCAATGACATCCCCTAATATAATATATAACAACACTACTATACCTTATGTTACGATCTCAATTAATAATTATCAATCATTAAGTACATCAAAAAATTTTCAGATGCTTATTAAAGTTGATTGGTTGTTATATGAAAATTATCTAAATAGTGTTTGTTCCAATGTAAGATTTTATAACTCTACAGAAGCGATTGGTAAAACTTCAGGATATGGTGTTCTTCCAGCTTGGATAGAAACAAATGATTCTAACACTGCAACATCTTCCAATGTTTGGATAAATCTCTCAGGAACAATAATTCCCGCAAATGGCCAAGTAAATATTTATATGGCATTTCTTTCAAAGAGTACGTCATGGAATTCATACTTAGGTCTAAATCCTTTGCTTTCGAGTACATATGGACAAAATGATAATGGTCAATATGTATTTTTATATTATAACAATGGCCTTACCCTTATGCCACTTAGTAATACTGGTAAAGATGGTAGCGGGCCATCTATCACAAGTAGTGCTCCCTCTCCATATGTTCATGCTATCACCGGTAAGGTAAACCGCGGTTCTGCAAATGCATTGACATGGACTACAAATGGGATTACGAATATATCATCTCCATCGTTCAATTTGCCATCTTCATATATAGCTCAAATGCGTGTTTATTTAAGTGGTAATTCTCCTCTTACAGATTTATTGACAAATGTTCAAAGTATCACGAAAGGCCGTTTTTATGTTTTTAGGTTTGATGCAAGAGGAGGAAATTATTTTGATGGTATAGGATATTATCCATACGGTGCAAGCATAACAACATTTTTAAGCTATACCCAACAACAATCTTCAAAAAATACTTGGTATCAAATGACTGCTATAAACAATAATGATAATTTATATTTATATCAAGCCACATATAGTTCAAAGAATAGTTTTATTTTAAATAATTTTGGAAGCTTAATAGCTAATCATATAGGTGTTGGTTATAGAGGCGGTGGAATTGCAGTAACTACTGATGGAGCATCTTCGACAGACTATTGGACTATGATTATAGTGAGGGAATATCCTCCAAATGGTGTAATGCCGTCATATTCATTTAGCAATATATTAAATCCAATTCTTTGGCATACAAAATTAAATTTTTACAAAGATATTGCATATACAAACATAACAAGTATATGGTCCTCCGGTATATACTGTGATGATAATGGAAATGTTTTTTGGACTGACACCTATGGAAATGTTTTTGTTAATTGGACTTCAAATGGTGAAATTGGTGAAATTGTTTCTTTAGGAACGCCATACTCTTATTTTGCTTATGCGGGTCCCATTACTAGCATTGCTGCTATAAATTACACAACCAACCCAGGGAATTCCATTTCAGAAGTTATATTACTAACATATAAAGGATATGTGTTTGGCTATAATCTAAATACTAATAAATGGTTTAATGCATCATATCAATGGAATTTGCCCTTGCAAAATTATCCATTTCCCTGGACCTCAGTGACATCAAATGTAGAAGGTTATAATAACGGATATGACGAAGGATTTTTCTTCACCGATTTAAATGGAAACGTATATTTTTATGATACAACAACTCCAAGTAACTCAGTATGGATTATAAATAATAACCCTAATTATAATATTATTTCAACAGTTGCATATTATAATTCAATTTATTATAAAGGAAATAATCCAAGATTTCAAAATATTTACGGTATATCCTATAATGGCTATTTATATTCTCTTATAGGAAGTGGTAATGGTGCAAAGATAAAATACCAGTGGCAGTTTTATAAAACAGGTATTAATAATCTGACCGGAATAACAATTGATTATGCTGGATATTTATATTTAATGAGGATGAACAATGGGACTGATTTATACGTATCCTCTAATATGGTAGGTTCAACACCTGGGTCATTCTATCCTATAGGTAACCCAATATTTTTCAATGGAACAAATGAAGCAATAACCTATGATCAGAATAATAGTACATTTTGGGCAATACAGACTAATGGTACTATAGCTAATGATAATGGTACTGGTGGTATAAGCTGGTATTATATTCACAATCTTCCATACCTCTACAAATATCCAACAATTCTTGCAATAAATTCCTCATACTCTTTAAACTTTGATGCATATGCTCTTTACTTATCTTCTAAGAACATTACAAGCATGTATAATTTTTCATTATATTTCACAGGTTCAGATGGATTGTTGAATTTGGAATTTACATATAATAGGCAAAATAATCTTTTAACGAATCAGGCAAATCCTTCTTTATTAGCAAATACAAATGGAATTTTGATTAATGTTACAATGATTCCTAACAAGGCATACAATACAACATTTTATTTCTATGTAGTATTTTATCCGCAGAATAATCAAAATAGTATTATCTTAGAGTATATATTAGACATTAATGTTATTAACCACTTCCCATATATACCTATATAGTAAATTTTATATCAATTATTTTCATCAGGTAATGAAAAGATAAAAATGATTATCATAAAACCTGAGAATCTGTTATATTACCTTCCACAAATGATCTTTGGCATTATTGTTGCATATGTATTATATAGAATATTCTCTAAATATAAATTAAGAATAGAACAGAACACTCAGGCACTTAGCAAATATTTGGAATTTGTTAACGAGCAGAATGAAAAGTATGAAGATCTTAAGGCAGTTTCAATAAAACTTCCAAAGGCAAAGATTTCAGCCATGGGTATTGATGCAGATAAATTTTCATCAATAATTGTTTCAAAGCAATCTGAGATAGTAAAACCCAACAAACTAAATGATGGAATAAAAAATTATGAAGAAAGAAATTACATTTTTTCTCATCTTTTAATATACATGGTAATTAGTATCTGGATAGGCTTAATGATCTTGCTGAGTCCATACAAACTTGCAAGAATATTTACACCAGAATTTTCAAATGATGTAAATATAATTATACTGGTTATTCTAGCATCATTGATTTACGTTTCATTACTTTCTCTAACTTACTATATTTATGGCAGAAGAAAAGATATGATCTGGACATTCCAGGCTGCAATGACTGGAATGCTTTTAGCTGCGATGTTTTTCCCAAGCATGATGCCCATCTGGTCCGGGAACATTAGAACGTTTGCTTTAATGTATATATCTTTACTTTTTATATTCACTGTTTTGCATCTACTTGTAATATATTCCAAAAAAAGAGTGAATTTCCTTATTACCTCTTATTTTACAATTTTTATTGCAAATGCTATTTTTGATATAATTTTGGTCATGAATCTTGTTGCATTCATTATCTTCCATTCATGAAAATTTTAAATATTGTTAAGAAATATGCTTTTCTATACCATTAAAATAAAATGCCATTAAAAAAATAAGCTCCTTTGAAATTTGGGTCATATTTAAAATAAATTTAAAAAACTATAATTAAATAATAAGATCCTGCCACCGTAGCTCAGTCGGTGGAGCGCGTGCTTGGTAAGCACGAGGTCCCGGGTCCGATTCCCGGCGGTGGCTCTATATGATTACACTTACTACAGATTTCTCTTCAAGGGAGCATTATGCTGGGGTCCTTAAAGGTGTGATTAAAAGTTATGGCCCAATAGATGTAGTTGATATTTCCCATGATGTAAAACCTTTTGATATTCTTCATGGTGCATATATTCTAATGAATATTATTGGTTATTTTCCAGATGATACAGTTCATGTTGTAGTAATAGATCCAGGAGTTGGTACAGCTCGCAGGGGACTTGTAGCAAAACTTGATCATGGGTATTTTGTCGGCCCAGACAATGGCATTTTAACACTTGTGAAAAAGAGAATAAGGGAAGTTTATGAAATAATTGCCCCGGGAGATATAAGCAAAACATTTCATGGCAGGGATGTTTTTGTTCCAGTAGCAGCGAAGATTTCCATGAACAAATGGCCAGAAAATTTAAAAAGAATAGATAAGAATGAGATTCAGTTATTGCCCATAAAGGACCCAATAATAGAAAAAAACGGTATTAATGCATCCATAATTCATATAGATAATTTTGGCAATGTTATTACAAACATACCAGAAGATTTTGTAAAATTCTCCTACGATGAGGAAATATTTGTGAATTATCACGGCCTACATAAAATGAAATTTAAAGGCACATACGGCGAAGGAAATGAAAATGAAATTATTCTTCTAATAAACAGCGAAAACCTTCTTGAAATAGCAATGAACAAAGGTAATGCAGCTGAATTTCTTAATGCAAAGAAAATGGATGATCTTATGATTGAATTACCATGAAATTTTTATACCAATTCCCAATAGTTTAAAATTGCATGATCATAACAAAGGAACTAAAACTAATTTCAGAAGGCGAATTAAATATTATTAATATTACAGATAAAATAGACGATATTGTAAGGGAAACTAACATTAGGAATGGTGCTTGCCTAATATTTACTAGAAGTTCAACATCAGCAGTAACTGTGATGGAATTTGAGCCAGGGTTGGTGAACGATATTAAATTAGCGTTGGAAAGGCTTTTTCCCAAAAATTTACAATATGAGCATGAAAAAAAATGGCACGATGGCAATGGACATTCGCATATAAGGGCAACATTTATGAAGCCGGACCTTTACATTCCTGTAATGAATGGATCATTGGCATTGGGAACGTGGCAGCAAATTGTTTTTATTGAGCTAGACATAAGATCAAGGGAAAGATCAATTGTAGTACAGGTAATATCATGACAGCCGGACTGGAATTTGAGATCATTGCAGGCATATCTATAATGCCTGTGATCTATGTTCTTTATGATGTATGGAAAAATTTTGAGGACAAGTTTGATGATAGAAGGTTTTTCTTTTACCTTGTATTCGGTTTCATAGCAGGAGCGATCCTTTCAGTTTTTTTCCTAATGCTTGATTATTCAGCCATGCAATACATTGACATGACAATAATTTTAATAATATTCTTCCCAATGGTAATTGAAATGCTTAAATTCATAGTATTTCAGAGAAAAAGTTTTGTTAAGAACTATGAAACTCTATTTTTTTCCTACGCATTTGGGTCAGGGTTAGGATCGGCGTTCTCCCTTGGCCTTGTTTATCATCTTTCATTAGGTGGCATTTCCAATAATCTTTTTTATTTAATAGCATTAATTTTTTCCTTTGAGATGGTATTATCAAATTCATCAACTGGTATATATATAGGTTACGGTATATTTTCACTAAAAAGAAGATTTTACCTTACAAACGCAATAATTGTTGAATTCCTAGTATTCTTTACACTTTTGCCATATGTATGGGTATTCCCATTTATTTATGACATATCTGGCATTATTATTGCTATTCCTTTCTTCTATTATGCAAGAAAGTTATTGTATTCTAGCTTGGAGGTAAGGAAATGAAATCCTTAGCATATATTTATATTATTTTTGTTTTTGTTATTTTGATCGTCCTTTTTTCACCCAATATAATATCCATGATTAATTCACCTCCCAGCTTACTAGCAAATATGGTTCCTAGCGAAATGAAAGGTAGTTTTGAAAGGCAAATAATAATTAATATGAATGGTGAATCGAACCTTTCAGTGAACGTAACAATTCCTTATGAAAACACTCCATACCAGAATGTTTCACTAAAAATTATCCAGGGTCCGAATTATGAAATTCATTCTGGATATAATAGAACCTGGATAACATTTCATGTGATAAAGCCAAGCGAAATTATACTCAATTATTCATTCGAAACTAAGCCCATAATATATGATGTTTCACAGTGGGATAGCCTAACTCAGAGTGCAATTCCATTATCATTAAAAGAACAGTATGATCATCCCGAATACTTAAATGGCAGGGAAGTGATCGATCCTGGATTATTTTATAACATATCACAGGATATAATTGAACAGGCTCATGCAGAGAACGTTTTCCAGGAAGAAAAAGCCCTCTATGATTACATAGTGAAAAATTTTGTATATAATGTTACCTATAGCACACTTGAAAAACCGCAGACAGCTTGGGAAACATGGGTTTTAAGAGAAGGTGACTGTGCCGAATTATCATTTTTATACGCTTCCTTATCTAGGGCTATTGGAATCCCAGCCTGGCTTGAATTTGGATGGCTATATACGGGAACAACCTGGGCTGAGCATGCATGGATAGGGACTGTTATACCAACAACACACGGTCTAGTTTATGGGATAATAGACCTAACAAAGGAAGTAGGGAATTCAGATTTTGGTTTTGGCTTTTTCATGAGAGGAACATCAAGAATAACTGAATGGATAGACGATGGAAATAGCTCCCATTTAACAAATTATTATACATTTGTTTATGGTACATCATTTGGCATTGTTAGCATTAATAATAACATAATACCTGGAAAAGTGTACTTGGGGAATTACATCCTTGAATTCGATCCATCCTATGCAATAGAGCCAATAGTTTTTGAACTTTTGTTTATTTTTTCATTGGCCATAATTTTTTATGTAATCATAAGAAAGCCTTAGAGGATATGTTCTTCAACAAAATTCCCTTCAACAGCATCAATTCTTACCTTGCCCCTTGTTCCAGATACAATCCAGTAAGGCCAGTAATAAATTCCCAGTGAATTTACAATAAGTGTATTTTCCTTGGGCCTGGAATTTCTTCTTTCTATTATTGTTACAGTTTCCTTTTCAATCTTCACTTCTTCTTCTTTGGTATAATGGTTAATAAGTTCCTCCCTAACTGCAGTTTCAGCATCTTCAAATGAAATATTCTGTTCCTCCATTTCATAAGGAATCTTTAGATCAGAAACAACATTGAGCCCTGTTTTTATATATTTTACCATTCCATTTACTGTACTTATTCCAACCCTGCCAAATACCTTTTTTGGAATCATTGTTCCCTCTATTTGCACTTCTGCCTTATATTCAAAAACTAAATATGGAGTTAGAACAAGCTTTGCATCAAATCCCTGAACACGTTTTCTTGAAATTTCAATTGCTTTTTCTTTGGTCAAAACTGGACTAATTATTTTCCTTTCCTTTGTCTGGGCGTTTTCAAGGAAAATAGGAATCGATTCCTGATCTTCATATTCTTCTGTCTCTTCTTCAATCTCCACATCAAGATTTAAGATCTTGCTCAATTTTTCCTCATCACCTTTTTCTATTAGACTAAAAACATAAGTGCCAATATCCTCAATTATCTCTTCCTTTTTTTCAAGTATTATATTCAATCTTTGAGCTTGAATTTCTGCATCTTTTTTGTACCCTGAAAGGCATACCATAATTTTTGTACCAACATATTGTTCAAGGTCCCTATAAAATTTAATTACATCATCACCTGTTATTTCATCTTCGTGAATACTAACTATGATAAATGAACCTTCCCTGTTAAAAAATAAATATTCTTTAGGCTCATAATCCACAAGTTCATATCCGTAATCTTTCATCGACATAATTATTATATCTTTAAGTGTAATCATTATCATCTAAAATATTGATGCTTATTATTTAAATATTTTTGATTTGTGTTTAATTAGGAGTACTCATAAAAAAATTAATTTTTTACCCTATGATTCTTTGGATTTTATAAACAAAAAATTTCATAATTCTTCCTTAATCAATTTTGTTTATTGTTCTAAATTAATATTGTACTTTTTTAATCCCATAATTTATTTCAACTATTTTTGTCTTTTAATTATATTCATTTTGAATTCTTCTTTCTTTTTTTAAATTAGGAACAAATTCGGCTCTAATCCCCACCTTTTCAAAGGTAGGATAGAGAGCCGATAACTTTGAATGCAATTATTTTATATTATAATCATAATGAAACAAGAACATTGGCAATCAGCTATTGGATATGTATATAATAATTACCATATTA
>ERZ1669251.388-NODE-388-length-11295-cov-5.903203_pt1 | contig 11295 bp, 18 predicted proteins | sample MGYA00579294_ERZ1669251 | MGnify/ENA primary metagenome ERZ1669251 (study PRJEB41166, sample SAMN08046056) | hot springs metagenome | biome: hot spring; feature: acid hot spring; material: thermophilic sediment; isolation source: thermophilic sediment from acid...
TTAACACAAGGTTTATATAGGGGAATATAATAGGTATATTGGTGATAAAAAAATGAAGAGTGAATATATAGGACAAAAAACTGGTGAAGAATTAATTTATTATTTGTCTAGGTATTTGGAGAAATTTAAATACGATGTAAAATATGATAAGCCTATATATGGAATATTTTATAACAATGGCTATTTGTTTATGGATTCCCCTGATGCTCCGGCTGAGAGAAATACTTTTCTTGGGTTTTTCTATTTATTCAATGGTGAAGCAGTATTTGATCCTATAATAGATAGAAAAGAATTAATTCCTTTATTTTTCCCTCTTGATTAATTTTTTAATAAACTTTTTATATCATTATTTCTTTATTACTTTTGGTGATTTTATGAAACTTGAAGAATTTGTTAGTAAGGTTGAGAAAATGGCTAAGAATAAGAAGGGGTTTAAAATTGTTGTCCATTTTAAAATGAATAGTCGAGGGCTTTATATTGCAGATTTAGAGGTTTTGGATTGGAAATATGAGGGATTATTTAGTTTTGGTCATAATTTTGATTTTGGCACAATGAAGTTTTCTACTTATGGGTATAATCATGAGTCTTTTGAAGGGGAAAATTTAGAAGAATTGATAGATTTAGTTTATGAAGAAATAGTTTATGTTAACCATGTTTATAATGCATTGAAACAAAAAGATATTGATGTTAAATACGAATTTAATTTTTAAATAACATAACTTTTTTATATTATTTTTTATTTTGATATTATGGTTTCAGATATGTTTATTTATATGTTGAGCCGATTCTTAAAGGAAAATAAGGACATTGTGAAGCAGTCTAAGGGTTTTAGAGTGTTTTTAAGTAATGGGAAATTGGTATTATCGGAAACTCCAATAAGTGGAGATGTCTTAGGAAAATTCTATTATGAAGGGGGCATTGCTGTATTTTTATCATATGTGAAGGGGATTCCAGATTTATATTTTGAATTGGACAAATAATTTATATTTTAGTTTCATTTTTTATTTATGTTATATTTTATAAAGAAAAATTATAATGAATTAAAGAAGTTTATATATAGAAATAGTTATTTAGTTCCTTTAAGTGATAAGGCTTTTGAATATTTTATTGAATACGATAAATGGGTTAGAAAACTACATTTAAAAAATAATTTGTATGTTTTTGATATTGGCTGTGATAATTATATTAGTCTATTTCACTATTTAATAATGAGGGGGTTTACCAATATCCATTATATCGGTTATGATGTTAAAGTTTATGTAAATGTGATTCATGAAGAGCATAATATTAGTTTTACAGATTATTTTATCAATGAGAAGATAAGCCTAGAAGATTTTCTTTATGCCCCTGAAACTAATAAGTTTTTAAAAGTTGATTGTGAAGGTTGTGAATACGATTATATGCCCTTGATATATAACACTTTATCTTATAGAATTGCGTATGCAATTGCCCTTCACAAGAGTGAAGATAAAATGGGGGATTTCTTATATTGGAGTAATATCCTTTTAGATAATGGGTTTAAAATGGTTTATAAAATAGGTTCTAGTGATTTTATGGAATACCTTTATATTAGAAGGCGTAGAATATAATCTACTATTTAAATGTTTTTTACCAATAGGTTTTTATACTTTATAATTATTTCTAATTATGCTTTACAAGGATTATGGAAAAATTAGCAATGAATTGAAGACATATTTATTAGAGATTAAACCACTAGCGTATTATAATAGAGAAGTAAAAATATTTTATGATGGAAAAAAATTTGATGTTAAGCCTATTGGGACACTTTTGGGAAAATTAAGGCAATTTAATAATAAAGATGGTGAAGGGGTCGTCTATACGGGTAAAGATATAAAGGGAAATTATATAGTTTTTGTTTTAGAGCAATTTGAGAATTATATTTAATATCTTTATTGTATTATTCTTTTTGTGAAAATTGTTGATTATTCGGCTGTAAATAGTGGTTTAAATAATTATGCAGTTTTACTTTATGAAAATTTGAAAAGCGAATTTAATGCTAGTTATGAAAATCATTACGCTAAAAGATATTATATAAATGCTGTTATAAATAGGTTGTCAAGGTTATCTTCTAAAATTGAAAATGACACGGCTATTTTTACCAATTTTTTGGCAATAAGGAATAAATATAAAAGAGAATTTATAGTTATTCATGATAGTTTCTTATGGAAATATGGTTCAAATATAGAGAAATTTTTATTTTTCACATTGAATATAACTTTAAATGGAGAATTTATATATAATTCTTATTACACAAAAAGTAAATATGATAATGATAAAGGCACAGTTATTTATCCATTTATATATAAAAAGTTTTATACTGATATAAATATCCGTCCTTTTTTAAATTCTTATATTTTAACCGATTATAATATTTATCCTAATAAAAATGTTGAATTATATAATCAAATATATAAAAATGATAATCACGAATTCTTACATATAGGTTCATGCATTCAAGGGGTTAAAAGCCTTACAGGGCTTAGTTTAGAAGATGTTTATAATACCTATATAAATGCTAGGGCTTTACTATTTTTATCCAAAGAAGAAGGCTTTGGTTATCCACTAGCACAAGCGGGGCTTTTGGGAATTCCTATTATAATGTTAGACAATGAGATAAATAGGGAAATTTATGGGTATTCAAAATATTATTATAATGATGTAATTGGGGATAATTATAAAATCAATAGGGAAATATTTGCGGACATGACAATGGATATAGATTTTTTGAATAAGAAGAAAAAAGAATTAAGAGAAAAATTCAATCCTATAAATCAGTTAAATCAATGGAAATTATTGCTCAAATAATTTATCTACGGGGGAATTATTTAAATCTTTTGCATTATTGTTGATAAATAATTTTTGATAATCATCGCTTAATTTTGAAATATATTCTTTAAGATTCAAAATAGGAATTATTTCAGCAGTATTATAGGCTTGAAGTATTTCAGGGGTAATTTTTATATTAACAGTTTTATATTTATCATTGTCATTTACTATTTTCCATTGAATTATTGCGGGGGAATTATCAGGGTTTCTTTTGATAATTTTGGGGAAAATGTAAATATTTATTAAATCTCTAAGCCTTATATCTATATTTTTGATTCTTTGAGTGGTAAAGGCTATATCAATATTTCTTTTTCTCGATTGAAATATAAGCGATGTGATAATTTTGTTTTGTATGCTCATGGATTCACGGGAATTTAGATAAATATGCATCTCGTCTATGGCTAGTAGTTTTGGTTCATTATCGATTGTCTGCGGATTCAGATATAGAGAAAAGAAATTTTCCATTGAATAATCTGCGAATAAAGAGTTAGACATATTCGTATATATTTTATATCCTTCTTTTTTATACATCAATGCCAATATAACTAAGGACAGGGTTTTACCAGTCCCTAGCCCTCCAAAAATGCCGATTATTTTAGTCATAGGTTGAGAATTTTTTCCCAAATTCTTTTTTTCTCTTTTGTGTCTTCTTCATAATTTGAAATAGCCTTAAAGAATTCTTCTCTACCTAGTCGATCTTTTGAAACTCTTAGTTGATAATACTCATGAAGCATTCGATCTATGATTTTTGCGGTTTCCTTATCATATTGCCTGATAAGATTAGCGTAGAAATAAATCTTAACAATTTTCTTTATTTCATTCTTAGGAATATCGGTTTTTGTCTTGATATTTTTGTCTTCATATTCAAAAAATTTTTCTATGGCTTCTATTAGCCTATTTTCATTAATATCTTGTTCAAATAGTTGATTTATATCGGTCATGATTTACCCCCTTTATTTCAATTGCTGAATGGTAGTTGTGAATAAATGGGGTTCTAATACTAATCCTATAATAATCCCAATTGCTAAGCCTAGCATGATCATTAAAATCAAGGTAGTTTTATCGATCGTATTGGCTGAATTCAAAAATTCGGAAATTACATGAGATTTAAGCAATATCTGATATTCATTTAAATCCTTGTCAACTGAATATTTTATAGGCTCGGGGTTTTTCTCTCTAAAAATAATGAAGTAGTTATATTTTCTTATGAATAACTTTTTTTGTTCCCTCAAAAAGTAAGCATTAGGATCAATCCTATATTTATATCCTTCATAATTAAAAAATCCCTCGTCGTCTATCATTTTTTTGAATTTTTTATAGTTCATTTTTATAAATTCAACTTTATTATTTTCTCTTATCATTTCTACAAAAATTTTCATAATTCTAGTAATATATTGAAGATATTAATTTTAATTATAATTCCCCTAGATTTATAAGTTTTATTACCGTGTCCATAATTCTATTAAGTTTTTGGTTATTTTCTTTATTCAATTGTTCAAAATTTTCATTATCAACTACATTTAAGGGTTTTCCTTCTAGTTGATTATGCAATAAGTATTCAAAGGTAAGTTTATCTGCATCAAAATAATATTTATTCAGATTCGATTTAAGGTTTATTTCCTTTTCAATCTGAATAAAATCCCCTATATTTTCTATTTTGTCTTGAATAATTGAAGATAATACTTTTGGGATTTCAGTTAATAGGATTTTTAATTTTTCCCCTTTTGCATTCAATATATCTTCTATGCTTAAATGCTTGAATCCCCTCTTTTTTAATTCGTCGTCCAATATGTAAATCCCATTCATAAAGAATATACCTTTTGAATTTTGATTTTTATAAGAGAAATCCCCTAATTGCTTACTTAATGGTATAGATTGATTTTTATTTTGATATATAATACTATCTGTATAAATTGCTATGATATTTTCATATCCTATTTTATCAGCCATATTCCATATTTTTCTTCTAGTTATATCGGTTATGTATGATGCATAAATAAAATTGGTGAAGCCTTTATAAATTGGCTTAGATTGAGCAGTCAAGCCATATATTGAGTTTAATATAATTTTAATTAAATACTGTAAACTTTTTTCTTCTTCACTAGGGTTTTCTTTTTGTTTTATTTTTTGTCTTATTTCATATAACTCTTGAATAAATGGAAAAGCCGGGTTTCCTTTTGTGTAAATTTCATATCCATCAATGAATTCCACATCATAATTTCTATTTTTCAATTCCCAATAGGTATGAGCAGTTATATATTTTTCAATATAATTAGTAGAAAATGGATATATAAGTTGATTATTGATTCTATAAGGAATTGGGATTTTTCCGTCAAGCCTGATTTTCACTTTATAGAATCCATATATGGAATAATTGTTTAAATCAATAGGTGAAGGTTTTTTCACATACTTTACTTTTGCCCCTATAATTGAAGTTAATCGGCTTAGAGCATATGGATATGCTGAATTTATATCTATTTGATTGATATTTTCAAAATAACCTAATTTTTTAGTTAAGAAAATTCCCCCATAATAAGAATTAATAATATAGTAGTGTAAATCATAATATCGCTGATTCATTAATAAGAATTTCCAATATTGATATTTTTCAGGGGATTTCAGATTAAGAAATTCTCTTGATATTGAAGCATGTGAATAAAATTCGCTAGGGATTACGTGAAGGAATTGGTATATATCATAGAGCCTTAAATATGCTAATTTTTTTGTTAATTCAGCATCTTTTATGCCATATTTGATTATTGCGGTTTTATTTTTATGGTAATATCCTTCTTCACTACCTATTTTGCGTCGATCAATGCCCAATTCTTCATTATTCTTTTGATCATTCAAATATAATTTTGCTAGATAATCAAGAGAGTAATGAGTATTGCCGTCATAAAAGAAATTCGCAATATCAAAAAATTTCATTGTCCTTTTTGTATTGCCTTTTTTATCCAATTCGCTAATAAAAAAGGCTTTATTATTGATAAATGTTATTAAAAACTTTTTATTATTATAAGGGTATAAAAAATGTTTATTCTTCAATATATCGCTAATTTCAGGGTCATTTTTGAATTCTTTTACAGATTCATAAATTTCTCTTTTGCTAATCAAATAAGGTTTTAACAAAACTGAAAAATCATATGATATATTGAAGAAGAAATTAACCTTTTTAGCATTTTTCAAGAAGAAAAATAGCACGTGGTCAAATTTTTCTTTATCGTCTATGTATTCAAAATCATAAAAAGTTTTAGAAGAAGTTAATAACATTAAATTGCCTTTATATGTTTCTGTGTCAAAGGCTTCAATCTCGTAATTTTGCTGTTTCTCAATGAAATTGATAATCTCGTCAATGTTCATGATAGAAGAAATAAAAAACTAATATTTAAAGGCTTCTAATTATTGTGTCCCATTCTTCTCGGGGAAATACGGTTAGTTTTTCTCCAATATATTTACTTCTATCGTCCACTTCTTTTATTGTAATTTCCTTTTCTTTTAAAGATTGTCTATTTTCTCTTCTTATCTGCTGTAATTCGGGGTTATATTTGATTAATTGATAGTAAATACTATAATATTTTGCTTTTTGGGGAAATTGTTTACTCATACCCCTTATTATTGGGGGCATATTATAGCCTAGTTTATATGCCTTTTCTATGGCATTTTTTTCATTTTCAGTTAGTTTAAATAAAGTTAATGAAATATCCTTTTTTGTTAATCTTGTGGTCTTTTTGTTTTTCTTATTTGCCATGCTATTACATTGTTTTATAGTATTTAAAGTCTATCTCAAAAAATTTCAAATAACTTTTATTATTGATCCTAAATTTAATTGCTATAAAAACATAAATGCCTGAATTTTTCAATTCCTTCAATCGATCATATTGCTTAGGATTTTTCCTATACCATATGGGGCTATGAGTGGTTTTGCATTCTATAATAATATGCTTCAAGGGGATAATTAAATCTCCAATTTCATTATAGCCTAGATTCAAGGCAATAATCCCATTTTTTCTTAATTTTTGCTTTAATTGTTTCTCGAATTCTAAGCCATAATTATAAGCCATATTAATCGGGCATTACATCATAATACATATTTTTTATTGCCTGAATTTCATTGTAAGAATATAATTTTAAATGAGAGTATTTTTTCACTAATTCCATAAAAATACTATCCAATAGAGAATAGAATTTTGAATCCATATGTATGGGGATTTTCAACAGTTTATAAATGGTAATAGCCTTTAATTTAGCGATTAGAAATAGAATTGCCCCATAGACATCATTATTTTTAGGAATTATAAACATTTTCATTTTAAAATCTATAAATGGATAATCTATATTTGTAATAATTATAGAAAAATCTGGGGCTTCATTTTTCACCAATTCTTCATACTCATTCATAAAGAGTAAATAAAAAAATTGGTAATAAATTTAACTAAGTTTCCCCTCTTTTTGCAGTTTTTTTACGATTTTTATCATTTTTAATGCATCTTTTCTAGTTATTCCACTCGATTTAAGATATTCGGCTATTTCATAAGGGGACATCTTCTTAAATTCTTCTTTATGCTCTAAAATAAACTTTTCTAAATCGGTAGAGTTCATAAAAAGATAATAAAAAGATAGAATAAAAAGTTAATTATTTAAGATTTAATATAAACTAATCCCCTTCTAGTTTTCCCATAAATCTTAATTTTTCCCTCCGCAATTTTTTTAATTACAATAGCCCTAGCATATGCGGATAAGGATTTTGAAGTTATTACACGTCTAAAAGTATAATTAGGTGATTTATTTAAGCGTGTAAAAATTTCCGTCAATGCTTTTTTTATAGTCTTAGGCTTGTCAAAATAATCTTCAATATGCTCCAATTCATTTTCAAGGTTTTCTATTATATTGTTATATGTTTTATCAAATTCATTTATTTCATCTAACCACATCATAAAAGCAGATATATTTTAAACTATTTAAATCTTGTGTAGTGTAGAAAAATAATATCAACTTATTTTATTAAACAAAAATGCTTAGTTTTGTAGTTTAAAAAAGAAAAAAAGAAAATAAATTTTTTATGCTTCTTTGGTCATGAAAAGAGTTATTGAAACAAGCAATATACCGGCTATAAACACCAATGGGACAATGTTAATAAGGCTCTGGTATGTGGTATTTGTTGTCGCATTTGCGGCTGTCTGGGCTGAGTTCAAAATTGTAGGCACAAGGGCTAAACCTATAACTACAACCACTAAGGCTACTATAATTTTACCCGCTACGTCCATATTTGTATATTACTTAATAGATATTATATTTAATTATAATTTCTGTTGAATAAAAATAGATAAAAAAATTACGAATTGAGATATTTGCGGTAGTAAATATAAGAAATATATGAAAATATTATTTCATTTATTAGCAATAAAATCAATTCAACCGTGTATTCATGATATTTATTAGTATAGATAACAAAGGCTTTTGAGGGGTAGTTTAATAGCATGATATAAATATATAGTAAAAAAGAATTAAAGCCTAAGGCAATAAGAATTGTATAAATATGAAGGGTTTCTCTAAAATTCATAAAAAACAAAAAATAAAAAATTAGAAGCCTTCAATAACCGGTTGAAATCCTTTTTTCTCCACCATGCCGATTTTCTTGATTTTCAAAGGGATAATCATTTTCTTTTTACCCTTCTCAATTGGTTTCAAGGTCAATTCGATTATAGCCCTGTCCACATTAAGCCCTGAAAAATATTTTCCTATAACCGTGTTTTCATTGATTAACAGCGTGTCATTGTCCATTTTCAGCGTATAGAATTTCCCGAATTCCCCCTTGTTCTCGTAAACTACGCCTTTAAGCGTAGTTTCACTTTTTATGTCTGACAATTTCATAGTTTTTATCACCAAAGAGAAAAATCATATCTTAATATAAAGCATTTTTGGTTAACAATAATATCCTTTAAAATATATCTATTTATGCTTCTTGATAATACTATTTTAACCACTATTGGAGTTATAGGCATCATAATGATTATCGCTTTTGCTCTATATTATTCAATTCGCTCATTTTTCATTGTTAGCCTTGTAATTTTTTTAGCCTTAATAATTGGAAAAATAGAAAATTATATACCTTCATGGGTCATTGTATTCTATGTGATTTTGCTAGGATTCGTCATATTATTTAGCCCTTATTTTGAGAATAAAAATAATATCTAATTTATTATACCTTTACATATGAAAATATTACCTATTTTCATAGTGTTTTTGCTGTTTTTCTCATTCCCTATAATTGGGGTAGTTCATGCATCAAGTTCTAGTGTAAATTATTCATATGCATATGAATACCAAATAATTGCTGGATATGAATATCCAATTCCATTTAATATAGCAGTTAATTTGAATGAATCAAGTTTAAATTTATCATATAATTCAACATATGCTAATTTCTTTTTTTCATATAATTTGGGAAATAATACAATCCCCTCATGGATAGCAATAAATAATTCAGGGATTTTAACCGTATATTTAAAATTTGCGTCTAATTATTGGTCAAGCGAAAACACAGGGGGGGTTGTCCTATATTTTTATGATTTTTACTTAATTGTAGTCAATTACAATACAATGGGGCTTCAAATTGGAGAAGCACCACAGTTATCCCCTTCTTATGCTGAATATGATAATGGAAATCAAGTTTTTGGGGCTTATTGGAATTTTTCAGGCACTAGTCTACCCTCTGGATTAACTTATTCGGAATCAGGGACAGGTGAGAGTTATAAAGTTAATAATAGTTTAACCTTAACTGACACAGCCTACGATGCTTCTGATTTAGCAGTTTACACTACAAGCACATATGGAAATAATCAATATAATCTATCGGCTATGCTGACATATGGCAATACTAATAGAAATCTAGGTTCTGGTATGTTTTATGCATCGGAAAATGGCACAAATTTTGCGGGCATGGAAGGGTATACTTTTGAAACTAATGGTAATGAATATAATATGGAAAATTGGAGTTATACGAGTTCGTCTACCCCTAACACAGGGGTTAACTATTTTTGGCTTCAAGCAATGGAATATGATAGTTCCACAAATACCATGTATGGCATGGGGTCGTATTCCACTTCAACCTTTTCAAATTTTGCTAGCCTAGATCAGATTAGCGGAAATCCCAACAATACCACATATGGAGTATGGATAGGAATAGGTTCAGGGGGGGCTCAGATAACAATATTTGTTTATTATCTGGCTATATTTTATCCTTATTATCTCTATGATAGTTCATATAGTCTATCCATTATCAATACTTACACAACCTATACGGCTAATATATATGTCAATATCCCTAGTGGATATTCTACGTCAATTTTATATAATGGTCAATATTATAATTTTACAAGTTCAGGGTCTTTTAATGTTTCCTTTGTTAATCAGGCAACTCTATTTTTCTTCATTTATTTGCCTTATGATAGTTCTAATAATTCTTATATGGATTATTCAATAGGCTATTCAGGGGGGTCAATCTTAGTAAATGAAAATGTATTTAACTATACGATTTCACTAAACTATACGCTCAATGGAGAAAATGGAGAATTATGGCTAAATGCTTCTCTACCCTCTATTTTAACAACAATAGCATTCAATAACCTATTGGCAACAAATTACACACTCTACATTTTCCCTATTGGTAGTGATCTAACAGGGGAATATTCAACTACTGAAACTTATTCTAGCGTCAATCAATCCCTTGTTATTTCCCCAAATTTGCTCCAATATTCGTATAACCTAACTCTTTATCAAAACACTACACCATATTACTATTCCATATCAGTAAGCCCTTCAAGTAATTCATTTAGTTTCAGCGTAAACACATTCTACTATTTAAATGTTTATGTAAATATTTCTAGTGGATATTCAACATCAATTTTATATAATGGATATTATTATAATGAATCGTCTTCAACATCATTTACCATTGATAATTATAATACCACATATGATAACTTATTCATTACTCTACCTTATGATTCTTCTAATAGTTCCTATATGGATTATTCAATAGGATATTCCGGGGGGTCAATTTCCTATAATGAAAATGTATTTAATTATTCAATCACATTGAATTATAGTTTTTCTTCTTCACAAGCGAATTTATGGCTCAATGCATCATTACCAGCATTAACCACTAGTATAACATTTACACAATTAGAAAATACAAATTACTCATTATATATAACTCCAATAGGCTCTAATCTAACCGGGGAATTGTCTTATTCAACTTCATTTTCTTCTGTTAATCAATCATGGAGTTTATCTATCAGGCTTTTGCAATATTCATATAACTTAACACTTTATCAGGGTTCTACTCCATATTATTATAGCATATCTGTAAGTCCTTCTAGCAATTCATTTAGTTTTGCTGTAAATCAAGAAATTAATCTAACTCTCCAAATAAATGGGCTTTATTCA
>ERZ1669251.392-NODE-392-length-11206-cov-5.056946_pt1 | contig 11206 bp, 9 predicted proteins | sample MGYA00579294_ERZ1669251 | MGnify/ENA primary metagenome ERZ1669251 (study PRJEB41166, sample SAMN08046056) | hot springs metagenome | biome: hot spring; feature: acid hot spring; material: thermophilic sediment; isolation source: thermophilic sediment from acid hot...
GCCTTCGAAGGAGACGTTACGCATTATTATTGCCGAGTTGTTTGCAACAACTGCCACGCTGCTGTTATTTGTGGCTATGAAGGTAGTGTTGAGAATTCTGACCTGAGAGTTTGTTGCAGCTATTCCGTTTCCGTAAAGCCTACAGTTCTCTATGGTGATGTTATTTGCATTTTCCACTACAAAGTCCACCTTTGTTTCGTTGGCGTAGCCTCCTTTGCAATTGACTGTAACATTGCTTTCCACTATGCTGGCGCCTATGTTGCAGGGCTTATCTGTTCTCCAAAAAACGTGAAAGGCAGTAAGGGAGTTGTATACAAACGGGTAATAGCCTGGAAGGTGTATAGTCTGCACATCGGAGCAGTATGCCAAGCCAACCGAGTAGAAAGGCGAAGTTGTGTTTTCGTGGTCGTAAGGTGTGAAGAACATGCCCAAGAAGGCGTACGTGCCAGGCTTCTGGACCCCGGCATAGTACGACACTGTGCCATTGGTGATGTTGTGATAGGTTGCTACTATCGTTCCATTTGGAAAGCTCTGTGGCGAATTCCTCATTTCAAAAATATTTGAGGATTTGTTGAAAAGGCTTACGGTAAAATTCCAATATATGGGCTTGCCTGCTGGAAAGATTTCGTCGAAATATACGCTTGAGGGGGCCATGTATGGCGGCTTATACACCACATTTGAGCTTGCATTGAATGTTGTTTCTGAGATTTCGTCATAGCCAGAATAGGGAGTATAGTACAAATAGGGGTTAAAGTTTATGATCTTGCCTTTGTATATCAACTCGCTTTCTATGGGAAACACTGTTGAGCCGTTAGAGCTCGCATTTGTTTGCAGCCCCCAGTTTGGCAGAGTTATGTTGTTTTGCTTAGCAGCGGCATAGACTTTGGACATAGGCACATACATCGCTATAAGGTACGGAGCTGCATCGGCAAGCCTTTTTGGAAGTATCTCTATAAACCTCGCTACTGAATAGCCTCCTGTCTGGTTTAGGACAAGCAGGTGGAAGAAGTGGCCTATGGCTATGCTTGAGGAATTGTCAGCAAAAGCAAGCGAATAATTGCCTGTGGCATTGAGCAGGTTGTTCTCAGCGTTGTGCATGCTTAGCACATTGCCAAAGAGCGTGCAGTTTTGCAAAGTGTTGTTGAATGTGCCATTTCCAAATACAACACCGTCGATTATAGCCCCTTGCTTGCACACTACTTTGCAGTTGTAGGTATTGGCGGAAAATGCTAAGGAGTAGTTGCCACTTCCGAGAAAAATAGTTTGGTTGCTGTTCAAAGCTGAAAGAGTTTGAATCGTTGCAAGCATAAATAAAGGAAGAAGCATCCGATCAAGAAGTTATTCAATGAAAAATAATTTAATGTTTTCATAAAAGATGGCCTATGTTGCTAACAAGCGCTTGGTAAGCATCGCATGAGGTCCATGCATTTGGCTCCTCGCCTTTCTTTACCTTTTCCCTTATCTGCTTAGCCTTCTCAGAGCCCAATATGCCATCTAGCGAATAGCCTGATTCTCTTATGTTGCCAAGTTTCTCATTCCACATTATTGACGGGTACACATCGCCGAAGCTGTCGAGAAACAGGGAGAGTTCAAGGTTTCTTGTAGGCATGGGCCTTTTGCCTGTGTTGAGGAACAAAACAAGCTTCTTGAGAAAAGCCTGCTCTACAATTTGTGCGGCATCAAGAGTGGGCTTTCGCAATGAAAGCAAATACTCTATTTCTGAGCTTGCCGCGCGTGCATCAACAGCAAAGTTGGAACCTGAGTTGGCATAGTAGAAATCAGACACCTGGGCAACGTTGACGTGGAACCTGTTGGCATCAACCCATGGAAGAATTGACTTAACCTCCTGCATAGTCTTGGCGAGCTGGCCTGCATTGTAAACGCTCATGGTGTAGCCGAAGAAGAAGGAAAAGCCTTTGTATTTTGACTCTAGATCATGCAGTGAAGAGGCCATTGCCATTACCTTGTCAAAATTCCCTGGCACGCCCCTTATCTTGTCGTGCAGCTCTCTGTAGCCATCTAGGCTCAGCGTTATCACGAACCTCGGTATGCCAAGCTTTGCTATGCCCTCTATTCTATTCAGCAGCACATCATGGTTTAGCAAAGAATTAGTTGGCATTGTGAGCACATAGAGGCTTTTCATGCTCTTTGCAAAGGCCTTTGCTATTTCCACAATGTCATTTCGCAGAAACGGCTCGCCGCCTGTAAGCTCGACCCATCTGAAATAGTTGTTTTTCTCAGCAAAAGCCCTTATCTCCTCTATGCTCAGCTCGTTTTTAGGCTTCATCTGCCAAATGTTGCAGGTTAAGCACCTAGAATTGCACCAATAGGTGACTGCAAAATTTAGCTTGAACGGCTTTTGCAAAGTTGTAAGGTTGCTTTTCAGCGCTGTAAGGCTAAGGCCCATGAACCTGCTAAATGACATAATAGGCATATGCATTTGCTGATTAAAAAGCTTTGCCGTCAGTGCCAAGCTGCTTATTCCTTTTCCTTTTCCAGCTGGGCAAAGTGCCTCCTTATCATTGCGCCATATGCAGGCCTTGTGACAAGCGCACCGAATAAGACGCCAAGCATCGTCGACTCTGCAAAGCCGACTATCTGAACGAGCGAGGTTGAGAAGAAAAGAGGCAGCATGGCTATGATAAGCAAAGCGGCATCTGCCCAAATGATGTAGAATGCGTGGCTAAGCCTTATTTTGTCGGTGTAGTCACCGTGCTTTCCTATAAACTCATCTGTTATTATGATTTGGGCATCTACGCCCGTTCCTATCACAGCGATCATGCCTGCGACAGCTGCAAGGTCTATTGTGCCTATTAGACCTATTATTGAGACAATTATGAAAAGCTCGGCCAAGGTTGTGAAAATTATGGGCAAAACCAGGAAGCCTCTTTTGTACCTTAGCGAAATGGCCATAGATACTGCAATAACCGCTATCAGCAAGGCAACGCCGCTTATTATCTCAAAGTGCTTGCCAAGCGTTGGAGGTATTGTCGTTGGCGTGCCGGCTACGACAGGCACAGGCAAAGCTCCGCCTTTGAGTATGCTTGTTATTAGCTGCGTCTGATTCTCGGCATATGCCATCTTTGCTGGCAGGCTCAATCCTTGGGGCGCTGTGCCGCTTATCTCATAGCTCTGTCCAATTGTGCCGTTTGTAACGCTAGGGCTTAAAATGGGCGCTGAGAGAAGGCCAATAGCGGGCCATGATTCGATTATGGTTGAGATTGAAGTGGGAGTAGAGATTGTTGTAAACACCGGGGTAATGTTCTGCGGTGTTACAAGCCTTATTGTGTAGTTGAGGGAAGAGGCGTAGCTGAGCAGGCTCTTTGGAGCGTTGTTTGCAATGATGAGCAAGGAATACTTGCTCCTGCTTGCATTCAGAAAAGATAGCGTTTGGTTAAGCGCCGAAGGGCTATAAAACTTGACAGGTATTGTGCTGTTGCCTAGCTGTGTAACTGCGTAGATGTCATTCATCAACTCGGTAGCGTTGACGCCGTGCTGCTGGGCGTATGCGAAAAGCGAGCTATTTAACAAAAGTATTGCATCGGTAGGCCTGTCAAGGAACATGTAAAGAGGCTTGTTAGCCTGGCCAAAAACAACCTTGGCAAACTTCTCGGCTGCTTGCTGCGTTATGAAGAAAGAAACCTGCCAGGTAACATTGCCGTTTGAAACCTGTGGCTGCATAGCACCTATGCTGGCAGGCACTATTCCACTACCATTCAAAGCCTCTCTGCCGTTCACAACTCCTTGGAAAACCCCCTGGCTTTCTATCAGCGAAAGTATGGTGTCTACCTCACTTTTTGAAACAGAAGGAATTATGACATATACTTCCTGGTTTCCTATGCCCTCCACAGTCACCTGCTTCAAACCAAAGGTTGAAAGCCTCTGCTGCAGCGTGCTGATCAAAGTGCTCATAGTGTCAGGATTGACAGCATGAGCGAGCTGAATAGGTATTTGGGTTCCGCCTATAAACTCAACTCCCAGGTGTGGCGCTTTGTAAGCTACATCGAGCACTGCAAGCAAGACTATCAATGAAATAAGCAGGTCTATATGGAAATCTGCAAAGTAATTCCTCATATCCTCTCCTTCCTTTTCTTATACATCAGCAGTATTGATGCATTGCCGAACCAGGTCGTAAATATGTCACCAATAAGCCCCATGAGCACGACGCTTGAAATCTCATAGTAGGTCGGGACATAGACTATCAGAGAGATTATGAAAAGCACAAGAAACGAGAGTATGGCGCTAAAAGTCATTGTAAGCCCGGTTCTCATAGAGGCGTATGCCCTCTCCTCCGCCGATCCCTCATTTCTCTTTAATATTCTTATTGCAGTAAGCACGTCTGTGTCTATGGCATAGCCTATGATCATAAGCAAGCCGGCTATGCTCGCAACCCCAAGAGGAATATGGAAAAGGCCCATCGCGCCGAGCGCTATTATCATGTCGTTTGCTGCTCCGAAAGTAACTGTGAGAGAAGGCACGAAAGTTCTGAAAACAAAGAATACTGAGATAAAGACAAGCACAAATGCCACGATTATGATGTTCTCGAACTGCCCGAGGAAGTATTTGCCTAGAGTCGGCGTTACCTCCTCAAAGGAATAAGAAGTATAGGGCACTATCTGCTGAAGCTCGCTAAGCAGTTTGTCTTCATAGTTTTTGCTTGCAACTGCATAGGCTTGCTGCAAAGCCTGCTGAAGCTGCGGAATTGAGTAATTGCCTGGCTTTATTCCAAAAGGCGCCAATGCAGCAAACACCGCAGAAGCATTTTCCTGCATTTGGCGCATAGCCTTGTTCATGCTCGCTGTTGCGTTGGCAAGCTCTGCTTGCAAAGTTGCATTTCCTGGACTGTTATGCAAGGCTAGGCTAAGGCTCGTGTAGTTTAGCTGTGCAGTTGAGTAGTTTGCTTGCGCCGCATAGAAATTTGCAAGGTAGTTGTTTGCCTCTGCCAGGCTCTGATTTATCGGCAAGGTAATCTGAAAACCTCCTGGACTTCTTGAGACCTCAACGCCTGAAATATGCATAAAGCTGGAGATCTTTGCGGCTAGCTCGCTGGCGGTTATGTTGGTATTTGTTTCAAGAAGTATGCTCACTCCTCCGCGCAGGGAGCTGTCAAGTGGAATTTGAAAAGAGAAGTAAATGCCTAAAAGCATTAGGACTAGTGTTATTGCTATTAGCCACTTGAGGTTCTTGTGCGCATAGATGTTTGGCAAACGCATAAAAACAGCTAAACAAAATTAGCAGAAAAGATATTTAAGAATTAAACAAAAAACGAAAGGCTTAGATCAGGCGTGGACTCGCATTAGCTTGTGGTGCAAAGACTCTGCAGCACCGTATATTATTATCATTACTGACAAAAGTATCAGGGCAGTGCCAAAGAACAGAGTCCATGTTATCGGCAGATTTCGCTCACCGTAGTAGACGAGGAGCCCACCTATCACTAGCAGGTAGATTGCCCAGTATATAGATCTGAACGTTATCCAGCCTCCGTGCCTGGCCTTATATTCCAGGTATCTATCAAAGTCAGATTGTGCTCTTTCAGCTCTTGCCATCTCAACACCAATATAATTGAAATGGAAATGTTTAAAAAGATATCAAACCTAGTTCGCTAAAAGCGACTAAAGCTGCGGGGGGTGAGATTTGAACTCACGCACCCACAAAGGGAACAGGTTCTGAGCCTGCCGCATTTGACCAAGCTCTGCCACCCCCGCATATAGTCACAGGCTGTTGCAAGATTAATATGGTATTTATTTTTATAAATGGTATTTAAGCATATGCAAATTAGCGTAAGAAATGCCACAGCAGTAGGCCTTGGAGCCATAATAGGGGCTGGCATCTTTGTGCTTAGTGGCACAGCCGTGGCGCTCGCGGGCCCTTATTCGCTGCTGGCATTCATTCTCGTTGGTATTGTGGCACTGATCCTAGCAATGATAATGAGCGAGCTTGGGTCTATAATGCCCTATGCAAAAGGGGCCTCATACTCCTTTGCATACAACGCCTTTGGAAGCGAGATAGGGTTCATAACGGGCATAGCCCTTTATATGAGCTTTGCTACAGCAATAGGCGCCATTGCATTAGGCTTCGGCTCTTATCTTGCAAGCCTTGTGGGGCTTAGCTATGCAAGGGCTTTTGCTATACTTATCATACTTGCGCTTGCAGTTGTCAACATACTTGGAATAAGCAAAGCGGCTAAGACGGACTTTGTGCTAGTGGCGATAAAGCTAAGCATACTTGCGCTGTTTGCAGCTTTTGCGATATTCTTCGCTAGCAGGTCTGGCTTCTCAGCCACTGCCTCTAACTTCTCAGCAAAAGGCTTCGAGCTTGGCTCCATATTCGCTGCGAGCGTTGCGGTATTCTTTGCCTACTCTGGCTTTCAAACAATTTCCACTTTTACAAGCAAGATAAAAGGTGGTAGCGAAGGAGCGAAGAAGGCAATAGTAGGTTCAGTAGTAATAAGCCTAGTAGTTTATGTCCTTATCGACGTTTCTTTGCTAATGCTCGCTCCAGCAAGCTCGTATAGAATAACTGCAGACCCTCTTTCTTTCGCATTACATTCCGCAAAGGCTCCACAATGGATTGCAGTACTTGTGGATGTTGGCGCACTTATTGCCACTACCTCTGCCGCGCTGGCAATGATTCTAAGCTCTGCAAGAATCTCTTATCAGCTTAGCGAAGACGGCCTTTTGCCGAGATTCTTCAGAAAGTACGACGAAGAAAAGGACGTGCCCGTAAACGGCGTGTGGTTAGCGTCACTCATTGGAATTGCTGTGTTGTTTGCTGGCAACATTTATGTAATAGCCTCAATAAGCAACTTCGGGCTTCTGATTTCTTACCTTATTACCGCCCTCGCGCAGATTCATTTCAGAAGGCAAAATAGGAAGATAAACATAAGGACGCCATTCTACCCATATTCCACTGTTTTGGTCATAGTCCTGCTTCTTGCATTTCTTTTCGGCATGCCAAGAGAATCCCTTCTAGTAGGCAATATAGTTGTTCTATTCCTTCTCATTATTTATTATTTCTTCAGGGAGCTTAAGAATAAGAAGCCTGTAAAGATAAGAATATTCGATTAGGGGATTTAATGCTTATAGGGATTATTGGCGCGCCGAACAAGGGCAAGAGCACAATATTCTCAGCCATGACCCTTGTAAACGCAAAGATAGAAGATAGGCCTTTCACAACTATAAGCCCGAACTATGGCGTTGCATATGTCACCACAAAGTGTGTAGATTCCGAGCTTGGGGTAAAGTGCAATCCCAGAAATTCGATCTGCAACAACGGCACGCGCGAAATACCTGTCAACGTAATAGACGTTGCCGGGCTAGTGCCTGGAGCGCACCTTGGAAAAGGAATGGGCAACCAATTCCTTAATGACCTAATTCAAGCAGATGCACTCATACAGGTTGTTGACCTGAGCGGAAAGACCGATGAATACGGCAATCCTTGCGATGGCTGCGACCCTGCAAAGGAAGTTGACATGGTGAGGGACGAGCTTGCAAGGTGGCTTGCAGGCATATTGGCAAAGCATATGAAAGGCATTGCAAGAAGGCAAGATGGCGACATAGCTATAAAAGAGGTGCTTTCAGGCTTCAACATCAGCCTTGAACAGATAAGAAAGGCGGCTGAGGCAAACTTCCTGTCACTTAACGGAATAGACTGGAATGAGGAAGATACGTACAAATTTTCTGATACGCTAATGAGGATAAGCAAGCCCACAGTAATAGCTGCAAACAAATTAGACATGAGCTCAATAGAAGCTCTAGAAAACCTGCGCAAAAGGCTTGAGGGCTACGAAGTAATAGGCTGCTCTGGTGCCATAGAGCTTGCACTAAGAAATGCGGCGAAGAACGGCTACATAGCATATACCCCAGGAAGCGGAAGCTTTGAAATAAAAGGAAAGCTAAGCGAGGAGCAAGAAAAGGCCTTGAGGCTTATGCAAAAATACTTGGCAAAATACCATACTACTGGAGTGCAAGAGCTAATAAACAAGACAGTGTTTGAAGTCCTTGGCTATATTGTGGTTTATCCTGTTGAGGATGAAAACAAGTACACAGACCACAACGGCAACGTGCTGCCAGACGCGTTGCTTGTCAAGAAGGGCTCTACCGCAAAAGACCTCGCTGAAAAGATACACAGCGAGCTAGCCGCAAACATGCTCTATGCGATAAACGCAAAAACAAAGGCAAGAATAGGAAAAGATTACCTGCTGAGCAACAACGATGTAATAAAGATAGTGAGCGCAGCTAAGAAGTAGAGTATGTGCAAGGGCTTATGCTCAATGCCACAGGGTATTGCGTGCTAGACCAGCTTCCTATTCCTTTGCTCGAGACGTTGGCTACATATGCAAGAGTCCTTGTAAAGCAGTAGATCTGGGAATTGTACACTATGCAGGCAAAAACGGCGTTGCTTGTCGGCACAGGGTTTGAGCCTTTCCATACTCCTTGCTCAGCATTTGCCAGAGTCGCAAAATACGCGCTAGAATTGCTTGCACAGTAAACATAGCCATTTGAAACAGGGCAGTTAAACAGCGTCATGTTGCTTGGATAGGTTATGAATTGAGAGTAGTAGACAGTAAGGATGAGCTCGAGCAGCAGGTTTGTCTGGTTTAACGAACAGTACATGCTTGTTGAGTTAGAAGCAAGGGTTACTGTCTCGTTGCTTTGCGAGCCTGCGAAGGCCACGCTCAAGCTCAAATTTTGAGAACCTTTCTGCTGCGACAGATTGACAAAATAGGCATAAGGCGAATATGCAATGCTCGACACGTTGGCGCCGTTTATGATTACCTTCTCTACTGAGAAGTTGTGGCCCAACACATCAAGATTGACATTGACATAGGTATTGGGCTTGGCATATACCGGCGTACTCAGCGTTATGCCGTACTTAGGCTTTGAAAAAGGCGTTACATAGGCATTTATGCTCCCTGCATAGCTTTCGCTTATGCTGCCTGCACAGTTGTCAAGAGGGCAGTACTGCGCATTTGCAATAACCTTAGCAGATACCGAAGAACCTACACTGAGCCTGTTTGCAAGCACACCGAAACACATAAAAGGCGCACCAGGCGCTATGACCTTTGGCGAGCATGATATGCTCGACGGCGAGCTGCCTACATATACCTGCATGCTTAGCGACTTCATTTCATAAGGATTGGCGTTGCTGCCGAGAAGGGCGATAACTGAAGAGGTTGCATTTGACGCAACAACGAAGCCGTGGCATGTAACGCCACCGGCAAATGAGCAGGACTGGGGAGCAAGATATGCCATAGAGGCTGCTGAAGCAAAAAAGAGGTAATAGACAGCAAGCACTATCCCTATTGCAAATATGAATACCATAAGGTATTCAATGCTTGCCTGTGCCCTGAAGCCCACCACCACCCACCTAATTTTACTTTTGCATTTCCCTGTTTTTAAGCATATCTATTTTCTAAAAATGTTTTTGAGTATGGTCTTCAATATCACATAGCCATCTCTGAATGTCTTGAGGTTTCCGACGCCGTGTGCGCGCTTTTTCTCGAAGCTTGGCACCTCTATTGCCTTTAGATGCTTCTTTGCTATTTCTATGTTCATCTCTGTTTCTATGCCGAAACCTTTCTCTTTCAGGCTAAGCTTGTTGAAGGCTTTCTTGTCAAAGCTGCGATAGCCGTAGCACATGTCGGTGTAGTGGGCCTTAAAAAACAGATTGACAAGCATAACAAAGAACTTGTTGCCCAACTTTCTTATCAGCGGCATGTCCTCTGAGCCGCCGCCTGTTATGAACCTTGAGCCAAGGCAGACATCATAGCCTATGTCTATAGCGTCAACAAGCAGCTTTAGCTCAGAAGGCCTGTTTGAAAGGTCAGCATCCATTGATATTAGAATATCCCCTTTTGCGGCCTTCATTCCTTTTACGAGCGCCGAGCCTTTGCCTTGGGCATCGTATATTATCTTAGCCCCTAGCCTTTTCGCTATCTCCACAGTCTTGTCTTTTGAATACTTGTCCACTACTATGATCTCATAAGGATATCCTATTCTGTCAAGCTCCGCCTTTGCCCCTTCTATTACCTTGCCTATATTCTTCTCCTCGTTCCACGTCGGTATGATTAGGGAAATAAAATGCTTAGACGAGAGCATTCAAGCACTATTCAAATAATTGAAAAGTAGCCTTATAATCCTGTGCTATGGTATATTTGGAATTTCTTCTTTAGGCAAAGAGGAGTAATGGGCATAGGCTGCCTGTATGCCTTCTTCAAGCTTTGTTTTTGGCACAAAGCCCAGTTCGCCTTTCATTTTTTCGGTGTCCGCCTCAACCACATCAACATAGTTCTTTAACGGGTTGGGCACGTAGTTCACCTTAGGCTTTTTGCCTGTTACTTCCTCTACCTTTTCAATCATTTCGTTAAAAGACAAGGAGTTGCCTGTTCCAACATTGTATACTCCTTCTACACTCCTTTCATAAGCCTGCAAGTTTGCATCTACAACATCCTCTACAAATACGAAATCGCGCCTTTGCGAGCCGTCACCGTAAATAGTAAGCTCGTTGCCGAGCAAGGCTTTCCAAAGGGCTTGCGATATCATGTTGGCAAAGCCTTTCTTGTGCTCTTCCCTATAGCCATATACGCTGAAATACCTAAGAGCAACATAAGACAGGCCTGACATGTCGTGGTAAAGCTGGGCGAGCCTCTCCATCGAGTATCTTGCTTCTGTATAATAGTCCTTGACCAAAGGCAGCATGTCTTCTCTGTGTGGCGGCTGATGCCCGTTGTAAATAGAGGAGGAAGATGCAAACACGAGCTTGGCATTTGACTTTGTACAATACTCTAGCACTTCTATGAAGTCATCTATTGCTTCTGCTACCTTTTTCCTGTCATTCCTATAAATGGGCGTGGAAGAAGGTATGCCCTCATGAAATACCACATCGACAGCTGGTAGCTTGCTTATTAGCCCAGACCTGCCTTGTATGAAATTCACTTTTCCTGCTATGTCTTTTATGCTGTTTAAATTGCCAGTAGAGAGGTCATCTATTATAGTAACCTCTGCTCCCTGCTCCACAAGCCTCCTTGCTATATGCGAGCCTATAAACCCGGCTCCTCCGGTAACAATTGCTTTTAACGCCATGCTAAAATTTCGATGGGCCAATATTTTTAAAGGTTAAGTTGTTTACTGTTTATGAAAATGCACACCGCTTTTTCTACTTCTGATCCTGATTTGCTTAGGGAAAAGAGATAAATACCTTAAAA
>ERZ1669251.394-NODE-394-length-11181-cov-5.430793_pt1 | contig 11181 bp, 11 predicted proteins | sample MGYA00579294_ERZ1669251 | MGnify/ENA primary metagenome ERZ1669251 (study PRJEB41166, sample SAMN08046056) | hot springs metagenome | biome: hot spring; feature: acid hot spring; material: thermophilic sediment; isolation source: thermophilic sediment from acid...
GAGCTAATTCCGCCAAGTGGGAAAGCGTACGAGTTTCTAACTAGGGAAGAGGATTATGCGCTCGTAAAACACATTGCTGTATTTCCAGAAGTAGTAGAAAGATCGTGCAAGGAACTGAAACCGAACCTTATCGCAAACTACCTCATCGATATTGCAACCATATTTAGCAAATTCTACGAGAAGATGCCGGTAATCAAGAGCGAAGCCAGAGAGCTGAGGCTTTCACTAGTGTACGCAACAAAACAAGTCATAGAAAATGGCCTTGCACTTCTCGGCGTACATGCCTTAGGCGCCCTTTGACTCGCCTTATAAGGTCTATTAGAAGCAGACCTGAAACAATAGAATTCCTACAAATATTTCAATAGGGTAACAGCTCCCAAGCAGAATGCTACCTGCCAAAACTATAAGCACGCCCGCTGATTCAAAATCGTTAATAAAGTTTCTTTTCACTACTAAGGTTACGTCTATCTATAAGTAAGAGAATAAGAATTTTGGGCCCTATCTTGGTATGGTATCTGAACAAATCGATTAACAAAAAGATAAGGACAGAAATGTTCACTAGTGGATACATACTAGCTAAGGTAAACTCAGTTATTCCTCAACACCAGAAAGAATAGATCAGGCAGTAACTCGTTCATTAGCATCAATTTTACCTTTACAAATTTAATTTGCTTATGTTTATATACTTTTAATTATTAAAACACTAAAGGGCCCGTAGCTCAGCTTGGACAGAGCGGCGCCGTCCTAAGGCGAAGGCCGTGGGTTCAAAATAAGCTTGGCTTATGACAATCCCACCGGGCCCGATGGCGATAAGATGGCAAAAGCCGAAGAACCTAAAGTAGTAGTAAAGCCTGTAGGCAGGCTTGGCGGCTTAGATCAGATTCACGTAGCTCTAATCATACTAGTTTGTGTGCTAGTGGCGCTTGTTGTTGTGCTAGCGTACTATCATCCTACAGCAATTACTATAGTAAACAATACTACATTAGCCAAACCCGTGCACACTTCTTCAGAAATGCTAAACCTTACAGAAAGGTTGCTTGCAAGCTATAACAATTTCAACTCCTCACTAAACCTTCTGCCATACATAACCAACGTCAGCGCTGCCAACATAATCTACATAGCAAGCATTAAATCGTGGCTCATAAGGGTTCCTGCAACAAATCCGGCAACAAACGTTTCTTTCTATGTTGGCTTCTTGATAAACGACTCCAACACATCAAACGTGCTACCACTTATACAGACAGTGCTGCCAGCAAAACTTTCGCAAAACAAAGTAGTGGCTAAGGGAGTGGTGCAATTATATGGCCATTACCCGTGCAACAAGCAGCCTATGCCTGTTTATTGGTTTATAGATCCATACGCGCCTGGTGGTATAAAGAGCTTAAACTATGCCATTCAACTGCAGAATATGCTAAAGGGCAAAGTCAATGTGACAATAAAGATATTCAGTACGCAGGCAACACAGGCAATAGCGAGCCAGTACGGTATAGCAAATGCGCAGCTTCTAGGCAAATATATATTCTGCGCTTCGCTTCAGCCAAATTTTGAAAAGTTTGAAAACCTTTTGAGCTCTCTGTTTACGGGCTCTTTCATGGGCCAAGTAGAGCTTAGCAACATAGCTAACGAATCTGGGCTCAATTATTCCGAGCTAAGCTCTTGCATAGACACCTCTCAACCGATAATCAACAACCAGGCTCTTCTAGCAAGCTACTACAACATTACTCAAGTGCCGAGCATTATCGTTGACTGCAACCTCATGGCCCTACCTCAGACCGCTTACAACGCTGTATGCTTTGCAAATAGCACACTTTGCGGGTGAATTCATACACATCATTGTAGGCATAGATGGCGGTAAGACCGCTGCGATAGCGTGCATAGACTTATACGGCAGGCCAATCAGGCTTTTCACAGGCAGATATGTAGGTTTGAGCTGGTTCGTCGACATGATAAGAGACGTTGGTGAGCCGGTAATAATAGCAAGCGACAAAAAGAAGCCAGATGAGATTGTAAAGAAGCTTGGTGCTGTTTTTGGTGCTGTTGTATTTTCACCTCAAGAGGACCTCACAGTAGAGAAAAAGGAGGAACTTGCTAATCACGCTTTCGAGAACCTTCATGAAAGAGACGCCCTTGCCGCAGCTAAAGCTGCTTACAACGCATATGCGAACAAGCTAAAGCAAGCAAGCAAGAAAGCAATAGAACATGGCATTGAGACAGACAAGGCAATGACCTTGGTAATTGAGAGGTATTCAATTCACGAAGCAATTACTGGAAAAAAGGCAAACAGGAAAAAATAATTATGGCGGAGCCTGCAGATGGCCTATAATGCTTGAAAGACCTACGAAAAGTGCAGCGATGACTACAAGCACCAAGACAACACCGAGGAGATAGTATAGTGCTTTGCCGCCTCCTTTAGGACTCAAGTAAACTACGGGCGACAATATTGCTGAAATTGCTGAAAGAAGAAAGAAGCTTAGGGCAGGTAGAAGGTAAATGCCCTTTTCTAAGCCGAATGCTACCATACCGTAGCTCTCTGCGAACAAGTATATGCCTAGAAGAAAGCCCAGTATTGATATAGGCCTTACATCGAAGTTTTCACGGAAGGCGTAGGCGCCTGCAAGCATTATTATTCCTAAAATTAACATTGGATCTCCAAAAAGCATGTTATAGGCGCCGGGCAATGGCCAGAAGAAGCTCAGATAAAAGCCACTTAGAAAGTCAAAGGCACCAAGAGCAAACATGACAGGGGCGAGAATAGCAAGGTTTCTCTTGCCCTTGGCAAGCCCGAATACTGCATATGCCAGAAATGCCGCACTGGCAGAGACCCCCAAAAGCATTACGGCAAGCGGGTCTACGAACATAGCACCACAATCTAATTCTAATTGAAAAAGGAAAAGTTTATAAGAACGTTAGCTAAAGGCAATCATTCAGCAAATTTTTAAATATAAGACAGGCATCTAAAAATTGTGGCAAACCTAAAAATCCTTGAAGGAGTAGACAGCAAGCTATCAGAAGAACTAAATTATAGCTATTATGCTAATAACGTCAATCTTCATTTTGAAACTTTTGCTATGTTGGAAGCCTACCAAAAGGCTTCGGCCTTGCTCCTATACTTGTTTCTAAACAAACAACTAGAAATACAGAGCGGAAGTAGGATTAACATTCTTGAGTTGGGCGCACATGGCACTTATTTTGAAAGAGGAGTATATAAGTATATAGAATTACTAGATAAACAAAACAAGACAAACTATGCAGAAAGAATAAGATACAGGATACTAGACATCTCTAAAGAAGCCATAGAAATTGCTAAAAAAAGCTATGATCTTGACAGAGATAGGCACTTCATAACAGAATTCTATTTAGGAAATGCTCTAGATAAAAATGTATTTCCGCTAGAAAACCATGCTACTATAATGAATGAATTGCTTGACGATCTTCGCCACATAGTAGTAAAACGTAGTGGAAAAGAGTTGCACGAGTGTACATTTTCTCTAGATTGTATAGGCCATGTTGCATGGCTTACCCCACAGGGCGAACGACCACTTAAGGAAAAGGAAATACCTAAAAAGGATCAGCTAAGAATAATACGAGGGTTAAAAGACGGCTATTCAACAACACACTCGCCTTCAATACCTATATTATTTGACAATATAGAAAGGGCCTCGCAAAAATCAAGCCTAATAATGGTGCATGATTACTTTATCTATCAGTCAAGCACCCCTAGGCTAGGCCGGGTATATGGTTCAATAGATTGCAGCAACAAAGAACAGGTGAAAATAAACGGCTCAATTCAGATCACATACGACGTAAATTTTGGCGAACTCATTTACACAATTCAAAAACATGGATTTGATATAATGGCAACTATGCCCACTGACGATTTTGTAAGAGGAAATTTTGACAACGTGCCGATAAATAAAATCAAAAGATCGCTAAATGACAAAAACAACTATCTTAACATCGTGGCAGTAAAAAGGCCTTAGTTTTGAGACTGAGAGTGTGGGCTTCCTTGTCGAAATTAGGTGAGTATATCTGCGGTGATGCACTACTTGGCAGAATACATAAAATTTTTAGAACCGAGATACTATTTAAGCAATAGCATTAAAGTTATTAACTTCTATTGAGACATAATTTTGCGCCAGGATGGCGGAATCCGGTAACGCGTACGCCTGGAGTCTCCGCCAGGTAGCGTATGGCTCTTCCGAGCCTTCTGGGTTCAAAACAGCTTCTGCTGGGAAAATCCCAGTCCTGGCGTTTTTTAGATGTAAATATATGTAAGTTTTGGATAGGAAAAGGGATGCGCATGGAATCTAAAATAATAGCGGCAACAATAGACGACAATCTATTACTAAGTGGAATAGGGCGGGCGAGAAAGGTTGCAATAATAGAGGTTAAAGAAGGCAAAATAGCAAAAATCGAGGAGTTTGAAGTAAAATGGGACGAGGCCCACGAGAAAGAAGAAGAGGGACTTCACCACGCCAACGTTGCCAAGTTTCTAAGATCGCACAACGTTACAGACATAATTGCATTCGGAGCAGGACCTGATATGCGGCACATGGTAGAAAGGCTTGGCATCAGGCTCCATTTCTCTTCTGGTGACTACAGAGAAGCTATAAAAAGACTTGTAGAGAGCTCCTAACCTATACAGGCTCGAATTTGTATTGGTAATAGATAAGGCCTTCGTCTCCTTCTTTGTATATGCGCCTCAGCACTGCTCTTACCCTTGTACCAATCTGCACTGGCTTGCCGTTGTCAACAATATGGCCTTCTACGATAGGTCCTTCGTCTAGCTTTATCAAAGCAACAGTGTAAGGAGCTAAGTCTTCAAAGCCGTCTGGAGGAGAGCGGATTATTGTGTAGGAATAAATTTCGCCAGTCCCTTTGAATCTCAGATCCTTCATCTTCGAGTTTCTGCCACAATTCCTGCATACTAGCCTCGGCGGAAAGTATCTTGCCCCGCAATTCTCACACATGTTGCCCAGGAGTATGTACCTGGACCTTACTTTTCTCCACAAATCAGCAGGAGACTTCTCCATAAAACCACTAATTTACGCGCTTAAGTATGTGCACAACGGCCGTTGCCCCGCTGCCGCCGACGTTGTGTGTGAGCCCAATTTCTGCACCAGCTACTTGCCTACCTTCAGCCTCTCCCCTTAGCTGCCAAGTTATCTCTACTGCCTGCTTTATCCCCGTAGCGCCTACAGGATGCCCACAGCCTTTAAGCCCGCCGCTTGTGTTGACAGAAATGTCGCCGTTTATTGCTGTTCTGCCTTCCTCTATGGCCTTTGCCGCCTCGCCTTTCTTGAAAAAGCCGAGGTCTTCCATTGCGATTATCTCTGCTATAGTAAAGCAGTCGTGAACTTCTGCCACATCTATGTCCTTTGGCGTTACCTTTGCATGCTCATACGCTTTTTGGCTTGCAATCCTTGCTGCTTTTATGCTGGTAAGGCTCTCTCTGTCTGCTAACCTTAGGGTATCGCTTGCCTGTTCGCTTGCTGCTATCAGTATCGGCGTGTCGTTGTATTTCTTTGCAACATCCATTGGGGCTAGCACTATTGCAGCTGCGCCGTCGGTAATTGGCGAGCAGTCAAGAAGTTTTAGAGGGTCTGCAACCATCTTTGAATTTAGCACGTCGTCTATTGTTATGCGCCTGTGGAACTGGGCGTATTTGTTATGATAAGCGTTTTCGTGATTCTTTACTGCAACTGCGGCCATTTGCTCCTCGGTGGTGCCGTATTCGTGCATGTGGCGCCTTGCCATGAGGGCATACAGGCCTGGGAATGTTAGGCCTTGGAAGAGCTCCCATTCCTGGTCCCCGGCTCCGCCTAGCGCAGTTGTGGCCTCGCCCGTGCTTACATCTGTCATTTTCTCCACTCCTCCTACTACAACTATATCGTGCATGCCGCTAGCAACTGCCATATAGCCTTGCCGGAGTGCTGTGCCACCGCTAGCGCATGCGTTTTCAACGCGCGTAGCGGGTATGTTGCCAAGGCCTAGCTGGTCAGCCATAAGCGCTGCGACGTGCTCCTGGCCTATGAATCTGCCTGGCGTCATACTGCCACCATAGATGGCATCAATGTCTTTGCTGGATATGTTGGCGTCTTCCAAGGCTGCAAGCCCAGCCTCTGCCATAAGCTCTTTTATTCCAGATTCCCATCTTTCGCCAAACTTCGTAAGACCAACGCCTATAATTGCCACATCTCTCATAGCATCACCGCTCTATGCTGCCCCTGTTGCGCAAATAGGTAGCATAGTCAACATAAATCTTGCCTTCGCTTATCATCTTCTCCACAGCCTCTATCGCATATCTTTTCTCCTCTATAGGCTCCTTGACTTCTAGCGCAAAGGAATCGCTTCCTGCTCCGGAACCGAAGCTTGTGACCAGTATTTTCTCTCCTGGCTTAGCAACATCAAGCGTGGCCGCAAGGCCAAGCATAGAGGCACCGGAGTAGGTATTGCCTATTCTGGGCGTAAGCAAACCATGCTTTATCTGCTCCTCAGTAAACCCAAGCTGTTTTGCAACTTGCATAGGGAATTTTCCATTGGGCTGGTGAAAAACAGCATAAGCAAAGTCGCTGGGCTTAAGCCCGGTTTCTTCTAAAAGCTTCTGCGTTGCGTTTATTATGTGCTTGAAATAGGCTGGCTCGCCGGTAAACCTGCCACCGTGTGAAGGATATCTTGCTCCTTCCCTTCTCCAAAAGTCAGGCGTGTCTGTCACATAACTAACTGTCTTTATTATTTCAGCTATTACCTCCTTCTTTTCCTTACCTATAATGAATGCAGCGCCTCCGGCACTTGCTGTGTATTCCAGCGCGTCACCAGGCCTGCCTTGCGAAGTGTCAGAGCCTATGGCCATGCCGTATTCTATCATACCGCTGAGCACCTCAGCAGCAATTATCTGCATGCCATCTGTGCCTGCCTTGCATGCAAACTCCAAGTCAGAAGCCATGGCGTAAGGGCTTGCGTCTATTGCCTCTGCCACTATGCTTGCAGTGGGCTTTACAGCATAAGGTGGAGATTCAGAGCCAACATAAATGGCACCTATTTTGCTGGCATCGATACCTGCATGCTTTATTGCCCTCCTTGCTGCCTCCACCGCTATAGTTGCTGAGTCCTCATCTATTCCAGGCACACTTTTCTCAAATATGTTAAGCCCAGATTTTATAGACTCCGCATCTTCTCCCCATACTCTCGCTATCTCTTCTACCTTTATCCTGTACTTGGGCACATATGCTCCATACCCAACAATGCCTACCAAGCAATCACCTGTATTCCTCAAGAAGCTGGAGCACTTGCTCCTTCGTGTGCTGAGGCTGCTTAGCGAGGCTACCTTTCTTTAGAGTGATATCTAGCTCATTGTATGTTGGCCTTTCTACCTTGTAGAACAAGCCAATTGGTATTTTGCTCCAGTTGCTTCTCTCAGCTTCTGTTGCGAGGGTAAACGCTGAAACCAAGTCTGAGGTGTTGTTTCCTTGGAGCTTATAGATGCGCTGCCTAAACCAATCGTAGGTGTTTAGCGTGTTAAAGCTCACGCAAGGGCTGAACACATCGATCAAGGCAAAGCCTTTATGCAATATGCCTTCTTTTATCAATTCGCCAAGATGCGCAGGATCTCCAGAAAAGCCTCTTGCAACAAAGGTGGCACCAGAGGCTAGCGCTAGTGCAAGCGGATTGACAGGTTCTTCGATGTCTCCAAAAGGCGTAGACTTAGTTTTAGCACCAACAAGGCTTGTAGGAGAAGCCTGGCCTGTAGTTAGGCCGTATATCTGGTTGTTCATGACTACATACGCAATATCTATGTTCCTCCTTGCTGCATGAATAAGATGCGCTACGCCTATGCCATAAGCGTCGCCGTCGCCTGCGGTGCCTATCACCTCTAGATCGCTGTTTGCAAGCTTTACGCCTGTAGCGACGGGCAATACCCTGCCGTGTATGCTGTGTATGCCGTATGTGCTGAACACATGGGGCATTGCAGAGCTGCAACCTATGCCAGATACCATCACTACTTTACTCTTGTCTATCTGGAGCTCGTTCAAAGCCCTCAATATGCCTGCCTGAACTCCATAATCGCCACAGCCAGGGCACCATACTGGCTTTACGCCAGATGTATAGGTTTGTGTCATTATCCCACCTTAAACACCAACCATGCTTTTGGCCTGTCTGTAAATCTCTTCCGCAGTGAATGGCTCACCGTTCCATTTCCTTATCTTCTTAACTATTTCAACTCCCGTTTGAAGCCTAACCCACTGCGCAAGCTGAGCGTTGTAATTGGCTTCAACATCTATCAAGTCCTTACCTGCAAGCATTTCCCTAGTCTTCTCGGCATCTAGCGGAAGAAGATAGGAGAAGGAAATAAGACCGAAGTCAAGACCTTCTTTATTCAGCATCTCAACCGCCTCGCTCGCTGGTCCGTATGTGGAGCCATAGACTACAAGGAAGTGCTTTGCTGTAGGGTTGCTAAGCTCGGGCAGGAATATAGGCTCGCTCTTAAGCGCAGTGTCGAGCTTCTTCATTCTCTTCTCATACATCTTGTCTCTTATTTCGACATAGGGGTCTATGCCTGCAAACATGTCGCTTACCAGGTCTCCATATTCGTCGTGCTCATCGCTTGCTGCAACGAACTCCAAGCCTGGCGTGCCAGGAATGGACCTTGGTGATATACCATCTTCGGTAAGCGCGTAGCGCTTGAACCTACCGTTTGATGTGCTGGTGTCGGCGATTTTTCCTCTATCTATTTCGACGTTTACGTCGAAAGCCTCAACGCCTTTGTAAGATTCTGAGATGAATTGGTCTAGCAGGATTATTACAGGGCATTGATACCTGTCTGCCAAGTTGAACGCCTCGGCGCCTATTTTGAAGCACTCCTCTTGAGTTCTCGGCGCTACTACTATTCTCGGGAACTCGCCCTGAGATGCGTGCATTACAAACAGCATGTCTGCCTGCGAATGCTTTGTAGGCAAGCCTGTGCTGGGCCCGGACCTTTGTGACTCAACTACCACAATAGGCACTTCAAGCATGCCTGCCATGCCCAGTCCTTCTACCATGAGCGAGAAGCCGCCGCCGCTCGTGCCGCACATTGCGCGAACGCCAGCACTTGCTGCACCGACTGTCATATTTATTGCTGCTATTTCATCTTCTGTCTGTTTAAACAGCACGCCCTTGTCTTCGTGGGCAGCAAACCAATGGAGTATGCTGCTAGCAGGGGTCATCGGATACGCAAAGTAAGCCCTGCAATCAGCGGCATAGGCGCCTATCGCTGTAGCAGTGTTGCCATCCAGCAGGTACCGCTGCTTGCCGTCTCCGTGCAAAGAATACGCCGCATCTATTCCTTGAAAGTTGTAGCCTGCGCTTGCTGCCTTTAGGTTATTAGCTATTACTTCCTCTCCTTTCTTTCCGAAAGTTCTCCTGAGCACGTCTTCTAGTTCGCTTAGCGGCAGGCCTAGTATCTTTAGCACGGCGCCCAGCGCCACTGTATTTCGCATTACAGGGTCTCCTGACTGGCTTACTGCTATTTCGAGAAGAGGAATGGGTATTTTGCGGGCTGATTGCAAGGAGTCTGCATTGGCCTTGCTAGGATCGAAGATTACTATGGCGTTGGACTTTATGTGCGTCTTCTGGTTTTCTATTGCGTCTTGATTCAATGCCACTAGTATGTCAGCAAGCTCTCCAAAGCTGCCTATCTCAGAATCCGCAATCCTTACCTGGTACCATACATGGCCGCCTCTAATTATTGACTGGTAGCCCCTATATGCAAAAACGTGCAAGCCGTTCCTTGCCGCAACCTTTGCAAGAAGCGCGCCGGCTGACTCTATGCCGTCGCCGTTTGCACCGGCAATTCTTATAGCTACACTTGTCATACAAACACTTTGAGAGGTATTTAACTTGCAAAAGCTTATAAAAGAGGGCTTGGCATTGAGTAATTGCCGAATTCGCTTCTAGCCGATACCTACTTAGACGCCTTACAGATAAACGAAAGCAAATGCTTAAAAATAGCAAAAAACCACTAGGAATAGGGAAAATTATGCCAAAAGAGGTCGTATCGGACCGATCAGACCGGCTGGCGCAGTTGTTGGAGCTTGAAAAGGAAATAGTAAAGGAGAGCAAGGCGCAAGAGCCTAAAAGTGGCTTTGAAAAGGCACTTGACGATGTTGCTAGAGAATTTAAACGCCTTCTTAGGAAGCCTGAAAACACAGGCAATGAGGATTTAGAAGCAAAGAAAAAGCAGCTTATAGAAAAATTCAAGGAAGTCTATAAGGACATGGCTGATGAAGAGGCGTTTGCTTATGTAAAGTGGCACATAGAGAACGAAGGAGCACTGGGAGCTGCGAAGAATATACACAAGATGTATGGAGTTGATGTAGAAGGTGAGTTTTTGTCTCTCCTTTCAGAGCTCAGAGGCATTCCTTGCTACAGCAATGAAAGTGCAATGGTATACCCTACGCCAAATGCCTTGATTATTTTCCTACTCGAGAAAAATGAAAGTACTTTAGCAACTGCTAAAAGAATTGTAAACAAAATAGCAGAATCCTTATAGCAGGTGGGTGAGTGCCAGTTAGGAAGGCAGTCGATGATGGCTCCAAATTAAACGATTACCAAAAAGCCCTAATTAAAGACCAAGTCTGCATGAGCACCTTGCGCTTCATTCGTGACAACGAAAGTTATGGGGCTGCAATAAACTTTATGCCTTTGAAAATAAAAAATATCGAGCTAGATGAAGCAAAAATAAAGATAGATGAAAGCTTGGAAGAGCTAGAATCTGCAGGCTTGTTGAAAGTAAAGAAGCTTGCCACAGGAATTGTTGACTACCTGCTGACGCCGCAGGGCAAACGCCTTGCCATACTTCTCGATGTCATAAATACTTTGAAGGAATTGGCTGAATATCATAACTATGAGTTAAAAAAGCATGCAGAGATGCTCAAGATACTTAAAAATGCAAGAAAGCTTTCTCCGCTGGAGATAAGTGATGTAACGGGCATACCTATCCATGATTCGCACAATGAAGTATATGCCAATGGCTCTTTGCTTAGCTTACTTAAGGATCTGGAACGCTTTGGGTTTGTTAAAATCAGCGGCGAGGGCACAGTTCCGGCCTCAGTCGGCATTACCGAAAAAGGAAAGGAGGCAGCTACAATCCTTGCACGCGTTGGTTTTTCAGGATTGCTGGACAAGAGTAAAAGAGGGATA
>ERZ1669251.396-NODE-396-length-11135-cov-4.986733_pt1 | contig 11135 bp, 10 predicted proteins | sample MGYA00579294_ERZ1669251 | MGnify/ENA primary metagenome ERZ1669251 (study PRJEB41166, sample SAMN08046056) | hot springs metagenome | biome: hot spring; feature: acid hot spring; material: thermophilic sediment; isolation source: thermophilic sediment from acid...
GTGCCAAATGCTGGATTTCCTGAAGGGGCAGAAGTATTTTGTCCTGCTGTGCCAGCAGTTGTCCAGCCAGATAGTGAGGCACCTGAAAAGTAGTTGTTGAACACGCTCGCCCCATCGTCATATTGTGCATAGGTTGAGCTGAGCTGTGGGGCTTCGCCTATGCCTGTTGTGCCTGAGCTTGAGAGCAGGTTTGTTGTCTTGCTGGCAAAGCCTAAATAAATTGTGTTGGCGCCGTTCGCAAATATTGTGTTTGAAACCTTTGCCCATATTGTCAGCGTATTGCTGTTGTTGCTCTCAATCCATGCAGGTATCGTGGTGCCATTGGCATAGAAGAACTCGAAGTTGGCAAGGTTGCCGTTGTAGGCAATATAGCTTGTGTAGTTGAGCGCGTTTACCGTAATCATCTGCTGGAAGGGGTTGGGATATGTCGCAAGCGAGTTGTAGGCGAGGCTTACCGGCACATAGTATTCGACACCGGAAGGGGCTGTCATCGCAGCCTTCGCTAAATTAGAAATGAAGAACAACGAAAGCAAAATCAGCACAAGTTGCCGCATTCCCATGCACAATTCCTTATACCTGTTTGAATTACAGAAATTTAAAGTTTATGATATGTATAGATAATGCAAAAGTTTAGCGCTGCATGAGGCTATTTCTTGGCTTATCAGAGTGGAAGCTTGGAAGAAACAGAATCCGCAAAAAAGGGCTATGCGAAAAAGATACTTGAAAGGCTAAAAAGAAAATACAAGAGCGAGCTGCATACACACCTTAACTACTCTAACCTCACTCAGCTATTTGTTGCTGCATTGCTCTCGCCACAGTGCACAGATACCCAAACAAACAAGGTAACAAGCGAACTATTTGCGCGTTTTTCGACCTTCAAAGACTACGCGAATGCTAGCACAAAGACTTTGCAGAAATATCTCAGTGGCTTAAACTACTACAAAACCAAAGCAAAGCACCTCAAGCTAGCAAGCAAGATAATTATTGAACAGTACAATGGCAGAGTGCCGAAGAGCATGAAGGAATTGACTGAGCTTCCAGGAATAGGCAGAAAAGTGGCAAATGTAATCCTGCATGAAGGATTCGGGATAAACGAAGGCATAGCAGTAGACACACATGTTAAAACAACTGCCTATAGGCTAGGCCTTACAAAAAGCAAAAAGCCTGAGGAGATAGAGAGAGACCTCATGAGCCTTTTCCCAAAAAGGGAATGGGGCAACGTGTCAAACGCTTTGATAGCATTGGGCAGGGATACGTGCAAAGCCAGAAAGAAGGAATGCGAAAGATGCGTGCTTAATGACATATGCCAGAGCAGCATTACAAGAGGCAGACGCATCCAAGCTGCAAAAGAAATAACAAAGGAAAAGGCCAAGGCTGAAGACTAAGGACTAAGGACCAAAACCTTTTATAAATATAGCTGAGAAATAATTTGGTGGTTTCCTGAATAATGAGCCCAGCATAGACGAAATACAAAAAGCAGAGGAGCAGGCTAAGAAGATCGTCGAGGAAGCGCAGAAGAAAGGTGCTGAGAAGATAGCAAAAGCCAAGGAGCTAGCTGACAAGCTAGTAAAAGAAGCCCTTGAAAAAGAGGCTAAAAGAGCAGAGGAGCAGGCTAAGCGGCTTGAAGAAGAGGCCAATGCTGAGAAGGAAAAAAGGCTCAAGCTAGCAAGGAAAAGGGCTGAGAAGATAAAAAGGCTAAGCTTGCCAAAAACTGCTATGGAGGAAATTGCAAAGCAGATAGAGAAGCTTGCACTTGATTGATGCTTATGTTTGAAACAGAGCCTATGCAAAAGCTGAGAATTATTTTCTTGGCAGAGGACAAGCCGCGCGTCATCAAAGCCTTGCACAAGTTCGGCTATTTAGACTTCAGGAAAAGCAAGCTGAGCCTTGTAGACGATTCGCCGCTTGCATACGCAACCCAGCTTTACGAGCTGCTTGTAAGGGTTGAAGGGGCTTTGGCGATATTGCCCAAGCCAAAGAAAATAGAGGGAAGGTTCGAGCACCTGCCTGCTGAGAAGCTTGTAAAGGTGCTGGGCAAGGAGAAAGTAGTGCAAGAAATTTACGACATAGCAAATAGAGTGAGCATGCTCGAAGAGAGCAAGCAGGAGCTTGAAGAGGCGCTCTACATCGCCAGCGGCTTTAGCTGCACAAGCATAAACCTGAGCAGGCTGAGGAGCACAAAGGCGAGCATAGCCTGCTATGCCGGCGAAGCCAAGAACCTAGAGCCTTTGCTTGCAAGCCTGCATGGAACAAGGGGCATTGCACTGCAAGAATGCAGCAACGGGAAGGAGGTGTTCTTTGCAATTGCATCAGACAAGAGCGAAGAGGCAGAGAAGGCGCTCAGCAGCCTTTATTCTGCAATAAGGCAAGGTGCCGCAAAGGAGCTGAACCTTGACAACAAGTATTTGCAGGAAGACATGCAAGCAAGGCAGCTTGCAAGGAAGCTCAAGCAGGCTCTTGAAGAAAACGAGGAAGAAAGGTCAATGCTGAAAGCAAAGCTTGAGAAAATTGCAAAGGGGCATTATGCAAAGCTGGCTGCCTATGCAGAGATGCTCCACATAGAGCTTGACAGGGCCAATGCCAGCTCCAACTTCAAGAAAACCGAGAAGACAAGCATAATAGAAGGCTGGGTGCCAAAGAAAAAGCTTGACAAGCTGGAAGAAATGCTGAAAAAAGAAACAAAAGGCAAAATCGCTATGGAGCCCATTGCCAGCGACGAGCTTGCGCCTACTCTGCTAAACAGGCCTAAGCTCCTCAAGCCTTTCGACTTTGCAATGGTGTTCTTCTCACCGCCGAGAAGCGACGAGATAGACCCGACATGGGTGTTCATCTTTGCATTCCTCATCTTTTACGGCTTCATGGTCAGCGACGTTGGCTATGGAATACTTTCGCTAATACTCGCTACCTGGGTTACTAAGGTTACGAACCCGGAGGGCATGACATACAACGCTGCAAAGGTTTGGCAGCTTGGCACAATACCTGCAATTCTCTTCGGCATATTGACAAACCAGTACTTTGGACTTCAGCTAGACCAGTACTTCTTGCCTTTCAGGGGCATAGACTGGGTAAAGAACGTGACCTCTTTCATGCTTGCAAGCATACTTCTCGGCATTGCAGAGCTTATCATAGGCCTTTCGTTCGGCTTTGTTAACAAGTACAGGCATGGTGAAAAGCTAAAGGCATATAGCAAGCTGACAAGCATAGGGGCAATTGTGCTTGGCGCATTGTTCACATACGGCGCCTTCTTCGGAGGGTTCGAAAAGGGAATAAACATGCTTACAGGCATATCGACGCTTGTCTTGTTTGTCGCCACAATAGTGCTTGGAGGAAGCGAGGGCTCAGAGGCCATGTCTTTGCTCACGCACACGCTAAGCTACACAAGGCTTATGGGCTTTGGCCTGACAAGCGTGATGATTGCATACCTTATCGACTTGGCTTTTACGCCGACGCTTGCACACGGCATATTGGTGTTTGTGCTTCTTGTCATCGCATTCCTTGTGCTTCATACCCTCAACATGATCGTTTCCATATTCGAGGGAATTGTGCAAGGTGTCAGGCTTAACATTGTTGAGTTCTTCACAAAATTCTACACTGGCGGAGGCATAGTATTCAAGCCTTTCGCGTATAAGCGCATGCTTACAAAAGAAGAAAAAGTGGTAAAATGATAGGATTGGAATCGGCAATAGCGGCAATAGGAGCTGGTTTGGCAATACTTGGCGGAGCAATAGGCACGGGCCTTGCTCAAGAAGGCATCGGTTCTGCAGGCATGGGCTTGCTTGCTGAAAAGCCAGAATCTACAGGCCAAGTGCTTTTGTTCCTGGTAATACCAGAGACCCTAGTAATCTTCGGGTTCGTGATAGCAATACTGATAATGCTTGCAGCAGGCCTGATATGAGCTTGCGCGAGCTTGCCAAATGACCTATATGCCCGTAAAAGACATAATAGAGAAAATAAGGAAAGAGGCAGAGAGGCAGGCACAGGAGATAATAGCAAATGCGGAAAAGCAGGCGCAGGAAATATTGGCAAAGGCAAAGGAAGATGCTGAGAAGCAGGCAAAAGAGCTTGCAGCCAAGCGCGATGCAAGCAACAAGGAAAAGAGGCAAGAAATAGAGCAGGAGATAAGGGCGAGCGAGAAGGCAATCCTTAGCGAAGCCCTTGACAAGGCCACAGAGGCAGAGGCAAAGAAGGTAGCAAAGCTTGTCGAGCAGGCAAGCAGGAAAAGATTCGACAAGATAGTCGAGCAGGCAGCAAAGGCGTTTGCAGAGGCAAATCCAGAGGGCGGCGCAAAGGCAATAGCAAGCGCAAAGTATAAGCCTGTTTTGCAAAAGCTCGGCATAGAGGTAGAGGCAAAAGATGCTGAGCCCTATGAGCTCTTGCTCAAGTCGGCCGATGGCAAAATATACCTGCATGTGTCTGCTGCAGAGATAGCAAAGCAGTACAGCGACGAGATAGAAAGCAGGGTTTACAAGGAGCTTAAGAAGCGTGCTGGAATATGACACACGTCGTTGAGTATGGCTATGCCAACACGAGGGTCAAGGCCATGAAGGCCAGGCTTATCGACGCAGAGACCATGCAGAAGCTGCAAAAGGCCAAAGACGCTGAAGAGATGATAAGCATACTCTACAACACTGACTACAAGCAAAACCTCATAGAGTTCGGGGGCACTAGCGCAAAGGCCGAGCTAATAGATTTCGCAATAAGCAAGAACATAGCAGAGAAGATGGAGAAGCTTGTAAGGCTTACCCCTGAAAGGCACAAAGCAATTATGCGCATGCTCGCAGCAAAATGGGATTTTGCAAACATAAAGCTTGCAATAGAAGCAAAGGAGAGGCAGCTCAGCTACGAGAGCATCGCAGCTTATGTCATTGACAGAGGCCCGTTCAAAGCAGAGATAATAAAAGAGGCAATGGAGAAAAAGGACATTTCAGACCTTCTCGGCTTCTTCGCATCGAAAGCCACTCACACGCTCAGGCCGGTCATAGACGATGCTAGGGCGGCTTACGAAAAAACCCGCAATGCTATTGATGCCATAAATGCGCTAGACTATGGCTTGCTTATGCTTCTTGCCACAAGCTCCATGAAGCTTTTTGCTGAAGACCAGAAGGCAATGCGCATACTGAGGACAAGCGTAGACATGCAAAATGCGATAACGCTGATAAGGTCGAAGCTCGTGGGCCTTAGCTTTGAGGCGATAGAGAAAAACATAGTGCCATATGGCATGCTGACCATCGAGACAATGAAAGAAGCTTATGCAAAGGCGAAGAATGTGGAGGAGCTTGCTGAAGGCTTGGGCATAGAAGGCCTTGCAGAAGGAATTGCAAACTGGAAAAAGACAGGAATATTGGCGCAGGCGGAGATAGGAATGAACAATGCGCTATTGAGGAAGAGCGTTGCTTTGGCGAGCACTGTGCTTTCATTCGCAACCCTGGTCGGCTATGCCTATGCCAAGGAGCTTGAGGCGCTTAGAATAAGAATAATGCTCAAGGGCAAGCAATACGGGCTCAGCGAAGAGGAGCTGGGCATGCTGCTGCCAGAGAGGGCGTAAACATGCAGTACAAGATTGCAATAATCGGCAATGAAGCCTTGTGCACGGGCTTCGAGCTCGCCGGCGTAGAAGAGGCCTATGTAGTGGAGAAGCAGGAAGAGGCAGAGACGCTCATAAAGAAGCTCCTTGCAAGAGAGGACATAGGAATTATAGGAGTGTCGAGCAGATTCATAAAGGGAATTGCTGACAAGGAGCTAAGGAGAATGATAGAGACCAGCACCTTGCCGATGGTTGTTGACTTGCCTGAATACGGAGAAGAGGCTGGCGAAGACATGCTTAGGAAGCTCATAATAAGGGCTATAGGAATAGACATGGAAAGGTGATATTGTGGGAAAGATTGAGAGAATTACTGGACCTTTGGTTGTTGCAAAGGAAATGCTTGGAAGCAGCATGTACGACGTTGTCAAGGTAGGAGAGCTCGGGCTTATCGGTGAGATAATACAGCTCAGAGGAGATAGGGCAATAGTGCAGGTCTACGAGGACACATCGGGCATAAGGCCTGGGGAGCCTGTAAAGTCCCTTGGCATGCCTCTATCTGTGGAGCTCGGGCCTGGCATAGTTGGCAAAATCTTCGATGGCCTGCAAAGGCCCCTTGAGGAAATAGAGAAGAAGACAGGGGCATTCATAGCAAGAGGGGTGAACATACTTAGCTTGGACAGGAAAGTGAAGTGGAAATTTGTACCTATTGCAAAGAAGGGAAGCGAGGTAAAAGAGGGAGAGGCAATTGGCTATGTAGACGAGACTAAGCTTGTCAGGCACTATATACTCGTTCCTTACGGCCTTGGTGGAAAAATAGAGAGCATAAAGGAAGGCAGCTACACGATAACAGAGCCTATTGCAACGATAAAAAAGGCCGACGGCAAAGAGGCAAGCATAAGCATGATGCAGACAAGGCCTGTGAGAAGGCCTGCAAAGGTAAGGCGGAGAATAGACATAACAGAGCCTCTCATTACAGGGCAAAGGGTCATCGATACCTTCTTCCCTGTGGGCAAGGGAGGCACTGCAGCAATTCCAGGCCCGTTTGGAAGCGGCAAGACAGTAACGCAGCACCAGCTTGCGAAATGGAGCGATGCAAACATCATAGTATACTGCGGTGCAGGCGAACGCGGAAACGAGATGGCAGAGGTGTTGACAGAGTTTCCAGAGCTTAAGGACCCTAGGACAAACGAACCGCTGATGAGCAGGACTGTGCTCATAGCCAACACAAGCAACATGCCAGTGGCTGCAAGAGAGGCCAGCGTTTTCACATCTGTCGCAATTGCAGAATATTTCAGGGACATGGGCTACAGCGTCGCTGTAATGGCAGACTCAACTTCAAGATGGGCTGAGGCGATGAGAGAGATTTCTACAAGGCTTGAGGAGATGCCTGGGGAAGAAGGATATCCAGCATATCTTCCTAGAAGGCTTGCAGAATTTTACGAGAGGGCAGGAAAGGTAGAGACGCTTTCTGGCAAGGTTGGCGCAGTGACAATAATAGGTGCGGTATCTCCTCCAGGAGGCGACCTTACCGAGCCTGTAACGCAGGGCACTCTCAAAATAGTAAAGACATTCTGGTCTCTTGACGCTGCGCTGGCAAGCTCTAGGCACTTCCCTGCAATAAATTGGCTTAACAGCTATTCCCTCTACCTTGACATGCTAGAGCCGTGGTACAAGGAGAAAATAGGAGAGGAATGGCTAAGGAACAGGGAAGAGGCGCTAAAGCTTCTCCAGCAAGAAGCAGACCTAAGGGACATTGTCCAGCTTGTTGGCGAAGAGGCGTTGCCGAACCAGCAAAGAATTGTATTGGAAATAGGAAAGATGCTAAGAGAGGACTTCCTAAGGCAAAACGCTTATGATGACATAGATACCTATACAAGCCTAAACAAGCAGAACCTCATGCTCTCTACGATGCTTCATTTTGCTAAAAAAGGAATGGAAGCTGCTGAAAAGGGCGTGCCCACTGAGCAGATTATAGGCACCAATTGCAGACATGAAATTGCAAGAATGAAAGAGGTAAAGGAAAGCGAAATTGTTGAAGCGGCAAAGAAAATAAACGAGGAAATTGAGAAAGAGATAAGCGAGCTGATAAGAAAGCAGGAGCAAACCCTACAGGCGGCGGCTTCGCAAAGGTGATAGCATGAGATTTGAGATAACATACAACACACTGCAAAGGGCTTATGGCCCGTTGATTGTGGTAGAGAAGGTAAGAAACGCAGCATACAACGAAATAGTGAGGATAAGGCTTGAGAACGGGGAAGAAAAGCTCGGCCAAGTTCTCGACACTACCGACACCTACGCTGTTGTGCAGGTATTCGGCGCGACAGAGGGCATAAACATCAAAACGACAAGCGTGACATTTCTCGGGGAAACTTACAAGGCAGGCGTGGGCACAGACATGCTTGGCAAAGTGTTCAACGGCCAAGGCAAGCCCATTGGCAGCGAAAAAGTGGCGTTTGACGAGAAGAGAGACATAAACGGCATGCCTATAAACCCAAACGCAAGGGCGTGGCCGAGCGAGGCCATAGAAACAGGCATCTCTGCAATAGATGGACTCAACACCCTTCTTAGAGGCCAAAAGCTTCCGCTGTTTTCAGGCGCTGGCCTGCCGCACAACCTCCTTGCAGCGCAAATAACCAGGCAAGCATCTGTCAAGGGCAAGGAGCAGGAATTCACAGTGATATTTGCAGGAATAGGCATAACCTACGATGATGCTGCCTTCTTCATGAAGGAAATAAGAAAAAGCGGCGCGGCTGATAGGACTGTTATGTTTTTGAACTTGGCCAGTGATCCAAGCATAGAGCGTATATTAACTCCAAGGCTTGCACTCACAGAAGCCGAGTACTTGGCGTTTGAGCAGAACATGCATGTGCTTGTTATACTCGATGACATGACACAATACGCAGAAACGCTCAGAGAGATATCCAGCGCAAGGGAGGAAGTGCCAGGAAGAAGAGGCTACCCAGGCTACATGTACACTGACTTGGCAAGCATCTACGAGCGCGCAGGAGTAATAAGAAACAAGAAGGGCAGCATAACCCAACTGAATGTAGTCACAATGCCTGGAGACGATGTCACTCACCCAATACCAGACCTTACCGGCTACATAACAGAGGGCCAGATATTCCTTAGCAGAGAGCTTGCAAACAGGGGCATATACCCTCCAATACAGCCCCTAGGCTCATTGTCAAGGCTTATGAACAACGGCATTGGCCCTGGAAAAACAAGAGAAGACCATAAAGGGGTTGCAGACCAGCTTTACGGCGCCTATGCAAGGGCGCAAGACGTGAGGAGCATAAGCGCAATAATAGGAAAAGAGGCGCTTAGCGCAAACGAAAGGCTTTACCTTGATTTCGGCAACGAGTTCGAGAACAAGTTCATAAAGCAGGGAGTAAACGAGCGAAGAACTTTCGAACAAACCTTGGAAATAGGCTGGGACCTTCTTAGCATGCTTCCTGAAACAGACCTGACAAGGATAAAGAAGGAGTATGTTGACAAATATTACAGGCGGGCAAATGCAAAACAGGATTAACCCTACAAGGACAAACCTCCTTGCACTGAGGAAAAGGCTGGCAATAGCAGAGAAAGGGCACGAGATATTAGTCCACAAGAGGCAGGCGCTTGTGACTGAATTTCTCAAGCTTCTCTCAGAGCCCAGAAAAAGAAGAAATGCACTTGTGCAAATCGTAAACGAAGGCTATAAAAAGGTAAGGATTGCAAACGCCTACATAGGCAATTTCGAGCTCGGGGAAATGGCTTATTACATGAAGAAGGCAAGCCCTGTTGGCATAGAGATTAAGAACGTAATGGGGGTAAAGATACCAGAGATAAGCGTGGTAAAGCCCCAGCAGCCAAGTGTGCCTTTCGGCGCAAGTTTAGCTGTAGACGAGATAAGCGATGCTTTCTCAAGAGCCTTGCAAGCGCTTATCGACACCGCTCAGCTTGAGCACGGCCTGAGAAAAGCAGTGCTTGAAATCGAGAAAACAAAGAAGCAGATAAACACGCTTGAAAACAAGGTCATACCTGAAATAAAGAGCAATGCGAAATACATAGAAATGCGCATAGACGAGATGGACAGAGATATGTTCGTCTCGCTCAAGCATGTAAAGGCAAAGCTTGCCAGGGGAGGTGCATGATAATATCAAGGAAAAGCCGCTATGTCTACAACCCGCTGCTTGAAGAAGACAAGCTTGCAGCAGAACTTGAAAAGCAAGGCAAGCACGTAATAAAGCTCAATGCTGGCGACCCCGCTGCGTATTTCAAAACTCCAAGCTATATAATAAACGCTTTCGTCGAGGCGCTGAAGGAGGGCAAGACTGCGTATGCCAATGCAGCCGGCGTAAAGGAGCTTAGAGAAGCAATTGCAGAGAGGTACTGGAGAATGTACAGGTCTAGCATAAGCCCTGAAAGCATAGTAGTGACACAGGGAGTCAGCGAGGCGATAGACTTCATAAACGCAATAATGCTAAATCCTGGAGATGCTGCGATTCTGTTTAGGCCGTATTACCCGCTTTATCCCCTCTACCTGCTCGAGAACGGCGGCAAGCCCATATTTGAAAATTATTATGAAAGCCTTTCTTGGAACATCGACGCTGAAAAGCTTGAAAAGACGATAAAGAAAAATGCTAGGAAGAAGCCTAAATACATGCTCATAACAAACCCAAACAACCCAACTGGCACTGTGCTTGACAGGAAGGTGCTTGAAGAAATCGTAGAGCTTGCAAACAACTATGGCATAATGCTCATAAGCGACGAAATATACGACGAGATAGTTTTCAGCAACGCAAAGTTTACAAGTATCAGCGAAATAGCGAAGGGCATGCCCTATGCGATACTGAATGGGGCTTCTAAGGCCTACGACGCAACAGGCTTTAGGCTTGGCTATGTGCTTTTGCCAGAGCACGATGCAAAATCAGAACAGCTTCTTGCCAAGCTTGTGGACTATGCTCAGGCAAGGCTCTCAGCAAGCACGCCAGCACAGTATGCTTTTGCCAAAGCGCTTGTAAACAGCAAAGAGCACGAGAAGCAAGTAAGGAGCATGGTAAAGGAGATAGAGGAGAGAGTGGGCCTTGCCACAAAGCTTATAAACAAAAGCAAGCACATGCATGTTGTTGAGCCACAGGCTGCATTCTACCTGTTTCCGAAAGTAAATCTGAAACAACTAGGCTTCAAGAACGACAAAGAGTTTACAGAGTCGCTGCTCAAAGAGGAGTATGTGTGGCTTTCAAGGGGATCTGGCTTTGGCGCTGAAGGCTATGTAAGGATTGTAGGCTTGGCACAAAAAGATATTTTAAGCCTAGCAATAAATAAAATAATAGAGTTCTGCGAAAGGCACGCAAAGGAGGCATAGTCTAATGGTAGGACGTCACCCTTACACGGTGAAGGTCTGGGTTCGATTCCCTGTGCCTCCATTACAGCTCAAGGTATACTCTTGTTATAAAAACGTGGATACAAAACAAAAAGGCATGCTTATCTTTAAGAATGCGAGCAGAAAGCCCACGATTTCAATCGTTGGATGAATGCGAATTAGTTGCCTAGGAAAAGTATAAATTTATAAATAGGCAAACCAAGGAAATTAATTGTGATAAAATGGAAAAAACGGAAACGTTTAAAG
>ERZ1669251.400-NODE-400-length-11062-cov-7.244299_pt1 | contig 11062 bp, 11 predicted proteins | sample MGYA00579294_ERZ1669251 | MGnify/ENA primary metagenome ERZ1669251 (study PRJEB41166, sample SAMN08046056) | hot springs metagenome | biome: hot spring; feature: acid hot spring; material: thermophilic sediment; isolation source: thermophilic sediment from acid...
TGCTGGGCTTTACCTCAATAACCTGCTTTTCGGCGACGACCGGTGTAGCCTGAGGAGTCGGCTCGGGCGCCCCGGCAATATGAGTTGACGGAAATCTTCATTAGAACAAAATTTTAAAGACATTATAAATGCTTCATCCTGCCTTAAAAACGCGAGGCTTTCACTAACTTTAAAAACCGAAAGCGAGCAAAGCCTCTCATTTAATTGTCTGATTAAAGTTCAGAATCCCGTGACCTGGGCCCCTCATTGCATAAGAGATGCGTGCTACATACCAAACTCATTATCGTATCTTTCGCTCTGGAGCTTCACGGCTTTTGAAGCTGGACAACCATCACGCTGTAGTTCCCTTCTCCCAGTATCTGTTTAAGCTTCTTCGCCTTTTCTTCGTCAGAGACGACAAACACAACGCGGTAACCTTCTTCTGCGTTCTTTTCATAATTTTTCCTTATCTGTTCGGCGCTGTTGCTCATAGTTTCTATTTCATAAGCAACTGGGATGTCCCAGTTTTCAGGGTCTCTTGCTTTCCTTACGAGTTCTTTTGAGGTCTTCTGCTCTTCCAGGGGCCTGTACACAAGCATGTCCGGCTTTTGTTCCGGGCTTGACCCGCTGTCGACTTCAACCCAGTAACCAGCCTCCCAGAACCTCCTGATAAGAACCCTTGCGATTGCGTTGTGCTCAGGGCCCCCTGCCCTCCTGGATACAACCTCATGAGTTTCAGAAAAGAACCTGTCAAGCGCAAGCGGCGTTACCTCATAATAAACTGAGTCAGAGCTCTTGCTGGCCCTCACGTAACCGCTGTCCAGAAGGCTGTTAAGCGCTGAAAGCGTAACGCTTTCGTCCCAGGAGTACTTTTTGAACATTTCGTTTTTCAGCCATTCGTAGCTTACCTGTGGAGCGTGTACATAAAGGTAGCTCAGCACAGCCCACTGTGCTGGAGCCATCGGAGGTCCCTTCATCGAACCTATGTAAACTGGGGTCCTGTCTTCATGAAGCTCCGCTATAGCTCTTATAGCTCTGAGCGCTTCAACTTCATCCCCTTCTTTTGCTTTCGGGACCTTAAAGTAGTAGATCCTGTCGACTCTCTTCACTATAGCGGTGTAGTCAGGAAGCGTTGTCAGGACATTTTCAAGTTCATGGTTCCCCATGGCCTTTGCCATCTCCCTTGAATCATCAGGTCCGACCCTGAAAGAAAATATCAGCCTTGAGTTCCCTTCCAGCGACTTCAGAAGCTTCTCCGGGAGCTGGTTCAGGTTCTGGTTTGCGGTTATCAGGAAAAGCCCGAACTTCCTCGCTTCAGAAAGTATTACCTCGAGCGTTTCCAGGTTCGCAACTGTCTGAAACTCGTCAACAACCAGGTATACCGGGAAGATCCCCCTGTTTTCAAGCTCAAACACCTTTTTCCTCTTTTCAACCGCAAAGAAAACGTTCAGTATTATTGTCGAGGTAAGGACGTTTCTGAAGTCCTCCGGCAGCAGGTTCCTGGCCAGCCTGAACGCGTAAACCTTGGGCTCGCTAACAAGGCTCAGGAAGTCCACGGTGCTCTTCCTGGTGCAGAAAGTTCTTGAAGCGTACGACCCGGCAGGCATCACGAAGTTCGCTATCCTGTTCATTACTGAGGCAAAGGCTGCCGGCTCTAGCTCTGCCATAGCTTCGGCCGTCTTTCTTATGACCTCGTCTTCTCCCTTCATCATACGTTTGACCCTTGCCGGGTTTTCAAGCAGGTCCGAAAGCAAAAAGTAAAGGTCAAGGAAAGTGGGCGTGTCCGTGATAGAATAAAGGTAGTAGAGCAACCCCCTGAAGATCCAGAGGAGCCTGGGAGCCCTGGACTGCTCTACTCCAAAGAGGTCCTTCATCATGTTCACAAGCTCTCCCACCCGCCTCTGAACAAGCGCTTTCCTTTCTTCTTTATCGGAGTAATCGCCTATGTCCATTGGGTTGAGCGCGAAAGGAGCATAAACTGGATCAAAAACTTCCGTTCCCGGAACCGTCGCCTTTAACTGAAGCGACGCGTCTCCGTGGGGGTCAACGAAAATTATCCCTGAATCTCCTTTGTGCGCAAGGTGCTGCATCAAATAAAGCAGAAGGTTCGTCTTTCCGGCACCAGAAGCGCCCACTACCATTATGTGTCCTCTGATGTCTTCTTCTTTAAGCTGGCTCAGCTGACCTCAACCCTCAGCGTTTTCAGCGTTTTCCCTTCTGCAACGACGCTTATTTCGTGAGCCCCTTTTTCGTTTTCTTCCGGCAGATAGTAAAGCCTGTACCTCGGGCTTTTATCTGTTACTGAGGCTCTGGCCCTCTCCTCCCCATCAACATAAAGGATTACGTCAGTGGGTTTTTCAGCGTAAATTTCCCCCACAAACGCAAGCGGCACGTTAGAAGGCAAACGGTGGACCTGAAGGTCCAGCTGCCTGGGCTCAGCTGGCACTGCTGCCTTTTTCTCCCTCCATACAATTTCAGCCAGGACTGCCAGCTCCCACGGTATAACGTTAGAAGGAAAGCTCGATATAACTGCTCCTGAGATCACTGAAACAAAAACGATCATAACCTTGACCCAGTAAACAGGAATAAACGCCTGCATTGCAAGTCCCACGAGGCCTGTTGATAAAAGAAATATCAGCTGTCTTGGGCTTACGAAGAACCCGAAAAGCGGCACGTTCTTTGATTCGTACCAGCTCTCCTTTTTCCACCACAGGACTTCGCTCATAATCGAGTTTCCTTTAAAAGCTTAAAAGGCATACGGCTGAGCTTTTCAGAAAAATGTATCTTGGCTTTTGGATCTGCCAGCCGATACGCGCCTTTTAACGAAGCTTAACGCGACGATAACCGCAATTATTACTGCAACTAAAATAAAAGCCGCGGATATGAGGCTCCCGGAAAGAGCGGGAGGAGGTAAGGCAGAATAACTTACCGGGATCGCTGGAGCAGAGCCCGGAGAGGAAACTTTTAGGCTTCCGCTCGTCTGTGAAAGTTTGTACCCGCTCAGAGCGCTTATGTTGTAAGTATAGTTACCGAGGGGCACCATAAAGGTTATTGTGCTTCCCGTAGATGTCTTTGTAACTCCGTTAAGCGTTACTGACCACTGGGTTCCTGAAGGAAGGCCGCTTTCTGTAAAAGTCACGGCCACGAGTACAGGGCTGAACTCGATGTTTACTGCTGAGTTCGAACTTACTTTAACGGTCCCCGTCGCTGGTGATGCCGTATAACCTGTCAAATTCCCTACAGAATAATGGTAGGTTCCGGCCCTTACAATGAACGTGATCGATTGCGACGTGGAGCTCAACGCGGTCCCGTTAAGCGTTACTGACCACTGAGTTCCAGATGGCAGCCCGCTCTCATTGAAAGTAAGGCTGTACATTACAGGCGTGAAGATAAGAGCTATTTTCATGTTTCCAGCAACGTTTACCGTCCCAGAGCTCTGTGATATCAGATAACCCGGGACCGAGCCCACAACATAATAGTATCTGCCAGCAAGCTCATAAAATGTTATCGAGCTGTTTGTTGAGCTCTCCCTTGTGCCGTTCAGCGTCACAGACCACAATGTTCCTGTTGGCAGGCCGAGCTCCGTGAACGTTACGCTGTAAACCTTTACGAAAGTTATCTGCTGGCTCACGCTTGAACCGTTAACGATTATATAACCTGATGCGGGCGATACAACATAACCGCTTACTGATCCTACTGTGTAGTAATAGCTTCCGTCTGTTTCACTGAACGTTATAGTGCTGTTTGCAGATGTTTCTGTTGTTCCGTTAAGCGTTACTGACCACTGGGTTCCTGAAGGAAGGCCGCTTTCTGTAAAAGTCACGCTGTACTTTACAGGTGTAAATATAACTCCCTTTACTATGTTTGAATTCACCACGATTATCGATCCTGACTGCGGAAACGCAGAATAACCCCTTACTGAATTTACTGTATAGATGTACGTTCCTGCTGTCACGTAAAACGTTATTGAAGAAGAAGTTGAGCTTTCGGTGCTGCCGTTCAGCGTCACTGACCAGGTCGTGCCAGCTGGCAAGCCTGTTTCAGTGAAAGTTATGCTGTATTTTGCAGGAGAAAAGGTCACTGATATCTCTTCGTTTCCGGTGACGCTGATTGTTCCCGAGCTCGGGAAAGCAGTATAGCCGACGGCTGAGCTTATGTTATAAGCGTACGTTCCTACCGGTTCCTCAAAAGTTATAGAAGCGTTTGTCGTTGACTTCGTTGACCCATTAAGAGTTACGGACCATAAAGCGTTTGCGGGAAGGCCCGTTTCAGTAAATGTAACATTGTAATATATTTCAGTAAAAGCTATGTTCTGGTATACGTCGCTGCAGTTCACCCTTATGTAACCTGAAGAAGGATAATCAGAATATCCGTTAACGGGAACTATTACGAAATAATAAACGCCGTTGGGTTCTGTGAACGTTATATCGCTTGCGTATGATGTTTCTGTAGTTCCGTTTAGGGTAACTGACCATTCAGTGCCTGGTTGCAGCCCGTTTTCAACAAAAGTTACATTGTACATGATAGGTGTGAACCTTACACTGATCTGCACATTAGCAGTGACGTTCACCGACCCCGATGCGACAGAAACAGTGTAACCCGGAACAGGGTTTATTTTGTAAACATAGTAACCCGCTGGCTTCTTAAAAGTTATGGTGCTGTTTGTTGATGTCAAAGTGCTTCCGTTGAGAGTCACTGACCACTTTGTGCTGGGGGCTAGCCCTGATTCTTTAAAGGTTACGTTGTACTCTGGAGGAGGAGCTATGGAAAATATCTCAGTCCAGTTGTACTGATCTGTGCACGCTATTTTTCCGTAGTAATTTGTAACCTCTGACTGTATTGAAGCATAAGCATAGTAGTTACCGGGAGCGCTCTGGCTGTAGCTCAGGTTAAAAACGTTCAAACCGGGGTTCAGCTTAACGTTCTTGAAAAGGTAGTTTAAAGGGAAAGTTGTCTGGTTGTTTACCCACATGTAAAAGTAACCGTTTATTGAATATGATTGCGGGTTTACGACCCTTACAGTTATATTGTACTCACCTTTTCCCACTAAGGACGCTGTGTAATAGTCTATATACGGCATGTCCCTTTTAAACGAGTAAGATGTGGTTCCTTGAGAATTAACGCTTACGACTTCTTTGCCCCAGTATTCCGTAAAGTTGTAACCCGAGTTAGGGTAGTGGTAAACGTATACTGTATAGTTCCCTGCGGACAGGTTATCAAAAACTAGCTCTGAGTCAGATTTAACCATGTAAGCGATCCTTTGAAAACCAGAAGAGTTCGTTATGATGCCGTAAACAACCCCAGGCACAGTAGAAGCTGGATTTCCGTTTACGTTAAACACGCTAACTGTAACGTTTCCGGGGTCATTCTCACTGTAAACCGGATTGGCAGAAATCGCAAAAAACACAGTAGATGATATGATCAAAAAAACGATGACACTTAAAGCGCCTTTCAATCTATTTTTATTTTAAAAAACTACCTATATTTATGCTTTTATTGAACAAAAGGTTCAGCCGTCTGCCGTTAAAAATAGCCCTTAATTCATGCGCTCCTGATTTTTCTCAGCAGTTCTTTGATTATGCAGATAAACATTTTCTGATATTCTGTGCAAAATCTGCTTGATTTACAGATCAACCCTAAATTCTGATCTTTACCGTTCGACCTCTGCCCTTGCTTATTAACCCTATCTCGATAAGAAAATTAAGTGCCATCCTGTATTTCTTTCTTTTAACGTTGTATTCTTTCATGAACCTCTTTGGGTAAAGTATGCCCCCGTGTTCGTTTATATAGATGAAAAGAAAGTAACTCACGATTACATAGTCTTTTTCAGACAAATCTAACTTTTTCTGCAGGGCAGTTCACTTTAAGCCAGGATCCTTACCCTGTACCTCAGGTCATCTATCGATATTACCTGCCCGTCTTCAACTTTTTTCATTTCAACTTCAGGCGGGGCTTCTGTGTACAGGACGTAAACCCTTCCAGATGAAACAAGGGCGTGTATTTTTTCGGTCATTATTATTGTCCTGTTGGTTTCTTCCTCTGTATTTTCTTGTGTTTTATCTTCGTTGCTTTCGTTGTGAGAAATACTTTCTCCAAAGCTGTGGGTATAATTTTCCGCCTTTTCGTTTTCCTCTTCAGTCTTTTCAGAGCTATCTTTTTCTTCAGCCAAATCTTTCTTCTTCCAGGCTTCTGTATCAGGGACCTCTCGTTCAAATGGGTTCTTAATGCCGAGCTCGCTCAGCTTTCTTTTTTGTTCTGAAGTAAGAGCGGTGTTCATGAAAAGCTTTCTGAGGTCAAACCTGCTCAGATCTTCAGGAAGGCTGTATACGTGAAAGAAGAAAACTGCATAATCCTGCTCGTCCTGATCCAGCTGCGCTATAACTTTGAGGTGATTCATCTTCAGCCTGACACCCCCCAGGACCTTTTCAATACTGTACCACCTTTTAAGCTGACCGACTGTAATGCCCGACATCACCGTCTTTACTTCTCTTACAAAATGCTTTGATATGATTCCAGATAGGTCGTCTGCTTCCTGCATGTGCAGAAGCACGAACGCTATCTTTTCGTAAATGTTAAAGTCGTCCCTCCTCAAGTTTTCGCTGAGTGCAATTTCTAGCTTTTCCCTTTCAGAAGGTTCTCTTTCAAAAATTAGGGTTTTTATCGTTTTGGGTTCCCCGTATTTTTCATAGAGCTTCTTTATGGCATAATACCTCCTCACCCCCGCAAATATATAGCAGCTCGAATTCTTCATGTAAGATAAAACAGGCTGCAGCTGTCCATGAGCCTTTATGTCATCCGCCAGCTCGTCTACGATGTACTCAAACCTCAGCTCAAGGCTTTTGTCTATAAGGCAGTTTTCGACAGGAATTTCTCTGTAAGTTATCTTTTTATCAGAGAGAGATCCGCTGCTAAGCTCCATATCCCATCTCCTCCAGGACCTTTTTTAGCGCTATCCTCCCTATCGTTGAGGGCTTCCTGCCCATCAGCTCTGGGTCCTTTGACAGTTCATCAAAAAGCTCGTCGAAAAGCTTTTTTGCCCTTTCAAGCTGAGACCTGGGCAGGACTCTGGCTTCAACGTTCTGAGAAATTACTTCTTCAAAGGTCAATTTTTTCCTTATTTTTTTAAGCCCGTACTTGTAAGCGTAGTGGAATAGGTCCCCGGGCTTCACTTCCTTTCCCTTTAATTTCATATATTCGGTAAGCGTATCAGGGTCATACAGGCCCATCGCGTACAGCGCAACCGCAACCTTAAACGGCACCCCTCCTCTGACCTTTTTAGCGTTCTTGATGATCTTTTGAACGATCGTGTCTGAAATCCCGAGTTTGCCGAACTTCGACGCTATGAAATCGAGCTCCGACCTGACTGCGTACTCAAAGGCCTCATCTTTTTCGTTCAGGGCAAGAGGGTTATAGCTGTAGCCGCCCCTGTGTATCGCTGCCAGATCTTTGAAAGAGAGCTTTGGATGGCTCGGAGAGTGGTCGTCGCCCAACCATTCATCATAGTTCATACCATGAATATGTTATGAGAACCTAATAAAGTTTTTGAGAAATTATCAATTAATTGTGGTTTATTGATAATTTATCATGAATGTAAGTAATACTGTGAAAATGTTTATAAGTTTAAACGTTCAAATGCACCATATGAAAGAGTTCAAGACCGTTCAGATAAGCCTTTCCGTTTACAACAGGTTAAGGGAAGAGCTCGAAAAATCAAAAACGAAGACAACGCTTGCCCACCTGATAGAGAGCATACTTCTCGAGCACCTTGAGACGAGCGAACTTATGAGGGAGTACGGCCCCTTCCTTTCTTACGTAAGCAACAGCGAGGACACTATATACATAAACGACTGGAAGCAGAGAAGAATTGCCGGAGTCAGGGTAAACATGAGAGAGGACGGCTCTTTTTCCCTCTACTGCGACCTTGACAACAGCGAAAACTGCGTGCACATAGGCTTTGTGTTCGCTTTGCCCGAGTTTTACAAGATACTTAAGGAAAAAGGAGTAAAGCCGCCCAAGATTTAGGTATATTATATAATATGATTATATGGTATAACAGTAAGATAAATTAGGTGCCGTTATCCATGTGAGCCATATTTAAATCTGTCTGTTTACCACCTCCATAAATTGAGGGTGTGCCAGTTATCCATTCGAGGATTATGCCTGCCTCTATTATAATCGTTGACCCTTCAGGGACGTTTTTCATCAGCTCGTTTACCCCTTCTTTAGTTGTTTGAAATTCAAAGGTTTTCATCAGCTTATAGCTCTCATCGAACACGCTTGCTGTGCAGCTCCTTTTATGCGCATCTATTCCAACTATCGTTTTACTTCACCTCCATTGCTGGCTAACCCATAAATCCGGGAACGACAAACTCCCGATCGTGCGCTGGGCACATGCGAGTCAGTCGTCAGATGGGAGGCGGCCACGCTGTTTAGAGTGCACGAGGCACAAGTAGATCGCGGGCCGCCCGGATTTATGAGCGCGCCGATCCTTATATGGTTTTTATTAGCTAAAAGATTTTCACACTCGCTGTTTATCGTGAGAGGATGTCAGGAAAAGCCGACAGGCATTTTCCTGCGCTCAGCTCGTTGCGGCTTAACTCACCGGGGGTTGAGGGAGCAAAAGTACTCTTTCTTAAGATGCAGATAGCCCCATTAGAAATATTTTTAAATAATTCATAACCTTTACATGCTGATGCACAAACTGAAAAGAACGCAAGAATCAGGAAAAAGAAAAAATGTTCTCAGAATAAAACACCAGAAAAGCAGGATCTCAAAGGAAAAGCTCACATCGCTCTCTTCCCAGATGAAGCAGGCACTGATCAAAAGGCTTGCAGCTTTGATCATGCAAAAACATCTTATGAATGGACTCTATCTATCTTCAGTCTGTCCTCAGTGATATGTATATGAAGCTGATAACGCATTACATATTCACCGCGGGATTGCTGGTCTGGATGCTGCCCGGTTACCTGGGTTTTCTGCTTTCTGTGTGGCTTGCGTTTTCAGTCAACAGGCTGATTGACTTCGGCCACACTCACAAGCACGGTTTTTCGTCAAGATCCTGGGTAACGCACGATCTATTTACTGCGCCTCTCTGGGGGCTTGCGGTTGGTTTTTTAACTTATTACGCTTTGCAGTACGCAAACGTTGAAATTTCTCTGGTTATTCTGGCCGGTCTAGTTTCAGCCCTAAGCCATCTTTTTCTCGATTCTGTAACTGAATCGGGTATATTTGTTTCAGGAAAGAGAAAAGCCCTCGCTCACTTCAGCTATAACAACCCGTTTATCAATGCTGTGTTCATAGTAGCTGGGTTACTGTTTATTCTGATAGCCTTTACTTATCCTGTACAAACACTGTTTTTGGTATGACCTGAGTTTAAGCGCTGAATTTTTCAAGAAAACCTTTTTCTGAAAATTCAGAACATGCTGAAAACAGCAGGAAAAGTAAGGTAGAAAAGCAGTATCACCAGGTGAGGGGTCCATAACCCGTCGCCCATGCCAACGCCTCCGACAGCCCCCGACACAACCCTTTCTCTTTTGATTTTTTCTATCTTTTTGATCGACCTGTGACCATGTACAGTATCACTCATTATGCTGCCAACAGCAATCGGGAGCATTATAAAAAGCGCTGTTCCATAATTTAGCGAAAATTTAATCCAGGCGTTTGAGATCATCCACACAATAAAAAGAACTATCACGGTTATCACGTCGCTCTGATAGGTGCTCACCACCGCCCCCGTTGGGATGCCTGTTTTCGGGTTTATCTGTTCTTTAAAAATTAAAAGATAAATGATCATTGAAGCAACCGTAAGGACAAGAATCAGTTTTAAAAAGCCGGGCGTGGATATGATCTGTTTGAATTCCAGAATCGGAAGCAACGCTATAATTATTATGAAGATTACCGTCAGGTTGAACGCAAGTTCGTAAGTTATGTAGATCTCAAAAAACGATGCAAAAAATGCAGCCAGCAAAATGCTCAAAAATACAGGGGGATAAAGAAAATGCAGCATGTTCTTTGAATAGAACAAAACATCAGCTGATATAAGAGCAGCATAAAGAACCGACATGATCAGGTTCTGATAGTTAAAATCTTTATAGTACTTTGAAATTTCTGTACCCTGGAAGGCGCTCTTGAAAATGGCCCTGCCTGCAACATACCTTGTAGCTGTAAAAACGGTTCCGTTAATCAGCGCAAAAATCAACGGGAAAAAAATCAGGTTTGTTAACGAGAACTGGTAGATATTTCTGGGTAATAAAGGAACAAGCTTCGAGGCCGTCAAAAAAGCAAACGAGGTCCAGTATAATGAAAGGCAATAGCCCACAGGATCAAAATCTTCCAGAAACAGGTAAGAAACCACGGCTATAACAGCGTCAGCTGAAGCAAAAAATATCAGACCGTTCTTGGAAAAAAGATTTAGACCTTCTATTTCGCTGATGATGACGACAGCGAAGAAAATCGATGAAACAAAAAAGAGCTTCAGCAGGTACGTGTTTATGAATAAAAACGATTTGCCGTAACGTGAAAGGCGTACATAAACCATTTAAACGCCATCTCCTGAACCTTCTGAAGTTAAAAGCTTAAAGCGAATTAATTCAGCGCGAATCATTTATGCTTTTATTATAAATGCAGGCTTATTATTAAATTTTTTGTAGAGAACCAGCGGTGCCGTTATCCATGTGAGCCAAAGTGATCAACTCCAGCCCACCTGCACGCATCTACTTACCATAGAGCTCCATCAGTGTAAGCGTCAGCACCCTGCTGTAAGCAAAAAAGAATTTGTACCTTTCAATCCTCATTTTTAGAGTACATCACTGTAAGGGCATCCCGTGAATATAAACTTTGCTTTGTCAAAATCTTTTGGACAACAAAAAGTCGACATCGCCTGTGCGTGACGTTCCAAAAACGTTTCATGCAAAAAACGACCACACGTTTTACCTTCTGGTAAAACTTATAACAGTGTTATTCCAAAACTGTTTCATCAAAAATTAGACACCTGACTAATTTGCAAAGTTCTGGATCTTTGCAAGAAGCCTGCAAAAAACCCATTTGATATATCTTTATCCTGAGTCAAGCTTATATATAAGAT
>ERZ1669251.403-NODE-403-length-11013-cov-7.044899_pt1 | contig 11013 bp, 7 predicted proteins | sample MGYA00579294_ERZ1669251 | MGnify/ENA primary metagenome ERZ1669251 (study PRJEB41166, sample SAMN08046056) | hot springs metagenome | biome: hot spring; feature: acid hot spring; material: thermophilic sediment; isolation source: thermophilic sediment from acid hot...
TGGATAGCTGTAATAATGCTCTATACCTATTTCTCCAAGGTATTCTTCAAATTCTAATCCGTGGCATACTTGTCCATAAATTCTGTACCGTTATCTGTTTGTATTTTGGAGATACCAAATCCAAAATATTTCATAGCCTCTTGGATAAAAAGCTTGGTATTTCTTGATGTTTTCTTCTCATAAACTTTTGCAAATACAAGTCTGCTGTATTTGTCTATAGCTGTGTATTGGTAATAGGTTACACCTCTTAACACAAGATGCTTTAGGTCTATTTGCACTACCTCACCAGGATATCTAGCTCTTAAGCTTGTTTTGGTTCTTCTTCTGTTTTTGCTGTGCTGTTTTGTTTTTTGCTTTATACTCTTCGTCCTTTCAATAAGTCTAAAGGTCTTTAACAGTCTATAGACTGTTGATGGAGATAATTGTATCCCCTTTTCTTTTTCTAAATACCTTGCTATTTTCTTCTTGCTCCAACGCCGTGGCATACTTGTCCAAAGTGTCTACATGTCTTGGTTATATTACATAATTGCGTGGCAGACTTGTCACCTCCTTTTTCATCACCTCCCTTCTAATGTTATGTGAGTTCTTCCTAAATTTTTAACCATAAAAACTTACCTTCTTAATGTGTTGGTTTATAAAAAATTTTAACAAAGGTAAGTGTCTATAGTATATATGAACTTATATACTTTTGTATAGATTCACAATAAGATTGACCGTATTGGTTATGTCAAACTCTTGAAATCTTTCAAAAGAGGCTTTAGAAAAACGATCATACATGTCTTTATCAGATAATATTTTTATAATTGCATCCGCTATCGCCTTTGGATCTTTTGGGGGCACCACTAATCCAGTTTGATTATCCTTGTTAATATATGTAAGCCCAGAACCATAAACGTTGGTTGTAATCAAAGGTTTTTTATAATAAAGGGCTTCCACGAGCACTATACCAAAAGACTCCGCCCTTCCAATGGAAGGAAGGCAAAAGATATCGCAGTTTTTTAAAAAAGGGTTTATATTTTCCACTTCCCCTAAAAGAATTATTCTTTGTTCTAAATTTCTAGATTTTATCATATTGTTTAATTTATCAAACAAATATCCATCTCCTATAATTAGTATTAAAAAATCATCTGGTAGATATTTAGCAGATTCTATAAGATACTCAAAACCTTTATAATACACCAGCCTGCCTATGGAAAGTATTATTTTTTTGCCTTTTAATTTATCTTTTATACTGTTATATTTATAATCAAAAGATGTATCTTCTAATCTTTTAGTATCCACCCCTAGGGGTATTATAGCGGTTTTATCTTTAAACTCCTTCAATTGTTCAGACGTATCTAAATAATCTTGCAAAGCACATATTATTTTAGAGGCTTTCTGGAGAGCCCTTTGCTGAAATGGTTTATAAAACCTATAAAACAGCTTTTGCTTTATTATATCAGATTGCCACTGAATCACCACAGGTTTATTTGTGAAAAAACTGAGCACTTCCGCCAGCGGGTTTGGAGTATGAATGTGAATAATATCATAATTATTTTGCACTTTTAAAAAATATCTAACCAAAGCCAAAGAAAAGGGTGCTGAGAAAAAAACACCATCGGTTTTAAAAGCAAAATACATTAGATTTTCGTTTTTATAGGTGTGTTTATCGAAGCAAAATAGGTGGGCTTCCACACCATTTTTATTCAAATGTCTTACGAGATCTTGAGCAAATGTCTCCATCCCACCTTTAGCAGGAGGGCAAAATTTTCCTATATGAAGTACCTTCATCTACAACACACCTTATGAAAATAAGACAAATATTCTTCTATTATAGCATCTTTTCTATATTTAATTGATATACTCTTAGCGTCTCCTAAAATTTTCTTTCTTATTTCTTCGTTATTCAACGTTATATCTATTTTCTTAGCTATATCCATCGTGTCAAAAGGGTCAAAGCAAGCTATAGAGCTTCCAAATATTTCTCTTAACACCTCTATATTAGAGCTTATACTTACGCTTCCACAAGAGATTGCCTCTAAAAGAGTAAGACCAAACCCTTCGTACAAAGATGGAAGTATGAAAAGTTTTGCATGCTGATATAAACTTATAAGCTCTTCATCCGATGGGCGTTCTATCTCAACAACTTTGTCTTCTATACCGAGTGTTTTTATAGTCTGCTTTGCTTCATCATACTTAGATTTATCGTATGATCCTGCTATTACCAACTTCAAGTTTTTTTCTTTTATCATATTAAAAGCCAAAATAAGATTTTTAAGATTTTTATGTTTTTTTCTATTGCCCACAAAAAGTATGTAATCCTCTTTCAAGATGGGTTTTGTATATTGGTTTTTAGAAAATTTATCATCTATAAAAGCGTAGATGGTTTTTACTTTGTTTAACTCAAACATCGATGTTAACTCCTTCTTTACAAAATCTGAACTAGTTATGATACCTTTTGAATATGTTAAGGCTCTTTTTAGATAAAATAGATAAGCTCTTGTTTTCAAGGGAGACCCTCGCCAATATTTAGTTAAAGGTATAAGATCAAATATTACGCTTATAGTATTTTTTGGTATATAGTAAGGTAGATTTATTTGAGGGTATAAAAATATATCCACTTTGTCTTCCAATTTTTTCAATATCTTACCTTGATTAAAAAACCCTTTTACGGAAAACTTTTCATAATCTACAAAGACGGGTTCTAGTATATGCTTATAATCTTTAAAATCCTCTTCAAAATATCTTTCTAAGGATTTTGGTACGCAGGTGTATATCTTTATACCTCTTTTTAAAAATTCCTTGGTAATAAGCTCGTAATACCTTCCAAGCCCAGCTCCCTTATAAAAAAGACCATCAATATAAAGAATAGGTTCTCTCATGATTTGTTGTTTATGGCTAAAAGTATCACAGAAAGATAAACGGTGTTAAACCATACAGAGGTTATTATGTATCCATAAGTCAACAATAGCATAGAAAATAACACAAGCTTGATTCTCGAATCCCCTTTTTTGAAAGCCACTATAAAAGAATAAACCCAAAAGCTAGCCCCAACTAAACCACCATAAAAAAACGTGTCAGTGAGAGTGGACTCCGGATTTAAATTTGGAGGTATCTCTCCCTGTCTTTTAAGCCATCCAACGTATCTATTAAAATAAACCCCAATCCCCGTGTATCCATATCCAAACAAAAATCCAAGAAGATTTTCTCTATATACATAAAAAATTGAAGAAAAATATTTTAAATGTCTTGATATGTCTTGATTAAACTTATCAGGATTTATAAAAAGCCCTATATACAAAAAAACTAAAAAACTTAAAAATGTTAACAAAGCTATTACGCTAAATTTTACATGTGAGAAAAATAAGTTTATATTTTGAAATAACTTAAATATTAAATAGGTCAAAACTGTTATAATAGAGGCCTTTGATATCGATAGTAGCATTCCTATAACCATTATAAGAAGTACTAACTTTTTAAATTTGTATTTTACTATACCTTCATTTACCATTACAAAAGAAAGGGCTATGCCTGTTATAGAAAATCCTGGGTCCCAAGAAAGACCAGATGGCCTATAAAAAACTATACCCTTTATATTTTGAAGGTTTACAAACGTATGACCCATAGCTTTTCCCAAGAGCGCCGGTGGGAAGATAGCTGTAGTAATAGTTTGGTTAAACTTTATAAAGTAGATATAATCTACCATGCAATACAAAGATGTTATTATACCGCTGTATGTAAAACCTTTTAAGTATATATATATTAGATTTTGGTCTATTTTAAAAGCTATAAACACGGTAAGAAGACACAGTAAAAATATTTGAGATGTTATAAGCCCGGCTGTTAAATTTGAATTTAGAGCTCCTATAAGAGTAGAAGCATAGAACAATATACCAAGAGATAGTATAAAAATCTCTTTTTCCGATAAAAAAATGTTTTTTGTAAATATGATAAGTGTACCTAAGAAAAAGCAACCAAGTAAAAATATATGAGCCAGTATAAAACTATGAAAACTTGGTACCGCAAAAAGCGATACAACGCCAAATAAAAACATTAAAATTTTCATGAGCTCCATTAAGATAGTAGCTCCTTTTTTAGTATCTCTGTATGCTCTTCCCAGCTCATTATCTTTACACTATCTGGTTTTGGATGCTTGTTTTGTTTGTAGAGCTCATACCAGTCTAAAATAGCTTTGGCTAGTACATTTTCGTCTTTTGTATTTTCAAAATAATACGCTCCTTCTTTTGCCACCTCTCTAAACACAGGAATATCTCTTGCTATGATGGGGATTTTATGATAAGCTGATTCCACTATGGGTATGCCAAAACCTTCTCCTTCCGAAGCCATGATAGTAGCAGAAGCGTCTTTGTAAAGATGCTCTAACATATCATCGGATACTTGTCCAAGATAGAAAAACCTCTTGTTTTTCTCAGGGTGTTTTGATATATAATAGATAAAATCCCCCATCATCCAGCCTTCTTTACCTACAAAAACAAGATTGAAATTATACCCCTCTTTCCAGAGTTTTTCAAAGGCTTTTAAAACCTGTCTATGTCCTTTCCTTGGTTCTATGGTGGAAACCATGAGAAAATAAGGATTTTGTCTAATCTTATCAAGAGCTTTTAACTCTTCATCTTTTATACCTTCTATATGTTTTGCAGAGTCTATATCATAGCCAAGGTGAATATAGGTGATATAAGGTATATTCTCTATGTTTTGGGATTTTAAAAACTCTATCACACTATCTGAAGTGGCTTTTGAATTGCATATGATTTTATCAGATATAGAAGCGATAAGCTTTATCCAATCTCCATGCTCTGTTTTATAGCTTTTAGGAAAATACTCTGACATAAATATGGGAAGCGTATCGTGCACGAAAAATACTATTTTTACATGCTTTGCTTTCATTTTTTTGTATATGTTTTGTTTGGCTGCCTCTTTTATCATGTAAAACAAATCTGCGCTGTAAAATATATCTCCTGGTCTATACTCTATGGGTTCATCCTGAAAATCATCTTTTATATCTAAATATTTTTTAGCAAATTCCCTCGCATACTCATAATGCCAAAAACTCCCCTTATCAGTGAGATAAACCGGTTCTATTTTGTAGTTTTTTGGAGGTTTTTTTAATAAATTCAAAAGCTGGGCTTTTACCACCCTTTGAATGCCTGATTTAGAATCCCACATTTTTAAAACGCTAACATCCACAAATATCCGTTTTTGGTTTTTGTTTAGGAAGTTGTTTTGACTCAACACATGAGATATATTTATAAGCTCTTGGTCTATATTTTTAATGTTTGAGTTTTTTATTGCATGACAAATTTTATTCATCAGCTTATCTTGAAGTTGATAATCTTTATAAATATCTTCTATTTTTTGCTCTAGGTTTTCTAAATCATCTATAATCCCCATGCTATTTTCTGCACATAAACTGAATCTATCAGTAGTTATTAAAATCCCAAAACATTCTTCTAAAACATTTAATATTTTTTGGCAATCTTCTTTGGTTTTTAAAATATATACTATCCTATCGTATTTTAAACATTCTTTTGAAAAGTTTTCTAAGTTATGTATGATATCTATATCGTAGGATGCCTCTAATTTATGACTTGTTTCGTCATCCCCAAATACCAATGCAATACGCTTTTTCATGATAGAATGATATTTTTCAAAATCTCTGTATGCTCTTCCCAGCTCATTATCTTTACACTATCTGGTTTTGGATGCTTGTTTTGTTTGTAGAGCTCATACCAGTCTAAAATAGCTTTGGCTAGTACATTTTCGTCTTTTGTATTTTCAAAATAATACGCTCCTTCTTTTGCCACCTCTCTAAACACAGGAATATCTCTTGCTATGATGGGGATTTTATGATAAGCTGATTCCACTATGGGTATGCCAAAACCTTCTCCTTCCGAAGCCATGATAGTAGCAGAAGCGTCTTTGTAAAGATGCTCTAACATATCATCGGATACTTGTCCAAGATAGAAAAACCTCTTGTTTTTCTCAGGGTGTTTTGATATATAATAGATAAAATCCCCCATCATCCAGCCTTCTTTACCTACAAAAACAAGATTGAAATTATACCCCTCTTTCCAGAGTTTTTCAAAGGCTTTTAAAACCTGTCTATGTCCTTTCCTTGGTTCTATGGTGGAAACCATGAGAAAATAAGGATTTTGTCTAATCTTATCAAGAGCTTTTAACTCTTCATCTTTTATACCTTCTATATGTTTTGCAGAGTCTATATCAGAGCCAAGGTGAATATAGGTGATTTCTACATCTTCTCTTAAATTGTTTTCATGTATGTAATCTATTAGTTCATCCGCCACAGACTTTGAATCGCATATTATTTTATCTGAAAATCTTACTATGGATTCTATCCATTCTTTGTGTATATCTGAAGTGTTTAGTGGAAAGTAGTTTGGAAATTCTATAGGCAACAGATCGTACACAAAAGATATTATTTTTACATTTTTAGCTTTTATTTTATCATAAAAACCTTCCCTTGTAGCTTTTGTTATATCATAATATAAATCTGGTAAGTAAAGTATGTCTCCTTCAAAGAAATTCACCACTTCATCTTTTAAATCTAAGTCAAGATTTAAAAATTTAGAAGTAAACTCTCTAGCGTATTTATAAACCCATTCATCATACCAAAAATCTATATATATAGGCTCTATTCTATAGCCTTTAGGTGGATTTTGAAATAAATTCAAAAGCTGAGCTTTTACCACCCTTTGAATACCTGTTTTTATGTCTACTCTTGCTAAAGCGCTTACGTCCACAAAGAGGCGTTTTTGAACAACGTTTGGTTTTAAATTTTTAGAAATGTGTTCTGATATCAATTTCAACTCATCTTCAAAAGGTATATCTCTTATATTCAAAACTATTTTATCCAAAAATTTTTCATATGGATATTTGTAAGTAAATTCTATAATATCCTTGTATTCGCCTGCTATTTTCTTTGGGGATAATTCAGTTTTGATATAATTCTTTGCATTTTTATTTAAACTTTTTTGCAGTTCTTTATCGTGAAAAATATTTTCTATAGAAAAAGCTATATCCTCAGCGCTTGGGTCTTCTCTTAGCACATAAACACAATCATCAGGCAATTCTTTGTTTGTGCCGTGTTTATTGGTTATGGTTGGAATGCCATAGCTCATACAATCCAATAAGGCTCTAGAACTTTCCCCCCTGGAATTTACTCTTAGTTGTATAGCCATATCACAAGTTTTAAGATATTCTTGATATATATTATCACTTACCCATCCTGTTACTTCTACTTTACCTTCAAGATTTAATCTTTTAATTAAATCTGATATGTATGTCTCATAGTGTTTATCAGAGTAAGCCCCTACAAATATAAGCTTTACATCTTCTTTTTTTGCTAAACTTGATTTTGCAAAACCTTCTATTATTTTGTCGTTTAACTTACCAGGTCCTAATATACCGAAACTGCATAGTAAAAACCCATCCTTTGCTTTTTTTTCAATAGCCTTATATTCTCTGAAAAGTTTTATCACAAATATATTTTCTGGTTCTGAGTAAAAATCTTTTACAAGATCTTTAGCATACTTAGAGTGCACAACTGTAGATAAAGCGTTTTGTATGAGGTTTAGGTTCATAGGATAATTTTTAACCACATAATCTATTCCATTTTGTTTGAGATCCAATAGCGCTTTATACCCGTGAGATTTATATAATTCATTTACAAACAGCCCATTGCCTTGATTAACATCTTTATATCGCCACAAATCCCCTAGATAAAAATCGTGTAAAACCAAAACTCCTGGTATCTCTTCTAGCATTTCTGGTACATAATCGTGAAAAGGACTATTCCCTATGTGATATAAAACTCTATCATATTCTCTGAAATTGTTTCTAAAATATTCTAAGCTTTTAAAAGATATATCCGCTTGCTCTTGATCTGTAATAATATCTATATCGTAGTATTCTGAAAGATAAGGAACAAGCTCTTTAGAGTAATAAGCTATTCCAGTTTTAGCAGGCGGTATAGGAGATATATACGCTAACTTCGGTTTTTTTTCTACATTATTTACTTTTTTTTTATTTTGATAAATCTCTTCAAAAGCTTCTAAAACTAGCTTTGCCGATTTATCCCAAGAAAAGTCTTTAACTCTTTTTAAAGAGTATTCTTTTAATCTATTTTTAAAGTCTTCATCTGTCAACACCTGTTTTATCTTAGAGGATATGGAGTTTGGATTTTGAGGATCAAATAGAGCATCTTCATTTTGTATTATCTCTTTTATAGAAGAGGAGTCTGCACCTATTACTGGTAATCCATAATTCATGGCTTCTAATATGGATAAGCCAAATCCCTCATACAAAGAGGGCATTACAAAAAGCTCAGCCGAAGCATAAAGAGCGCTTAATTCGGATTCATCCACATAGTTTGTAAATATTATGTTTTTATTAAAGTGTTTGTTTTCATATTCCACTGGGATTTTACCACTTATGACAAGCTGATAGTTATCTTTTATGGCGTTTGGCAATATGATATAGCTCTCTATGAGTCTTTCTATATTCTTCCTTAGTTCAAAAGACCCAGGGGCATAGAAAATAAACGGTTTGGTAATGCCAAACTTATTTAGTACTTCATTTATTTTATCTTGAGTTACATTTTTTATATTATCCACGCCTCCATATATGGTTTTTATTTTAGATTCTTCTATGTTTATATATTTTACGATATCTTTTTTTGTGGTATCTGATATTGCAAATACAATATCTTCTCTTTTTATATACTCCATATGCTCAAAGTACCAATCTTTAAACTCTCCTTCTTTTAGATATGTATCTTGATATATAAGAGGTATAAGATCGTACACCACACAAGAATCCGTAGAATCTTCGTAAAGATCTTTTACAGATACCACCACGTTGTCAAAATATCCTTCAAATATTGAGAAAGTATGTACTATATCTGGATTTAGTTTAGCTATTACATATTCTCTTATTAACTTTGATATCTTTCTTCTATGAGGATATTCATTTTTTACATAAGCACTAGGAACAATAGGAGTAAAAGCTATTATCTTTTTTGGATCTATGAGATCTTTCAGCTCATTTTTTATAGGCTCTATGCTATCTATAAAATAATCGTTCAATATTATGAAAAATTCGTGATTTTTCCCGACTTTTAAAAGAGATTTTGTCAAAGATATAGCATATTTGCCTATGCCTCTGTTTTTAGAAGCTCCTTGATAACTTTGTAAATCAAGGACTATCTTCATTGTTCCATCCTCTTTTTAAGTCTCTTATAAATGACTTTGGCTTGATAATTTAGATGCGGATATTTTAATTCTATATCTTGACCGTTTATAGTAGAGAAATAAAATACTTTTATTTTTTTTCCAAGTTCTGGAAATCTTGCCAATATGTATCCCGCTAATTTTCTTATCTCTTTGTTTTCATAGGCTTTTCTAAGGACACTGACTAAAAACCTTTTATAATAAACTTTTATCTTTTGATGATTTTCTTTGCTTAAGATAAATCTTTTTATATCGCTTAGCTTATTGTATAAGAACCATGGCTTTGAGTGTATTACCATGCTAAGGTGAAAATCCATGTAGTTAACTTTTGATTGTAGTTCATTTATATGAGCCAGCAAAAATTCAAATTTATCATTTATATATGTTTTTTGTGCCAAATCTATTTTATTTAAAAGCTCTAAAACTGTAACTTCCTCTCTTGACTTGATGGCTTTTATGCTGTTTATTAGCTCGTATAATAAGTTTAAATCCTCAGTTTCTTTTATAAAAATCATTGCTATATCTGGGCTAGTTTTAAAACTATATAGATCTGTTAGTTGGTATTCGCTTGATTTATTTGCATTTATTCCAAAAAACTCAGAATAATAAAACCCTGTATACTCACCTAACACCTTCATGAGTTCTGGGTTTATTGGTTTTATATGGGTTGGGTCTATCCAAAAAGAGTAAAGCCCCACATAAGGATTCATGGTATTTGGAGTTTCTACTATGAAAACTCCACCTTTTCTCAATGCTCTAAAAACCTCTTGGAAAAGCTCTACCGTGTATTCAAAAGGAATGTGTTCTATAACTTGTATAAGAGATATTGCGTCATAGGATTCTGGTTTTTGGTTTTTAAGAAAATCAAGAGCATCCGCATAAGCTACGTTGAAACCTTTCGCTCGAGTTTGTTCTAACACTACTTTGTTTATATCTATACCAAAAACCTCAAAACCAAGTTCAGTATATATCGAAAGCATCTCCCCTCTACCACATCCTATATCAAGAGCAGTAGGTTGTCGGTCTTTAGCATATAATTTTAACACAGGTATATACACACCTAATCTTCTTTTTATCTCTTCTTCGGAACCTCTAAAAGTATTTTCTAGTTTTGTATAAAAATTATAATCCAATGTCATAATTAAATATTATACCATGCATTGTACAAGTTCACAAACACTATGAACACTTACCTCTGTTAAAATTTTTATCACAAGTATGCCACGGATCATTAAAATCTCAAAGAAGGAGGTAAGAATATATGGTGAGAAGCCATAGAAAAGTTGAGACATTCTTAGAAAGGAGGTGGGTACCATAAAGGGACAAGTGTACCACGACTTAGGATAGATACCCAAAATGTGGTATTCTCACTCTATCCAAAAAGTTTAATAGATAAGCTTAGACATATCAATGATGTAAAAAAACGTGTTATACCTGTAGCTTACAAGAGAAGTTAAGACTAGTTTGGATAGAGCATTACAACAAAGTTCAAAATGTGTCAAAGACTTGTAGATACTTTGAACAAGCATACCCACGGTTTATGGAAATAAAGAAACTAATTCTGGAGTAAGGTTGTAGATATGTGTTATAATTTTTTGTGGTAGGTGTTCACGATGTATTGAACTCATACATTTATCAGCGCAGTATACTGTGATATGATAATCTAGTATGTTACATAGATTAGGATACTTAATATATAAACAAAGGCATTTTTTAAAATGTTTATACTTGGTATTACAAATGTTGTAGTTTCTGGGTTTGGGGC
>ERZ1669251.411-NODE-411-length-10903-cov-12.901733_pt1 | contig 10903 bp, 11 predicted proteins | sample MGYA00579294_ERZ1669251 | MGnify/ENA primary metagenome ERZ1669251 (study PRJEB41166, sample SAMN08046056) | hot springs metagenome | biome: hot spring; feature: acid hot spring; material: thermophilic sediment; isolation source: thermophilic sediment from acid...
AAATTATCTGATAAAGCGCTTAAAAAGGTTTTTATAAGGGGGCTATCCATCCCCTTCCTCACGAAAGGGGACTTTCGCCCCCCTTAACCCACGCAAAGTTAAAAACTTTTAACCGGTTTCCAGCCTCTTTACAGTGTTAGGAACGTATCCCTTTAAGGAAACGAATTTTTCGACGTTTGCATTCTTCAGGTTCATGACGACTACCTTGCCCATCAGCCCTCCAAGGTCTATCATCGATCCAGGATCATCTTCAACAGGTATTATCCTGACTCCGAGGATCTTGTTCAGCGTTACCCCTAAAGTCAATACGTCCATTATTAATCCGGTTGCTTTGTCCTTTCCCTGTTTTTTGCTTACGCCAACCATGTCAATGCCGCTGTTGCATACAGCTGATAAAGCTAAAAGAGTATAGAAATCAACGTAGCCTTCTGAAGCCCTTTCGCTCATAACTGAGTCCTCGCTCACAGGTATGAACGCGGAGCTCAGCCCTCCAACGTGAGAGGTAGCCATTGACCCGCCTTTCTTGACCGCGTCCATCAGGAGCGCCAGAGCAGATAAGCTTCCGTGCGCTCCCACTTTTTCGATCCCCATAGCTTCTATAATTCCTGCAACGCTGTCCCCTACCTTTGGCGTAGGAGCTAAGGAAAGGTCTACAGAGCCAAATTCAACTCCCATTTCAGCTGAAACAGCTTTTCCTACAAGCTCCCCCAGCCTTGTTATTTTGAATGCTGTCCTCTTTATGAGATCGTGAAGCTCTTCGAGCGATGAGGGTGAGGCTTTTCTTATCACCCTCTCAATGACCCCGGGGCCGCTCACTGCAACGTTAACAGACATTTCAGGCAATCCTAAACCGCTGTGAGCTGAAGGTAGAAACGGGCTGTCAGGGGGGACGTTTGAAAGTATTGCAACCCTGGCAGAAGCTTCTGGTTTCATCATGAATATCTGATCAACGAAGCGCCTAACAGCTTCGGAGTTCAAACCGGTAAAAGTCGATGCCGCGTTTATCATGCCTGCGATCCTCTTTGTCGAGTTCATGACTTCAGCAAGCGTGCTCATTACAGCAGAAGAGCCCTTCGTGAAACCCCTTTCGGCAAAAGCAGAATAACCTCCGATATAATCTACCCTGTTGCTTTCAGCTAGGTCCTCAAGCTTTTCCGCTATCTTAATACCGCCATCCTGGCCAAGGGGCTCAAGAAAAAACTGAACCGGGGTTACGGCAACCCTCTTGGTTACTATCCTTACGCCGTACTTTTCGCTAACTTTTTCGACGCTTGAAGAAAACTTTTCCAAAACAGGGTTCAGAGAATCCAGCTTATTCAAAACCTTTGTTGGTTCGTCTGAAACAAAAGGCAAAGTATTGATGCTGAGCGTTGCCGCTCTTATGTCTAGGTCCTCTTCGCTCAGCATCCTGACAACTTCGATTATTTCATCTGCTGAATACTTCACTTTATATCCTCTCCATGTATCTGAACACGTCTTCGTGATATACCAGAACTTCTACATTCAGCTCTTTCCCTCTTTCCTGCAGCTTTTTCCTTAGCTCAGAAAGTGGCATCTTGCTCTCTGAGATGTCAACAATCATGATCATCGCAAATATACCTCTAAGAACTGTCTGAGATATGTCCACTATGTTAACTTTATGCGAAGCGAGCTCAGATGATATTCCTGCGACTATCCCGGGCTTATCAGCCCCAACCACGACAACTACGGCGTTCTCCATAACGCAAGATAGAAATTAGCGTTTTTATGTGTTGCTTTTAGCAAACCTTTTGCACCAGTGTAAACATTCTGATTTAAAACAATCTAAAGAAATAAATTTTTCAAGCTAAAGCGTCTGGATCACGTCTTTGACCCTTACTCTCAAGATCCCTTCGAGCCTGTATATGTCAACCGCAGCCAAGAACTTTGAACCTTTTTTCATGAGGTTTCTCGGACCGTTGAATTCAGCCGGTTCAAGCCTGGCCCTCCACTTTCCGTCTATCATGACCACCGCTGAGCCCGGGAATATCTTTTCGACCATCAGCTCGTGAACATCCTTGCCGTATGCCTTTGCGGCCGCAACTGTGATGTAAACTCCACTTTCGCTTTTCATCACTTTCTTTTCTTTTTCCAGCTTTTCCAGGGCTGACTGGACCGCTTCCCTAGGGATGCCGTCTTCTTCAGCAAAAGCGCTGAGTTCTTCGGGGCTTTTCCCATTCCTCCCGGCCTCCATGAGCTTTGAATAGACGTACCTCTTTGCCCTTTCTACTTCCCTCCTCACGTTTCTTGTGAACTCTTCCTCTTCAACAACGTGGCCCTTTGGCCCTCCTGCTTCCCTTTCTATTTCAGCGATCTCTTCAGCGCTCATGGGTTCTTCTGGCGGCTTCTGTGTTAGCCTTATAACAGGCTGGAGCTTCGAGTTTATCGTTGAAGCTATCCACCTCATCTTTCTGGCCTTGTTCATGCTTGAATAGAGATAAGCTGTATCCAGGGTCTGCTCTGTAGCGAGGATCGTTACCCTTCCAGGGCCCTTTCTTCCGGTTCTGCCTTTTCTCTGTATGTACCTTATTTCGCTGGGTATCGGCTCGTAAAAGAAAACCCTGTCAACAGCAGGTATGTCGAGCCCTTCTTCCGCTATCGAAGTCGAAACCATGACGTTTATCTCGCCCTGTTCAAGGGCTTTTATCATTCTCGCCTGCTCTTCCTGACTCATTCCCCTGTCGTTTGCCTTCGTAGCCTGACCCACGAACCTTTCTGCCCTTACGCCATGAACATCCTTCAAGGCTTCTACTATGTGTTTCGCCGTGTCCCTGTATTGAGTGAACACTATCATCCTTGAGTTCGGGTTGATTGCCAGCTGATCGCTCACCAGCTTCTTGAGCATTAAAAGTTTCGGGTGCTCGTCCTTGACCTTTTCAACCAGGTAAGAGAGCACAGCGTAGTCCGGGTCTGAAGCGAGGATCGCGTGAGATCTGCTCCTTTCTTCATCTGCCCTCTTCATGAACTCGTAGAGCGCGTAAACCCCCTGTGTCTCTATGAGCTCGAGCATGTGAAATAGCGTAAGAGCTATGGACTGTGTGATTATCGCTTCAAAGATCCTCCCGCGTTCCTCTTCAACGCTTTCCGCTTCGAGCGTGTACCTGAGCTCGTCCCCGAGCTCTATAAGGTCTCTCCTCGTAACCATGTCAGGGGGGACTCTGAGGAGCTTCCTGTCGTAGAGCCACTTTGCCCTCTTTATCAGCATGCCCTTTATCAGCTCCCTGATCCTCCTGTAGCTATCCGGAAGCGAAACCTTAACCCATTCGAGGTCTATCTTGTGGACGTAAGGCTTTACGTCAGGGTCGTCTTCGTCCCTGAACTCAACCCTCTCTATGTAAAGGTTCCTGCACACTTCCATGACTCTTTCGAGCTTCGATCCAGGAGAAGCCGTCATCCCAAGTATAACCGGGTATTCAGCCTGCTCCACGTATCGCCTTGCTATTTCAGTATAAGCGTATTCTTTAACGGCCCTGTGGGCCTCATCAAAAACAAGCAGGCCAAAGTCCCTCAGATTGAGCCTCCCTTCGCTCAGGTCATTCCTAACGACTTCAGGTGTTGAAAAGAAAACCCTTGCTTTTGAGTTCCATACAGCTGCCCTGTGCTCAGGAGATATCTTGCCTGTCAAAAAAGCAACGTCGCTGTCCCTTAGCTTGAGCATTGCCCTGAAGTTCCTGCTGTGCTGCATAACCAGAGGTCTAGTTGGAGCCATTACGAGAACCTTTGAGTTCTTCCTCCTGTAAAGCGTTTCAGCTACTACAAGAGCTGAAATCACTGTTTTACCAAGAGCTGTTGGCAGTATTACAAGCGTGTTCCTGCCGTAAGCTGATTTAGCTATGTTGAGCTGGTAAAGCCTTGGCTCAACCACTCCGGGCCAGACCAAGGGGTGTTTTACGTAATCTCCCTGCAACGTCAGATCTCTAGCACTTCATCAGATCCTTTTGTAACCCCTTTTCTCTTCGGGTTTATCTGATCTATCTCGGCAACAAGCTTCCTGAGCTTATCGTTTTCTATCAGCTCGAGGAACTCTTTCAGTTCCTCCTGATCCCTTATGACAAGCCCCCTTTTCTTCTTTGGGTTCCCGTTCTCATCAACGGGGTTTATCTCTACAGCGAGGCGGCTTGGCGAGCTCTTGTAAGCAGGCATCTTGAGCACAAATATTCCAGGGACTGAAGTCTTCAGCCTGGACCAATCCTTCCCGTTTCTCAGAAACTCCTCTAGTTTTTCGTCTACCACTTGAAACACCTGTTATATATTTTTTCAAACCGTGAATAAAAGCTTTTCTGAACATAAGGTTTTATTTGACAAAATGTTTTATTCTTTGGAAATTATAGCATCCGTTGTGACAGAACCCAAGGCAAGGTTTATGAAGAAAGTCGAGGAAAACGTTTACCTTTCAGTCTCTGTCTGGGCAGGGAAAGCTCATCCCGAAGATGAGATAATAAGGTTTCAAGTACGGGAAAGGAAAGGTGATGAATGGTCTACAAAATACGAAATGAGCATTTACAGGAGTTCAGATGGCCACTTTACAGAGCTGAAATCTAAAAATCAGTGATCGATGCGTCACAATCAGACGTTATCTTATAAATCCTTAGCATATTACATTGTTTTTATTAAGTTTATACGATGGTGAACTACCCTGACCTTGCAGCCAGGGCTTCCCGGTTCATCGGCACGCTTTCACATGAGGAATGCTTTGCATGTATCCTATCATATTAGCACGGTCATCCCTGCCTTGAAAAGGCGATGCTTTAGCTAATTGTAAAGGATTTTTTGCTTTTTAGTGCGTCCCTGTTTTTTCCTTTAAGCTTTATGATGTTTCAGTTTAAGACTGTTCTGAAAAAGCTAACTATTATGGCCCTTCGTAGATAAGCTCCTTTTCTTTGTAAAGCAGCCTGAGTTTCCCGCCTTTCTTTAGTTTTTCGAACTGTTCATTGCTTATGCTGGTTGCAAAAGGAACCCTGCTTATGAAAACAGCCGAAACTATGACCGGATCGGGATCCTTGACCACAACTATAGCTGGAGCGTTATCGTTCATGTAGAGCTGGTAGAGCCCGTCTATCTGAACCACTGCGCTACCTTTACCGGACGGCATGACAACCGCTTTTCCTTTTATTCTCACGCCCTTGAGGGGGTGGTTTTCCTCTATTATTTCAGACGTCTTAGGGTCAGCCAGGTAAAAGTTAACTGGAGCCTCTGAAAAAACTATTTCGCCTTCTGCATCTCTTTCAGAGACTACTTTGCATCTGATTTTTTCAATCATTTCTCCCTTTCACCGCCGCTTCAACTACGTCCTTCAAGGGCATGACCGCGAGTTCCTGGTTTCTCCTCTGCCTGTAATAGTAGGCTTTGTAAGAATTCGTTGCTCCAAGCATGCCCTCAAGCTTTTTGAAAACAGGTTCGTCAACGCATGTGTCCTTTATTACTGAAACTCCTTTCTTTTCAAGCTGATCGTATACGCCTTCTTTTTTCAGCCTGTCGTAAATATAGGAAGACGTGCAGATTATGAAGCTCACATTCTTTGAAACTTTCCTGTTTCCCAGAAGTTCGTTAACCTTGAGTATTTCAGCATACGTTGAATGAGGGCATCCCATGAACACCGAGTTTATAGGCCCTCTTTTCTGCCTGAGCTTTTCTTTTAGTTCATCTATCTCTTTCTTTTCAACGCTTATCCTTTGTAGCTTATCCGGAACCCTGCCTTCCTTCTCCAGCTTGACTATTTCTGGAGTAAGGCCGTAAAGGTGGTACATGGCGGTTGTTCCCGAAACGTTAAGCATGGCTCCAAAATCCCTCAATGCTTCAAAAGAAGGCATTCTCTTTAACCCCTTTATAAGCGGGATGTCCTTTGGGGAAAGCAGGTTGCCTAGATAAACCCCGAGCATGCCGAAGTCAAAATCGTCTGGTTCGAAGTCGACTTCAACTTCAACGTTTGGCAGCCTGTTTTCATCCAGATGCAAGCCGTAGTTTGGTGTTTTCCCTATAATTGCAGCTGCCAGAGCGCTGGCGCTGCTCTCCCTGTTCGTCCTTGCACCTATTATCGAGTTTATATATGGAGGCGTGCTGGATTCCGAAAAGGCCAGGTGATCTCCATACTTTACCCTTTCCTCTATCCCGTAGATCGGTATGCAGCTGAATGATTTGGTGACGCCGAGCTTTTCGCACACGTCATAAGTTCTCTTAACGAGCTCAATTTCGTGCTCGTTGAGTTCTGGTTTAAAAACGTTCACAAGCTCGTAATCCCAAGCCGGGTTTGTTGTAGTCGAAACTCTGACCTTTGCGCCGCCTTCTGCTAGCTCTTCCGCGAAAGCAAGGTCCCCTTCCTGCCCGCTGAGCCCCCAGTGAGCCATCTTTACCGGTATGAGCCTGTCAGCGTCAAAAACTTCCCCCAGCTTTACGAGAAGCTCCATTGCAAGGGCCAGTCCAGGGCCGTACTCCCCTTTCAGGATCTTTTCCTCCTCGTTCGTCAGGTACATTTAAGCTTGAATAGTCAGCAGCCGTATAAAAGCTTTCATATAGCATTCAACAGGTATTTACCAAAAATTTTTCATTCAAATTTATATCTTCAATCACGCTTCATATGATCGGTTGAGGATAGTATCTCTGGATAAAGTCCCCAAAGAGTTTGAACGACAGATAAAGGATTCCGATTTAACGGACAACGATCTCCAGGAGGCTGAGGGACTTCTCGCGTGGCCGATGCAGGTTACCCGTGATATAGCTCAAAAGCTAAGGAGCCTAAAGGTCCTGCAGACCTTTTCAGCCGGAGTTGACAGCCTGGAGTTCGGCCTTCTTCCGGAAAACGTCAAAGTATTCTCAAACGCAGGGGCTTATTCTAAGCCAGTTGCGGAGCTTGCCTGGGCCCTTGCCCTTTCCCTTGCTAAGAGCGTAGGAAAGCGTCAGAGGGAAATGTCATACACTTTTTATGGAAAAAACGTCCTCGTGCTCGGTGCAGGAGGTATAGGATCTGAAATAGCCAGAATAGCGAAAAAGGCCTTTGGCTGCAGGGTTACAGGTATTTCAAGAAGCTTCAAAAAGCCTTCGTACTTTGATGAAAGGCTGGGCGTGCAGGACCTTGAGAAGGCTCTTCCATCAGCGGATGCTGTTTTTTCTTCTTTGCCTCTGAGCAAGCTAACAAAGGGGCTGCTCAATTCCGGTAACCTCAGCTTGATAAAGGAAAGGGTCATCATAGTCAACGTGGGAAGAGCTGAAATCTTCGTGGAGGAAGACCTTTATGAGTTTTTGAAAAAAAGGACTGACGTAAGGTTCGGAACAGATGTGTTCTGGAGGCACGAAGGGGCTGAGGATTTTTCTTCAAAGTTCTGGCAGCTTGAAAACTTTACGGGGACACTACATACAGCTGGAGCGTGGGAGAACGAGGAGATCATAATGAAGGCTAAGGCCATGGCGTGCAGGAACATAATAGACTATTTCAAAAGAGGCAGAGCCAAAAACGAAGTTAAACGCGAAGAATACGTTTAGCTACACACGATATCATTCAGATTTCATCTAAGCGTATGAGATCGTTGCTATGACATCTAAGGTGAGGCATCATGAAAATTTAGGCCATGTCCTTCAGAAATTTTGAGGAAGTCCTTTAGCCCAGGAAGCTCTCCAGCGTGTACGGTTTCGAGCTTTAAAGAGGCCATCACGCTAGAATACATGCAGGCAACCTGGGGGCTGTAACCCCTCAGGTAAAAGGCTATAAAGGTAGCGTCGAACGCGTCCCCAGCTCCTATCGTATGGATCATCTTTCTCGGCTTTACGGCCCTTATTCTGGTAACCGTTCCGCCGTACACGCAAAGCGAACCATCTGCCCCGAGCTTTACAACGTATACCCTCTCTTCGTCCCTTTTGAGCTCTTCAAGGGATTCCCTGAAGCCTCTGCCGACGTGCGCCTGCATCTCATCTCTGTTGAAGAATACCACGCTCGAATATTCTATAAATTCCTTGATCCCTTTAACCCTTCTGGGCCCAGGGTCAAAGAATATGGTTTTAGACGCATCTTTTGCGATCTTCACTGCGCGCTTTATAGCCCTGTAAGATGGGTACTTATCGTTCAGGGTGTATCCGTCAAAGAAAACGGCCCTGGAGCTTAACAATGCTTCTTCATCTATTTCGCTTTCATCAAGATATGCCCCGGCACCTGAATACCCGATGAACGCATGCCTCCCCTTACTGTCAAATATGTTGTTCGAAAGCGATGTCAGGTGCGTGTTGTCGAAAACAATCTTAAGGTCTATTCCATTTTGCTCGAGCTCATTTACCAAGATCTTCGATAAGCAGTCATTCCCAAGCCTGTCCACTACCGATACCCTGAGCCCGAGCTTCCTTGCAACTATTGCAACGTTGCACGCACCCCCTGGATAAAAGTACGGCTCTTCTGACTCTGACGCCTGCTCCGGCTTAACCGGCAGGCTTTCTATCCTGTAGTATACGTCCAGCACGCAGTCGGACAATATTAGAAGGTCATACCTTTGAGACATCAAGCAGGTCTTTAGCGAGCTTTCTTATATCGGTTTTCGAATTGGCGTCTACAGCCTTAACCCATTCACGAGGTATCGCAGAAAAGCCAGAAAATGCGCCAGACATCGCCCCTGCCATTGCGCCTATAGTGTCAGAGTCTCCCCCCAGGTTACACGACAGCAGAACCGATCTCTTAAAATCCCCTTTTGCTCTTGAAAATATCGATATCGCAGCGGGCACGGCGTCCTCAGTTAACGCCCCTTTTGGCTCTTTCAAAAAATTATAGAGCGCGTCGAGGAACTCTTCGTCGCTTTCCGGGTTTATTTTAATGGCTTCAACTATCCTTTCTGAAACAGAAACCCCTCCCATCGTTTTTCCCGCAAGTTCGGACCGTTCTACAGCTTTCTCGACGATCGTTTTTGGGTCATAACCAAGGACTGCCAGCTTTACGGCTGTCGCTATAGCCATGGCTCCTGAAACTGCTGTTGAAGTGTTGTGCGTTGGCATGCACGCATGCACAACGTCCATGTAAAGCTCATCAAAGCTTTTGTTATAATCAAAAAGAGCAACGGCGGATATCTTCATTGCGCACCCGTTTGTCGTCCCGAACCTCCCGGACCTCTCAACCGACTCACCTTTTTTCAAAAGTTCAATTGCCTTCTTTGTGCTGGGCCCTATTATGCTTCCGTTAAGGGCGTCATTATCCTCTGCCCATTTGATCAACTCTTCGGCTACAGCCCTAGGTTCCACGGCCTTTTTCTTTATTATTGCCCTTGCGAGAGCAAAAGTTAGCTCTGTATCATCCGTGTACGATCCTGCTCTCAGACCGGAATGAACTTCGCTGTCCCGGGGAGGTTCTAAAAAAGAGCTCACAAACCCGTACCTCTTTTTTATTTCCTCCCTGCTGAGGAAGGTTGTAGGCATGCCCATGGCATCTCCTATGGCTGTGCCGTAAAGGGCCCCAAGGAATTTGCCGTAAACGTTCAGTCCCATATCCTAACGCTCCTCCCCTGACTCGTTTCCACACCGAAAAAGAACCAGAGAACGCTCACTATGAACCCAGCAGAAAATATTGCTATTCCGACCCACATGTACTCAAGTATAGGAAGGTTGGCTGTCAGAAAGAGCACAGGTATCGATCCTCCGAGGGATATAACCCTCACTATAGCTGTGTAAAGGCCCCTCCTTTTAGTAGGCCACATTTCTGACTTTAGCGTATCTTCAGCCAGAAAGTATATGTTTATGAAAACAGAAACCATCACGAACAACGCCCAGAATACTGCAACGTTATGCAGCCATATGTTAAGGGTCGGTATAAAAAGGTATGCTGAAATTATAACCGCTAAAGACGAAAGCAAAAGCATGTACTTCCTTGGCATCCTGTCTGCGACCAAGCCTATAAACCCCGAAGCGAAGGCGACCAAACCGAATATCAATATCAACCAGTCAGTAAGGGACGGGAAAAAATAAGGGCCGAGCGTAAGGACTATCAGGCTGAAGCCTGCAGTGTAGGCCCATCCTATTATGCCCCCAACTATTATCCTGAACCAAATAGACGGTAATTTTGAAGGCCTTTTGAGGTCGTCCTGCACTGGCTCTATTTTATAATGTTTCTGCAGTTCCTCCTGGGCCTGGTCCAGCTTCCCCTTTGACTCAAGCCACATGACGGATTCAGGGACCTTGAGCCTTATTATGAACATAACCATTATTGAAAGCAACAGTGTTATGCCGAGTACTATCCTCTGGTACAGTACAGATGAAATTTCTAAAAGGGCGAGAACCGCCGCTATCGAGCCGCCGATGTTCGTGAAGTTGAGCTCAAGGAAAAGAGCTTTTGCCCTGTGATTTTTCGGGAAGAGCTCATGGGTTGCTGCAAGTATCGTGTTGTACTCCCCGCCAGATGAAAACAAAAGGAGCCCTATCGATATGAGCAGAAGGACGTATGAATAGCTGAAAATGAGCCCCACGGCGCCTAACGCGTAAAGGGCGAGCGTTATGAAAAGGGTGTTCCTCCTGCCGATGCGGTCGGAAAGTGGACCGGCAACCATTCCGCCTATGAGCAGCCAGAGAGGGGACCAGACAGCTAAAAGGGCAAGCAGCACCCTTGGAATCGTTACCCAGCTGGTTGCTATGTACGAAATGGAATATATGTAAGCTTCGATGGTTGTCCCTATGCTGAATGAAGCGAAAAGCAGGGAGTGGACTCCTTTCCACCTAGATTCCTCTACAGCCTTGCCTGGGCTAACCATATTCGAACATATGTTCGGGAAAGTATTTAAGACTTTGCGCTCGCTTTTCTCATTTCCATATAGCTATGGGCCATTTTTCAAGGCTCTGACCTCCTCTCCGCCCTGAAGGGCGGAGGTTCCCGAGGTCTCGAGGGTTACTCCCCTTTAGCGGGAGCTACTCCGTTATGAAACACCAG
>ERZ1669251.418-NODE-418-length-10762-cov-4.292706_pt1 | contig 10762 bp, 13 predicted proteins | sample MGYA00579294_ERZ1669251 | MGnify/ENA primary metagenome ERZ1669251 (study PRJEB41166, sample SAMN08046056) | hot springs metagenome | biome: hot spring; feature: acid hot spring; material: thermophilic sediment; isolation source: thermophilic sediment from acid...
TCTTGTTACGACTAAGACGTCGATGTCACTTGAGATTAGGTCCTTACCCTCTGCCACACTCCCGAATAGGTAGACTTCGGCACATGGATCTATTTTACTAACCACCTCCGTAATCAGTCTAAGGTACTTGTCTAGGTTACTTTTAACCTCAGTCCTGCGTCTAGCCTCCTTCACAAATAGGTTTAAGGACACGTGTAATTTCAGTAACCGCGATTTTAAGTCTTTCCACTTCCGCAGCATCGTAATCTCTTGCAATATATCTTGAGGTAATGTAGGCATCTTCAAGAGCACCTAACTCGAGACTAAACTTACGCGTAAGTTCAATTAATGAGACTTCACCACTAATTTCAGCAATCAGGCTCAAGAGTCTGCGCAAACTATGGGTTCTTGGATAATCCGGACCCACCCTTAGTAGGCATGCCTTAAGGTATGATTGAAGGGATTGCTCTAAGCTAAAGGCCGCTAAATCGAAGAAACCCTTCTCAATCTGAACCTCAGCAGTCTCCATGAATCTTCTCGATCTCTCCATTAAACGATTATACTCCTCAAGATGGCTCACAAGTATTGTATCCTCACTTAGCTTTAATTTTATCCTCATCTTACTGTTAGTAAGATATTAAAGGATCTTGCTGATTCAACAGGAGAGAATCATTAAAGAAGCAGGGAGGAGGTCAGTCTATCACCTCAATACTCATATCGTCTTCATACGATATTACTGTAATTAACTCCAGGTCATTACTGTCATTATTCCTTATTGAGTGAGGCACCTTAGATGGTACGAATACGCATGTACCTGGCTTAACTTCAAAGGACTTACCATTAATAGTCATGATGCCCTTGCCGTTTAGCACTAGGAAGGTTTCATCATATGCGTGTTTATGCAATGGTGCTCTTCCTCCAGGCTTAATCACCTGTCTCCTAACGGCATACTTATTTGAGCCATTACCTTTACTGATTAACCATTGGGTATAAACATACATGGCTCCTCTTAAATTTAGGGGTTCTGGTTTAACATCATTAACGTTAACTATGACGTAACTCATACCTAGTATTAATGCTCTTAACTTTAATAAACCCTACTGGGCCTAATTTAAGCCTTGTTAATTTTCCCTTGGAACCATTCCTCAATTGCCTTAGTCTCCTCATTACTTAACCTCCAGCCCACTGCACCAAGGTTCTCCTCTACGTGGATTGGGTTAGATGCCCTAGGTATTGGGAAGGTATTCTCATGCTTACTTATTATCCAGTTTAAGGCTATTTGAGCAGGTGTCTTGTCTCCATGATTCTTCCTAACTAACTCTATTAAATCCCTCGGAAACTCCCTTATTAACTTACCATGGCCTAGTGGGTAATAGCATAGTATCGCCATGTTCTCTTTCTTAGAGTACGGTATAATATCCTCCTCAATTCTCCTGTTAACTAGGCTATAGGGTAGTTGAAGTGCAGCCACCTCATACTTCTTTAAAGCTTGTTGCGCCTCAATTATTTGATTTAGGTTAAAGTTGCTTAAACCAATGAATCTTATGATGCCTTTATCCATTAAATACTCCATAGCTCTCATGGTCTCCCCAATGGGTACTCTCCTATTTGGGAAGTGAATCTGGTACAGGTCAATGTACTTAACGCCAAGTCTCCTTAAACTACCTTGAGCAGCCTTAATCACCGAATCATACTTAAGATGACTGGGCCAAACCTTAGTGGCTATGAATAATTCATCTCTTTTAAAGTCTCTAATAACTTCACCAACAATGGGTTCACTACCGTATATCTCAGCAGTATCAATTAGGTTAATCCCATTCTCTAATCCAACCCTTAAAGCCTGCGCTTTCCTCCTCCTAGAAGGCATTAACCCAATCATGGATGCTGCAATCCACAGTGGATCATAGTAAGTACCCATACCTATTACGGAAACCTTAACCCCCGTCTTTCCAAGTAACCTATACTCCACGGTGAGGTCATTTCAACACGCTTTTTAATTAATTTGGGAGCGCGCTCAGTTTAATTACCCATGGTAAAGTTTTTAAACGCAGGTTGAGTAATGGAGTGTGCCATTCAGCCACACTAAGATAGTTGGGCCAACCGGCAGATTCGGTGCCAGGTATGGAATGGGGATTAGGAGGAAGGTGCTTCAAATTGAGGTTAAGCAGAGGGGGATGCATAGGTGCCCGCAATGCAGATCGCTGGTTAGGCTTAAGAGACTAGCCTTCGGTATTTGGCAATGCCCCAAGTGCGGCTTCACCTTCGCTGGTGGAGCATATATTCCCCAGACCATAATGGGTAAGACAACTACACCAGAGGAGCTTAAGGCACCTGAGAGGCAGAAGCAGATCTGGAAGGAATCAGTTAAGCAGAGGGCTAGTGAGTAAGTACTTCACTGAATGGTTCCTAAATGTATCGTTTTAATGTGAGTTTCCTTAACCGTGGCTAAAGGTAAGTTTCACTAAGTGAATCAATTTAATGAAGTAAAATCTCCCAGAGAAATGGTGAATTATAATTAGCGAAACGTATTAATACTGAACTAGGGAGAATGCGATTGATGATAAGGCTGACTATTGAAATGAACGCTAATGCATCGCCTGAGGCTATTTGGAGAATCATTAGTAATGTTCAGAATATGCCGAAGTACTGGTACCTACATAGGGATGTGAAGGTACTTGAGAAGGCGGGTTCGTACCTAAGAGTACTGATTAACTTAGCCTTACCGAAGCCATTCAGTAAGGAAGAGGCCTTAGTTAGGGTATCTGGTCAGGAATTAATGATCATATTTAACTTCATTAAGGGTCCCTTAAGGGGAAAGCACATAATTAAGGTCACTAATGGTAACATAGTGAGCACATGGGCTGTTAACACTTCCTTCCCATTGCTAATTTTTAAATCATGGATTATTAAACGCCTAAGGGATGCAACAATCAATGCACTAACCAGCTTAATTAATGATGCAGTAAACTTAAACTACAACCATAATTAAAGGCCTTATTACCTGGATTAATTACTTGACATTTTCAATAGCGCCATGTGGTTTCCTTAACCCATACCCTCATTAGTGTTATTATTCAAGTAAAGTTATTATAAGGGCTAAATTCCTTAAGGATCAATGAGGCGTCAATTATTAATGAAAAAGTGGGGTATTGCAGCAACTTAGTGGCGTAATTTTCTTAAATTTACCCCATAAACTCTTGTGGATGCTGATAACCTTAGTAATAATTGTGATTTCAGTAACCGCAGCAGTGCTAATATTCTACATGTTGATTAATGATTCGCCATGGTTAACTAATGGTGGATTAACAATAGGTAGCATTAGATTAAACTCCGACTCAATGCTAGTAGTTTCAGATCTACATGTGGATGCTAATTCAAGTGACTTATCAATAATCAGTGAATTAGTTAAGAGAAGCGGAGTAGGGGTTATGGTTATTGCTGGTGATTTATTTGACCGTAGGATTAAGGTTAATGATCGTGAGTTTAGAGTAATGCTTCGCTGGCTTATTCAAAAATTAAAGTTAAGCGGCAATAACGGTAAGTTAACATTAATTTACGTGAGAAGCGAGTCCTCGCATGATCCTGAAGTTGAGAATAGTAAACCCATTAAAATCACTAGGTTCAGTAACGTGTTAGTAATATCCGTACCTAGGGTTATTAAGGTGAATTTCCCAAATTGCAGCCACGCAGTTTACGTAACCCATGGTGACTACACGGTAAGTGATGGCTTATTAGCTGGCTTAATTAACATAGTTTCCTTGAGCTTGCTTAAGTTACCTATTGTGGAATTAATGACTAGGAGTTTACTGAATGTTACCAATGATGATTGGGTAATCATTGGACACACTCATCTACCAGTCATTGATAGTAAACTTAAGGTTGCTAATCCAGGCTCATGGAAGGGTATCTTCTTCACTAAACCATACAATGGGTATATAATAGTTAAGTGCGTTAATGGGAGGCTAATGGTTAAGTCAAGTAGAGTGAAGTCAAGTATCTGAGTAATCTTTATTAACGGTTGGATTCATGACGTTTCATGAACCTAGGCTATGTGGTTAATGGCATTATTCTAGGCATTGTACAGGGCATTAGCGAGTGGTTACCTATAAGTAGTAAGACTCAAATCATGATAACGTCAATATATGCGCTGCATTTATCCTTCAATCAAGCTTATGCCCTTGGCTTATTTCTTGAAGCAGGTACAGTACTGGCCGCATTAATCTACTTCAGACGGGAGGTTTGGGGGATATTGAAGGCCCTTGCCTTAAGAGGAAGTAGGTATGATTACATGATGCTTAAGTATGTTTTAATTATAACTATCCTAACAGGATTAGTGGGTGTTCCACTTTACTTAACAATAGCAGACTCAATTAAAGGTATTGGGATTGGGTTACCCATGGTTTTACTGGGTTTAATACTAATATCAGACTCAATACTAATAACGTTCTCAAGGCTTAGATACATGCCTAGAAAGAACCTGGAGAATTTAAGAATATGGGAGGTTGCGGTAATAGGTGTAATACAAGGTATTGCTGCATTACCCGGAGTGAGCAGATCAGGTGTAACAGTGTCGGCAATGCTCCTACTTGGCCTTAACCCTGAGGATTCATTTAAATTATCCTTCATATCAATGATACCTGCTGCAATAGGGGCATCAATGGTTCCCATACTGCTCACAAGACACCTATTTAACACGCTGGTAACTGACATTAACACGTACACGATGGTTACGGCAATAGTTATTGCTGCATTAATCAGCATTGCATTAATAGATGCCTTACTCAGGTTCGCTAGGGGGAGGCACATAGCCTTATTAACAGCACTACTGGGTGCATTAGCCATATTAAGTGGGGTAGTAAGTATGATAACCGGCTTCGGCTAACCGCATGCCTAAATCATTAGTTTAACGCTAAAGCTTATTAACGCCCGGTAAATGACGGATGCGTGAGTGAGGAGGAAGGCAGAATTAGGGCGATTCCATTCGTGGAGGTTCAGGAGGTTAATGGTCAGAAGGTGGTTATAGCCACAGGTAAGAGGAAGACTGCTGTAGCTAGGGCTGTAATTAGGCCTGGTTCAGGTATTGTTAAGATTAATGGTGTTCCATTGACAATATGGCCCATGGAGGTTGCTAGGCTTAAAATGATGGAGCCCCTTGCGCTTGCTGGGAGGGATCTCGTCAATAAGGTTGACATTGATGTAACAGTAAGTGGTGGTGGATTCATGGGTCAAGCATCAGCTGTTAGAATGGCAATAGCAAGGGGGCTTGTGGAATATTTCCAAAGTAAGGAATTACTTAACCTCTACATGCTCTACGATTCAACAATGATTAAGGGAGATGAGAGGAGGACTGAACCCAAGAAGCCTGGCTTAAAGCATGCCAGAAGCAAGAGACAGAAGGCATACAGGTAAGTTATGCACCTTACTTGCATTCGCATAATTATCTTATCCTTTAATCACACTTACATATTAATGGCATAGTTATTGGTAGGAGGGTAAGGTTTATTAAGGGATTAGTGCCCGTATCAGTGGATGATAATCCCCATTAGGTGTTGGACTTGTGGAAGACCATTGGGTCACTTATGGGAGCCATTTAGGAATAGGGTACTTGCTGGGGAGGATCCTGGAAAGGTGCTTGATGACTTACATGTAACCAGGTATTGTTGTAGAAGGACGCTGCTTGCTCATGTGGAGTTAATAAACCAGGTACTGCCGTATGGTTTAATTGAAAAGTAGGTTAACGCCGTCCTTTATAGTTTAACCTAAGTATTGTAACACCATTGCTTATCTCCAGATATGCTGCCCCAGTCATTATCAACTTATTGACCTCGCTTATCGGTACCCCTGAGTCAATTAGTGCCCTTAATGGGATCTCACTACTGTTGCTCATTAATTCCTTAATATTAACAGGAATATAGTCTGATTCGGCATATTCATAATGCTCCATCGGGATCTTAACGTTTAGTTTGCCCTTACTCTGGAAGACATGATCAAACGGTGGCGTTTGCGCCCCTTCAGGTACTATGGTTGTGTAGACATTAATGTTAATGCCCCTTAACTTAAGGTAGAGTAGTAGGTCCTTAAACCTAAACCACCTGTCACTATACACTTCATAAGTTATTCCCTTATCCACTAGTCTCATTATTGGTAACGCTATTAATAATCCTAGAATAGTGGAAACAGGCTCCAGCGGTGGTACTGGTACAGTGAAGCATGTACCGTTCAATAAACCAGGTGGTTGAGCATCAATAAGCCTTAATGCTGAGCATACTAACCCCTCACATTCACTAATGAAGTTGCCCACGTTATTAATATTGTTGGCCTTAATCATGAAGCCATACTCCATCGCTAACCTGACCATAACTAATTTATCCTCATCACTGAGGGGTAGGTTTAAACCCAGTAAGCTGCAATTTGGGCTATATCGCCAAGTAACCATACCCTTGACGATGGGTGCAGTTGATGGTAGAATAAGGAGATTTAATTGACCAATACTGCTACTTCTCATTATTAATCATTCACCACACTACTGTAATACCCATTGCTTGTCTTAACTATAACATAGTAGGCATACACGCATCCAACCCCCTCAGCATCCACTACTAATTGATCACCACCCTTTAACACAACAGGCTTAGTTAAGTTAATGGGTACACCATTCACGTACACGTTAGTTACAGTACACGTGACTTGATTACCATCCTGGTTGGTGAAGTTAACGCCAATTATTGTTACTGAACCTAAGCCCATGTTCTTTATTGTAGCCTGTATCATACTTGGCGTCACTTCACCGGCACTTACAAGTAATTGACTATACGTACCCATGCTATTTGACACAAAGACCCATAGTATTGCAGCTACTATTACTGATAAGACAACCCCTATTATAGTCCAGACTATGTTACTTAGCCCACTACTCATGTGGTAACACTATGATTAACTGGGCGTTAACTAAAGCGTAAGTAGGGTAATGGCGATTGATTCATTCCCCTACTTAGCCTTAACCTATACTTAACTAATGTTTACCCATAGTGATGATTTGCCTAGACTACTATGGCCTATGCATTGCGTTATTAGGTTCCTCCCTTAACATGATTTATGGTTACTTATTAATGAGTTGGGGAAACGCCATAATGAGGAGGATTGGGGAGTCACACATATTTGACACATTACTAGGTTTCTCAATGTATGTAGCCGTATTATTAATGTTGATTAATCAGAAGTACTTGTTGAATACTATTCTCAACAGCCTAAACCTAAGGATTGAATTCATTTCCCAGAATGTTAAGACCCTTCAATGCTCCGTCACTTCCTATGGAACTTGCGTAATGGTGAATGAAACAATTAAGAAACCTATAATTGACCCTGGAGCAGCATCATTAGCGTTTGGCAGCATGGCTAATGCATTGGTTAACTCATTGACGCAATTATATATTGCTGAAGTAACATTAACTGTTCTTCCCTTCATATCACCAGTGGGTTATTACTTAAATGACATATCAAGGTACTTTACCTGGCAGGCTGAATGGGCGTTGGTGAATACGTACATGCTTTATTACCTATCCATGATTGCTAATTACGCAATGCAGTTAACAGCCCTTGGAGCTAGCTTAATACCAATTAGGCAGGTTAGGTGGATTGGAGGCTTCTTGTTCTCGATTGGGTTAGTAACCCCAATTTACGTGGTTACCGTGGCTAATTGGCTGGTTAGCCAAGGGTTAGCAGTCTCGATTAACCCTTCATTAATTAATGATGTTAAAGGTATAATATCCCTTGGAACAAACCTATTTAGCCTAGGCAGTAGGCTTGAGGAGTTTAATGTAGTGATAGACGTGTCAATAGCCATATACTCATCAATACTATATGGTTTAAGTAAACTGCTTGGAGAGGTTGGTTTATTAATAGACATTTAAGACGCAACCTGGAAATGCCTAAGCCAACTGAAGCTCATTTAGACCTGTTAGTGGGTATGGAGTACTACATAACTGACTGTGATGGAGTTGGGGGTAGGTTAAGGAGCAGCCCTGAGGATTTCCTAGTTAATGAGGTTTTAATCAATGGTGAGGTTGTGTCCTCATCAACCCCAGTTAGCATTAAGCCCAGGCCTGGTCCCTATACTTGGATTATTGTGGAGAAGAGGAGAATCGATACTATTAGTCTAGTGATTACCCTCAGTAGGAGACTTGGTGTTAAGCTTAGTGATATATCCTATGGTGGATTAAAGGATACTGGGGCAGTGGCTACGCAGGTAATATCAATTAGAGGGGTTACGCCTACTCAACTAGTGGGCTTAGACCTGGGGCCTAAGGTTAAGGTAATTGCTTCCTTTTCAATGGATAAGCCTTTTACGCCTGGTGAAATATGGGGTAATCAATTCACCATAGTTGTTAGAGGTATTAGCGGTAATGAATCAGTGTTTAATTGCGTTGTTGAGCAAGTAATGGAGAGGGGGTTACCATCCTACTATGGTTACCAGAGGTTTGGGTTAAGGAGACCTAACTCGCATATTATAGGTAAATTAATTATAATGGGTGATTTTGAGAAGGCTGTTGAGGAATTGGTTGCTAAGCCATACCCTCATGAGGATGATGTTGTTAAGAAGGCTAGGGAACTGGCAGGCATGGGTGAGTACTCTAAGGCTCTTGAGTTACTACCAAGGAGCATTAGGTATCTTCCTGAGAGGCTTGTGCTTAAGCAATTATCAGTAGATCCAGGGAACTACATGAATGCCTTAAGTAAGTTACCAATGAATCTACTTAGACTATACATTGAGGCGTACCAATCATACCTCTTCAATAAGGCCTTAAGTACCCGCATTGGTAGGGGTATCCCAATAAATAAGGCTATTGACGGTGACCTAGTGGTCCTGCTTGATGAGCATGGTTTACCCACTGGTAATGTTATAAAGGCTGAGGGTTCAATGGTTGATAAGGTTAACTTAATTATAAGTAAGGGCAGGGCAACTGTGGTCGGTCACCTGGTGGGTTATAGGAGTAGGTTAAATAATGGTATTCAAGGCGAGATTGAATTAGGCGTACTTAGAGCTGAGGGTGTTGAGCCAAGTGACTTTAAGTTAAGCAGAATGCCTAAACTAGCCACTGGGGGTGGTGTTAGGTGGCTTAGTGTTAAGCCACTTATCCACTCGATATCAGTAGAGGGAAGTGACGCTAAGTTAATCTTCAAGTTACCTAAGGGTAACTATGCAACAACCCTACTTAGGGAATTCATTAAGCCCAGTAAGCCTGAATTGGATTTTTAAACACAAGCATCCTTAAGCGTCTCCTGGCACTTAACATGAACGTCCTTAGGTATCCTGGGTATTACCTCGGTCATAACCCTCTTAGCCAAGTCAAGCTTCTCACCCATCGTCTTCTCAACAAGTTCAGCGGTAACAGGCTGATGTGGAACCCATATGTCGTAATCCGTTATTACCGCTAATAATGCGTAACACATGCCTAATTCCCGGGCTAGGTTAACCTCTGGGATAAGGGTCATACCAATTATATCACATCCATAAACATCCCTCCATATCCTGGATTCAGCCTTAGTGGAGAACCTTGGACCTTCAATGCAAACGTAACACCCTGAATCATGTGTCTTATTATACTTTGACGCTGACTCAATTATCAGTCTCCTTAAGTCATTATTGAAGGGTTCAAGACCTATCTGCACATGGCATACCCTTGGACCATCATAGAACGTGTACTCCCTATTCTTAGTCATGTCAACGAATTGATCCGGAACAACAAAGTCTCCTGGGGCATAGTCCTGTCTTAAACTACCCACGGCGCTTATCGATAATATGGCCCTAACCCCCAGTGCCCTGAGAGCCCATATGTTAGCCCTGTATGGTATTTTATGAGGCGGATACCTATGCCCACGCCCATGCCTCGGCAGGAAGGCAACCCACTCCCCCTTAACTCTACCAATTATTATATTGTCGCTGGGTAATCCGTACGGTGTATGCATTTGAACCTCAATTGGCTCCTCAAATATCCCTGGGTCATAGAGTCCTGAACCCCCTATTACTGCAGTGTAGGGTTTAGTTACACCTAATTCCTTTTCATTGACCTCACCTGATGATAAGCCTTCACCAGATATCTTAATCAGCTTCATTACTCATCGCCTACTGTTAAGATTTTAAGCATTACTTCACGTTATTGGGTATGCTTGTTCTAGTTGTTTTTGGTCTTCTTGGTTTATTCTCCATCCTAATGCTCCTAGGTTTTCCCTTAAATGCTCCTCTCTTGTTGCCTTTGGTATTGCTACTGTGTTTGGTTTGCTTATTAGCCAGTTTAATGCTACTTGGGCTGGTGTTTTACCGTACTTGGCTGCAATCCTCCTTAATACTTCATAACCTGGGTTACTTGGGTTTAGTAGTGAGCCAGTGCCAAGTGGACTGTAGGCTATTATGGCTATGTTCTCCTTAATTGCCATTGGCATTAAATCCCTCTCAATGAACCTATCAGCCAAATTATACTTAACCTCATTAGCAACAATCTCATACTTCCTAGCAGCACCCATAGCCTCCATTAAGGCCTTAGCATCAAAATTACTAACACCCATAAACCTAATCAAACCATCATCAATAAGCCTCTCAAAAGCCCTAATAGTCTCAGAAATAGGAACATCACGACTAGGCCAATGAAGAAGATAAAGATCAATAAAAGTACCAAGCCTCCTAACACTAGCCCTAGCACTCCTCAAAACATCATCAAAAGAAGCATGAGTAGGCCAAACCTTACTAACAATAAACAAATCACCACGAGAAAAACCAGAAATAGCA
>ERZ1669251.419-NODE-419-length-10756-cov-5.855434_pt1 | contig 10756 bp, 7 predicted proteins | sample MGYA00579294_ERZ1669251 | MGnify/ENA primary metagenome ERZ1669251 (study PRJEB41166, sample SAMN08046056) | hot springs metagenome | biome: hot spring; feature: acid hot spring; material: thermophilic sediment; isolation source: thermophilic sediment from acid hot...
CCATTATTCTTGCCATGAAAAGCCCTATAATCTCGGCCGATCCGTATATGTAATCGAGAGTTTCGGAAAGCGTCGAATACTTTTTCTTGAAGATATCCATTTCCATCGATTTAAAAAAAGCCTCGATCCAATCGGGGTTAAATTTTTTTTCAAATGAAAGTTGAATAAAATCATTTATGACTTTGTCTTCAGAATGTCCGACTTTAAAACTTTCTCTGTAAATTCGGACAAAATCGTTGAACTCTTTTACCTTTTGAGGAATGGAATCGACGTAATCATCTGCAATTCTAACAAAAGCATAAAGTCTAAAAACATCTTTTCTCACTTCGGCCGGGAAAAAGAGACTCGAATTGAAAAAGGTTTTGCTTCCGCTTTTAAAGATTTTCTTTTGAAGATCTACGTCGTTGGACATTACCTTTTCACCATCACAAGGTTGGCCGCAAGTTGGCCCGATATCAAAACCATGGGCACTCCGACTCCCGGCTGTGTCATCTGACCTGCATAGAAAAGATTATCCACTTTTTTGTTTATCAAAAGAGGCCTGAAAGCCGCAGATTGATTCAAAGTATGGGCAAGGCCCAGTGCTGTACCTTTGTACGCGTTGAACATTTTTTGACAATCGCTTACCGTGCACATGTTTTCATACTCTATATGACTTTCTATATCTTCTCCGGTTATTTCTTTGAAATTTTGCAATATCTTTGATCTGAAAATAAGCCTTTTATCGAGAGGATCATCTATACCCGAAGCGATGGGAACGAGAAAGAAGACCACTTCTTTGCCGCTTTCGGCGATGGTCGGATCGCTTTTTGAAGGAGTTCCTATGTAATAAGAAGGGCTTTCGGGCCATTTCGGATCTTTGAAGATGGAATCAAAATGCTTCTCCCAGTCCCGATCGAAGTACAGCGTATGGTGGAGTAAACTATCCACTTTTTTATCAAGGCCGAAGCAAAATTTGAACATGGAAGGACCAAAGACCTTTTTTCCCCAGTATTTCATGTCGTAATTTCTGTATTCGGGATCCAACAATTCCATTTCCGTGTGCATGTAGTCGGAATTCGCGATGACGAAATCCGCTTCAAAGAAATCGGATTCTGTTTTTACGCCAATTGCCTTTCCATCCTTAACGTCTATCGAAATGACTCTTTGCCTTGTAAGATACTTTTCACCTAAACTCTTTCCGAGTTTTACGAACGCATTCGCAACCTCTCCGAACCCGCCGATTGGGTACCATATGCCTTTGATCATGTCAGCGTAAGAAAGAATGGTATACAGAGAAGGAGTGAAGTAAGGGCTGTTGCCCAAAAAGACGGAATGGTATTCTAAAAGTTGCCTTGATCTTTTATCTTTGAAATATTTTTTGATGAAATCATCCAAATTGGAAAAGATATCGAATTTCATACCCGCGAAGATCGTTCTTAAAGATAAGAAATCGAAGATCGTCCTGTAATCTTTGTATATGAACTGATCCATTGCAATTTGATACTTCATGCCGGCCTGTTCTATATATCTTTTTAGACTTTCACCGCCGTTTTTCTCTATTTTTTCGAATACATCGTAATTTTTTTCGACATCCGAGTGAATATCCACGTAATCTTTATTGCCAAAATACACCCTGTAACTTGGATCGAGCCTTACGAGTTTATAAAAATCGGATACTTTTTTGCCGAACAGAGAAAAATAATTCTCAAAAACTTCCGGCATCAAATACCATGAAGGACCCGCATCAACCGTGAAACCCTTATCTTTAAAAACTCTTATTCTTCCGCCGAAATATGCGTTTTTCTCAAGGACTGTAACATCGAAGCCTTCCTTTGCAAGCAAAGCGGCCGCGCTGAGACCTCCTATACCGCTACCTATTACCACAACGTTTTTAGTCATATTGGTTGGCATCTCCATCAATACTTTACATTCGTTATTATTCTAACAGAAAATAATTATCAATGTCAAATAAAAAATCGCCTTTAATAAAAATATTTGGAAATATAAAATCAACATATTTTTATTGGTATAATAACTTTGTCTGACATTCAAGGAGGTGTTCAAGTTGAGGAGATACTTGCTAACACTGTTCGTTTTGCTTGTAATTGCCGCAAGTGTTATCTTTGCGTCTGTCTTTCCTTCGCTTTCGGCTGGCAAAACGGCTGCAGATTTTGGAGCACAGACGGTCCTGATAATTCATTATCATCGCTACGATGGAAATTACGCGGGGTGGAATCTGTGGGTATGGCCTTACAAACCGGAAAGTTTGGCAGGTGCGGCATATCAATTTACAGGAGAGGACAGTTACGGACCTTACGCGATAATAAAATTTAATCAAAAGTACACCCAACTGGGTTTCATAGTAAGGTTAAATGACTGGCAGGCAAAGGATGTTTCGGAAGACAGGCACGTTGTCATACCCTCGTCGGGCGTGGCAGAAATTTGGGTTTTGGAGGGACAATATGAGTGGTACACCAATCCTAAAGATATTGACATATCACCAAGAGCCATGGGCGCGTTTTTAAATTCTCTGAACAAAATAGATCTTTATCTTACCAATCCGATAGAAACCAAAAACTGGAAGGGCAATGTATTTTTTACAGTCGGTGGAAAAGAATGGCCTATATCTGACGTTGAACCTGCCATCCCGGGAGAGATCTCCAAAACATCTTACATAGAAATAACTCTAAAATCCTCCCTTTCAACCTATGATGTTGCAAAGCCCATGATCGTGGAGATAAAGGGATTTCAATCTGCTATGGTTTACGCTTACAAAGCCTTAAACGATCCAAAGTTTTATTACTCAGGCCAATTAGGCCCTATTTACACACCGGCCGAGACAACCTTCAAGGTATGGTCTCCAGTCTCTGAATGGGCAAAGGTTTTGCTTTACAAAACTGCCGATGCAACATTACCTTATGAAACTTACGATATGTCGAGAAACGCGCAAGGAGTATGGAGCGCCACAGTTAAAGGAAATCTCAACGGCGTGTATTATCTATACGAATTTTACTCATACAATCAGGAAAGAATAACGCCAGATATAAATTGTTATGCAGCCGATATGTACAACAGAAAGTCGATGGTCGTAGATCTCGCTAACACAAATCCTCCTAACTGGTCAAAAGACATTTCTCCATCTCTTGCCCACAGAGTTGATGCCATAATATACGAATTAGATGTGAGAGATTTTTCAGTCGATCCCAATTCTGGAATACCTGCCAAATACCGCGGAAAATATCTTGCTTTCACGGCGATGGGCACGACTTACAACGGAATTCCAACCGGAATAGATCATCTTAAAGCACTCGGCATAACTGATGTCCAGATAATGCCGATACAGGATTTCTGGAATGAGCCCTTCGATCAATACAATTGGGGATATATAACCTACCTATTCAACGTTCCGGAGGCTCAATATTCAACAGATCCTCAAAATCCTGAAAGCACAATAGAGCAGGTAAAGGAAATGATTCAGTCTCTTCACAAAAACGGGATTGGCGTCATCATGGACGTTGTATACAACCATACATCCGGCATAGGGAAAAATTCTCCGTTCGACCAAACTGTACCTTATTATTACTACAGGGTGGACAAAAAAGGATCGTATCTTAATCAGTCGGGTGTTGGAAACACAATAGCGACTGAAAATACGATGGCAAGAAAATACATACTTGATTCTTTGAAATACTGGGTAAAAGAATACCACGTCAACGGATTCAGGTTTGATCTTCTCGGCCTTTTTGATAAGCAAACCGTCAAAGAAATAGTGGATCAGTTGCACGCGATCGATCCACAGATTCTGCTTTACGGTGAACCATGGGGAGGATGGGGAGTTACGCCTCTCTTTGGAAAGGGAGATCAAAAAGGCATGAAAATAGCCGTTTTCAACGATGATTTCAGAGATGCATTGATTGGAAGTGTTTTCGATATAACGGCTAAAGGATTTATAGAAGGCGCGAACAAAAACGTACTTGTCCAGCGAGGCGTAGTTGGAGAAATTCCTTACTCTCAGGTTATATCTGGTTTTACTGAAAAGCCCGGAGAGACGATAAATTACGTCACATGCCATGATAATTACACGCTCTGGGACAAAATAAGCGGGGCCGCAACAAACTGGACTGTCGAGCAAAAAGAAGCCGCGGATAAACTTGCAAACGGGATAATTTTAACATCGCAGGGAATACCTTTCATTGCGGGAGGAGAGGAATTTGCGAGGACAAAGGGAGGAAATGGAAATAGTTACGACGCCGGAGATGCGGTCAACCAGTTTGATTGGTCGAGACTCGAGACCTTCAAATCTCTTGATCAATATTATCAGGGATTAATAGCATTGAGAAAAGCCCATCCTGCCTTTAGAATGTACACAGCCGATCAGATAAAATCCTCTATAACATTTTTCCCGGTGCAATACAAACAGGTAACTCAATATCTTAGAATGCCAATGGCATTTGTTGCTTACGAAATTCACGGAAGTCCAAATGGTGATACGTGGAAAAACATAATCGTTATTTACAACGGAGAGACATCGAATGTCAAATTCACATTGCCGGAAGGTCAGTGGGATCTCGTGGTCAATCAAGATTACGCAGGAGTGAATACGATAAGCGTGCTTTCGGGAGAGATAGAAATTCCACCGACAACTATGTACGTCCTGCATCAATGACAAAATTACAATAACCGCCCCGAAGGGCGGTTATTTCATCAAAAAGTCCAGTTCCACAATTCGATTTTGCCCTTTTGTTTGACATCTAAAAATTTTTTTCTTACAAGATTATCCTTTACATCTTGTAAATGTTTCAAAGACCATTTTAAGGATTTTGCCATTTCCTGAGGATCAACGACGTTATCATTTGCCTTTGATTTTATGTAAACTATAAGTTCGTCATAATTTAGCAAATCAACTAAATTTAAGAGTTCATTCAATATTTTCTTCTGTTCCGATTTGACGATACTTTTTTCTATTTTAATATTTCTTTCTTTTAGGATATTGTATAATGTCCTTTCGACATCTATGGCTATTTCAGCGTTTATAAAGCCTTCTTCAGATAACTTGTTGATGATATTATTCAAGGCCTCTTTGTCGGTAGAAGCGAGTTTTACAAGATCATAAATAACTTCAAGTGATCTTTTAACCCTAATTATATTTATTTTGTTTTTAATAAGATCGAGAGGAGACTCGCCTGAAATATCCAGAAGTTTCCTATCATGATCGAAGTGTTTTTGAATCAGAGTCGAAATAACATGATCTGTAACGTCTTCTCCATTTTTATCGATAACTTTAACAACGTCGCCAGAGTTTATTATTCTGGCGACATCGTTTAAAGTTACAAAGCGTTTATTGGTAGTGTCATAAAGTTTTCTGTTAGAATACCTTTTTATAATTACACTCATGTATTAATTATAACATTTTTAGAAATAAACTGTGCCCAGCATATACAACTCGCTATTTTTTGAATTTGAAGAATAATACGCATCTTTTCCACAGTAAAGGGAGCCTCCAATATTTATTGAAAAATTCTGAATAGGTGTGTATTTGAAATATCCATTAATGGCATACCCGGTTTGCATGTTGTCTGTGAAACCAATTGAAGCCATGCCACTGAACTCAAGAGAAGAACTAAATGTCTTCTTATCATAAATGGATACGGCATTTTCTGGATCATTCAAATTTTGGCCAGGGAGTCCTCTTTCAATTTCGATCCCCATATTCTGATTAAACACATAGCCATTTATTCCAATTGATCCATCAAAATTGACCTTTGAATTTTGATAGGTTACAAGTCCCTCACCGTAAAAATTGTAATTTTGGTTAAAAGGAAACGGCCCTGAAAATTCTACTCCGCCGGCATTCAACTGGGCATTGTAAAGAGTAGGCGTCCCGTTCAAGAATTCAATCGAATACTCATGATCAAACCCATGATAAAGATCGAAATATAGATTGTAATTACCCACAAACATCGAATATCTTACCCCCAATTGAATATTAGACGGCACGGCTGGGACAAAAGAAACGGACTTTAATGGAAATGCCTGAAGGATATCAGGAGCAAAGATTGGTATAAAGTCGATCTCTAAAGAATTTCCATTTTGGTACCAATAGGTTGCTTGGAATCCTGTCACAGATTCTCTGACAGGCGAAACAGCAAATAAATCCGAAAAATTGTAGGGTTCTATGAGATTAACAACGTTAAACAACGGGGAAGTGCCCCAGTCTGTGTAGTATTTTCCAGCCAAAAAATTGACATTTTGTCCATCGTACTCAATGTAAAGTTCGTTGAAATACAAGTTAGCCATGCTTAACTGCGCAAAAATGAGAGAATTGCAGTTCATCGCGAAACTATCAGATATAGATCTCGACTGGGTAAGGGTAAATTTCACTTTCGCGTTAAAATTATTTCCGATATTAACTGAAGATTCATTTATTTCATCGATCCCTTCAATAAGTTTTCCGTTTATATATCTTAATATATATCCACCGCTGTTAGAGATAGTTGGTGCCGCAAAAAATGCGTTTGCCGCAAAGAGCATTAAAATCATAATTAATGGAATTGATTTTTTCATCTTATCACCCTCAGTAATTCAAATTCGGCTCGAATAATGTTCTTATAGAAAAGAAAGATTCCGGTATGTCGATGTTAGATTGGATATCTTCTATCTCCAATGTTGTTTTTGAATTTTCATTTGCCATTTTCATATCAATTTTTTTATATGTCCAGTGACCGTCAAAATTTGTAAGATCACTGCATATCATTGTTTTGTAAAGAGAATTTCCTTTATAAAATTCAACCTTTGCTGGAAGCATGTGGCTGATTTCTATTGTCATTATAAGTTTAGAATATTCAAAATCCGTGTTTGGCTTTGGTGTAACTTCCAAAATGTAGCATGTTGAACTCTGTGAAATGAGATCGTAATTTGCATTTTGCTCTTGAGAATAAAGCAGCGAGAGATCGTTAAATGTGAAGTTTGATCCTGCAAATTTTGAATTTTTGGATGATCCTGCTATTCTCTCGATTCTATGATATGCTGGCATGTAAAGATATTCGTCATTTGATCCTAAACTCAAAAAAGACATGCCTTTTATACTTTCAGGAGAAACAAAACGTATTAACGCGTATTTCTGATTTGCGGATTTGTTATTATAAATGTAGATGAATAGATTGTAACTGTCTACCTGACCGTTGTTAGATATCTTCATATTCATTTCTATCTTTTGGTTCTTGAAGTCCGAATTTTGCTTTATCATCTGATTTATGACTTCCTGGCCAGTCATTGAAAATGCGACAATCCATGTTACCGTTAGAACGCCGAGAAACATTAAGAAACTTTTTTTCATGTTATCTCACCCTTTCTTTTTTTAATTTTTTATTTAAAAAGTCTTCACTCAAAAAAGACAATAAAGATGGAATTAATATGATTACAAGCAACAAAGAAATTATCATAGTTGATATCGTAAGTACGGCAAATTGTTTTAATCCTCCTATTGTAGAGAAGAAGAACATGGCAAATCCTGCAGAAGAAGAGATAGAATTGAGAAGCAGTCCTTTTCCCGAGGTTGAAAATGTTTTAACTATGGCTTCGTTAACGCTATCAGATCTAACGTACTCTATTCTAAAACGGCTAAATATTTGAATTACGTAATCAACGCCGACTCCGACTGTCATAGAAGCAATAGTAATAGTTATGGCATTTAAACTTATACCGAAAATACCCATAATACCGAAATTAACGATCATCGTCAAAAGCACAGGGAAGATGCCCATTAAACCCATAAGCCATGAATTGGTTTGAATCATCAGCAATACAAGGACAAGTATTATTGATATAATCATTGATTCATATTGATCATTTACTATCATGGACGAAACATAATTTGTCAGTATTGGAACACCGGTCAATTTAACGGTAAATGTATTTGAACCATTTGGATCGTACACTGGTACCTTTCTGCTGGATAATGTCCATGACAGATTATCTATTTCTTCATTCGAAAGTCCATTTATTTCCTTGAGCAAGGATTGGGCATAATCTCTCCTTGCGATTTGTACTAAAACAGAGTTCTGTGATTCTATTATTGGAGCGATCATCGATGAATTATTCAGACCTATTTTTTTGTCGAGATTATCTTCAAGAGTCTTATTCGAATATCCTTCTTTGAAAGCGTCCAACAATGCATTTCGAAGATCAGAAGTTGAAAATCCAGATATCATTCCATAATTACCTATCATGTTTATCAGGTAATCAGTCAAATTTGTCGCATCTTTGGATAAAACAGATTCATTATTTGAAAGAAGAACTTTTGATACGATTGAATCTATTTTCATATTGCTATAATCTAAATTCAGCGATTTCATATAAGCGGTAACATAATTTTCCATTGATAAAATGGCAGATTTTATCTCAACTGGACTTGCTGAATCTAAATCCACATATGAATATCTTTTATAAATATTTGAATTTATGAAATTAGATAAGGAATCTTGAAGGTCTTTTATTTTTTTGCTTGATTCAACATTAACTCTAAGCAAAATTATGGTATCTGTTGCATCCGCATTGACAATTTCAGAAAGGTCGCTTCCTTTCATCAAAAACCAGAGATTTTGAATTTTACTGTTAGAAGACGGTATATAATTCTGGTCATTGAATTTATCATTCATGTTTTGAATGATCTTAGAAAGCGAATAAGCGCTTCCCACGATTTTAAAGTTATTTTCTGCATAATTAGAAATTAAAGTCTCACTCCTTAACAGGTATGGATCAAGAGCATTGCCCTTAAAATCTACGATTACAAAATCCGAGCCACCGAATTGATCGTTAAAGAAAGCCATAGAATGGGCTATTGAATTGTCATTACCGACAAGTTTATTCAAACTCATATCTGGGCTAATTTTATATATAAAAATAGATATTCCCGCAACGATTACAATTGCCACAATCATAAAGGATATTCTGTGTTTAAGAACATCTTTTGCTATTCTTGACCAGAAAGAAATTTCAGTTTTGGATTGACTTACGTTTTTATAATAAAACGAAGAGACTGCGGGCGTAAAAATAATATTAATTATAAGCGCATAAAGAATACCGAGTGCGGTGAAAATACCAAAGTACCTTATTGGACTTATGCCAACGGTTAGAAGTGACAGAAATGCGATTATAACTGTAAAAGCACTTAAAGATATTGCTATGCCAATATCTTTTAGAGTATTTGAAGTTCTGACAACATAATCTGAATGTCCCTCTTCCAAATACTTGTTCACTATGTATATTCCGTAGGCATTGCCAAGGGCAATAACTATAATTGGCATAGCGACATCTGCAAGAGTCATTGTCATTCCAAGTAAGTGAATAGTTCCCAATATCCATATTGAAGACATTATGACGGAGATTAAAGGTAGGGTAAATCCTATTATATTTCTGAAACTAAATAAAAGCACTAAAGCTATCGCAAAAAGAGCAAGAGGAATCAAGATATCAATATTGTGTGTTGCCATGCTCTGAGCGTAAACATCTGAAGGAGACAATCCGGAAAAATACACTTTTTCAGCGGTAGAATTATTTTTTATGAAATTCTCTATTTTCTTTGTGATAAATATACTGCTCGCAGGATTTGTTGAAGAAGGTAAACCTACAAGGATTATGGTTGATTTACCATTTGGAGAAACAAATTGTCCTTTAAAAATAGGCGAATGCGTCACTTCATAATCTAATAATTTAGACTGATCGGATGACTGCGGAATACTTTTCGATATTGTAGATATTTCCATTGATCCATTAACATTCGTTATCCATGGAGCATTTGTAAGAGACATCACAGATGTGACGTCTTTCATTTTCAAAAGTCCATTCGTCAAATCTGAAATATTCTGTATAGAAGATTTTGAAAAGAGATCTTTGTATTCAAGTCCCACGAGTACAAGGTTGTTCATTTTAAAAGTATTCAGTACGTTCTTTAAAAAGAGATTTTCGGGATTATTTTGCGGTACATAAGTTGTTATATTGTCAACGACCTTTATTTTCATGGCTTGATATCCCATGAAAATAGTTACAACTATGAATAGCACAATAATCGCCATTCTGTTTTTTGCTATCCACTTCCCAAGTTTAGACATTCTGCTTATACCACCCTTCTTTTTATGCAATGCATAATTATGCACTGCATAAAGAGTAGCACATATGTTTTTCTCTTATATTAAAAAAAGAGATAAATAAATAGAATAAAATGTAACTTTTCTATTTAGAGCGTTTTCTTTTCCATCATTTATCTTTCTGTATAAAGTCAATCAAAAATGAACAGTTTCATCAATCTGAATTGAGTGGTACCATCTGAATATCTCATTGTATTGGAGGTATCCAGATGTTAGAAGAAAAAATGGTCTTTGAAATCCAAATATTTCATTCTGAAGGTTTGAGTATCAGTGCAATTGCAAGGCGCCTTGGCATTGCTCCTAATACGGTCAAAAAATATCTTACAAAGGAGAGATGTCAAATGGAAAAACATTCTAAACTTGACCCATTCAAAAGTTATATCATCTCGAGTATCCTGAGATCACATCTGTGGTACTCTTAAAAGAGATAAATGCTCGTGGATACACAGGCAAGATAACAACACTTAGAGTTTTTGTCCATTCAATTCGACCGCCTGAACCAGTTACAATTGGAAGGTTTGAAACAGAACCAGGCCAGCAATTTCAGGTTGACTGGGGAGAAGGGAAAACCATCATAGGCGGTCATGAAACAAAGATAAAGTTCTTTGTCATGGTGCTCGGATATTCAA
>ERZ1669251.420-NODE-420-length-10724-cov-7.835786_pt1 | contig 10724 bp, 14 predicted proteins | sample MGYA00579294_ERZ1669251 | MGnify/ENA primary metagenome ERZ1669251 (study PRJEB41166, sample SAMN08046056) | hot springs metagenome | biome: hot spring; feature: acid hot spring; material: thermophilic sediment; isolation source: thermophilic sediment from acid...
TGTTGTGATTAAAACTATTGCATAGTTTGATTCCATAGTTAATATTATAGCATGGGTATTTTTGCAGAGGATTTGATAAACTTTGGCAACTTAATGGAAGCCACCATAGATTTCCCAATAAATCAAAAAGAGTTAGAAAGTGTTGTGGGAGCATCGGTTGGCCTTGAGCCCCATATGATGGATGTGGTGGTGAAAAAAAAGTTTTTGGCTTTTAGCAAAGATTATAAGGTAAGGTTGAAAGAAGGAGAATATTTTATAAACGATAGGAAAGCTGGTAAAAGAGCTGTTGGGTTTGATATGCTTTTAGAAAAAGATATAGAGCTTTTACCAAGCACTTTTGAAATAATAGATAAAAGACCATATTTAAATTTCTGGCCTTATATAAAGGCTTCGGAGCTTTATTTAAAGGTACCAAATCAGTTTAAAGAGCGTATAATAATAAAAGACTATGAGATTAAAAAGGATGCTCTTGTGTTAAAGCTGGGGGTTCAAAAGTGAAAGGTCTTGTTCATATATGCTGCGCTCCTGATAGTATATATTTTTTAGAAAAGCTAAAAAACGACTATAAAGATTACGAGTGGATAGGTTTTTTTTATGACCCAAACATTCACCCAAAAACAGAATACGACTTAAGGCTTGTAGAAACGAAAAGAGTTTGTCAAAAGCTTGGTATACCGCTTATAGAAGGAAAATACGACGACGATGCTTGGCTTAAAAAAGTAGAAGGCTTAGAAAAAGAACCTGAAAAAGGAAAGCGCTGTGAGGTCTGTTTTGATATAAGACTAAAAGAATCCTTTGAACTAGCCAAAGAATTAGGAGCAAATGCCATTACCACTACGCTTTTAATGAGCCCAAAGAAAAGCCTTAATCAAATAAACCATGTAGCTTCTTTGTTTTCAAAAGAGTATGGTGTTGATTTTATAAGCGTAGATTATAGGAAAGGTGGTGGTGTTCAAATAATGCACGAGCTTACAAAACTAAACGAGATATACTCTCAAGATTACTGCGGATGCATACATGGGCTTTTTAACCAAAGACCAGATGAAGAGATTTTTATGTGGGCTAAAATGAGCCCCGGTTCTAAAGAAGAGCTTCTTTTTATAAAAAGTATTAGGCTTTTAGCCGAATCAATGGGATTTTATACAAAAGAGATAAACTTTAGCTTTTTGGGATGGGATTTGTTAAATGGATATATCTTTGCAGATGATAAGCCTGTGCCTTCTTACATTAGATATTATTCAAAACCTACCAACGGTATAGTAAAAGCAAACATAGACATGTCCATTTCCAAAGATAACATGTTTTATCTTACAAAGCAAAATGTAAAGATAGTCTTCTCGCTAGAGCCTATTGCAGATATATACGACGCGTCTTCTTGTTTTATAGTAGATGAATCTTATAAAGAAATATTGTTAAACGCTAAGAAAATAAAAGCCCATATAAAATCAGAGCTTTCTTACAAAGACTCCTCTATTTTGATTGTATCTAAAAATCCTTTGAAAGATGTTTTATTTGTAAAAGCCTACAAAACCTACGAAGGGTATTTTGATAAACCAAGCTTTGATGTAAAAGATATATTATCACATCTAAAAGACGATGAAGCTATAGCCTTTGTAGGGGCTTTTGATATGGGTGGATATAATAGACTAACGGAGTTTTTGGATGGAAAAGAGATTTCTCATAATAGCGGGTCCTTGTGTGATAGAATCTTATGAACTTTGCTTTGAGGTGGCTTCTCATCTAAAAGAACTTTCCTTAAAATATAAAGAGTTTGATTTTGTATTTAAAGCTTCTTTTGACAAAGCCAATAGGACATCTGTAAACTCTTTTAGAGGACCTGGTCTTGAAAAGGGTCTTGAGATTTTAAGAAAAGTAAAAGAAGAGTTTTCTTTGCCTATTACTACGGATGTGCATGAAACTTATCAGGTAAAACCTGTGGCAGAAGTGGTAGATATTATCCAGATACCAGCTTTTTTGTGTAGACAAACTGATTTACTTTTAGAAGCTGCCAAAACCGGTAAAGCTGTAAATGTGAAAAAAGGACAGTTTTTAGCTCCTTGGGATACAAAGTATATCATAGATAAGCTAAAATCCAAAAACAAGGAAGGAACATTTTATCTTACAGAAAGAGGAGCTTCTTTTGGATACAACAACCTTGTGGTAGATATGCGCTCTATACCTATCATGAGGCAGTATGCAAAGGTTATATTTGATGCTACTCACAGCGTGCAGCTTCCAGGGGGTGCTGGTGGGAGTTCTTCAGGTCAAAGGGAGTTTGTGCCATATCTCATAAGGGCGGCTGTGGCAGTGGGAGTGGACGGTGTTTTTATGGAAACTCACCCAAACCCAGATAAAGCGCTTTCTGATGGTCCAAACTCTATACCTTTGAAGGATTTAGAGCACATCATCGTTCAAATAAAAACCATAAAAGATGCCGTGGGAAGCCTTGGTATAGAATAGATGGATGCTGTTGATAAAAGCGCTGAAACTATAAAACAAAACCCAGATTATCAAAAGGTAAAAGATTTTTTTCTTGATTTAAAACAAAGCAGTTTTTACTTGTCTTATATGGAAGAGCTTTATCTTGAATACCTTCTTAAAAAGAAAATCCCAGTTGAGGTAATACTTTCTGGTATTCAAAAGTATATGTATAGGCTTCCAGAGTTTAAAAGAAGAAAAGCTATGCTTTTTATGTGTGAAGAGGATATAAACGCTTCTATAAACGATTTTATAAGGAAGATGTGGATAGGCGAAGACCAGTATTGGTATATATCAAGGTTTGATTTTCACATAAGAAGGTTGAAATACGCTGGGCTTGATAAAAAATACAACATAGATTTGAATAAAATTTTATATCCTACCACTGAAGAAGAGGCGGCTAAATCCTTAGAACATATAAAAAAGATAATATTTGAAAAAGAGTGGTCTAAGATGAGCGAAGAAACTAAAAACATTATACTTCAAAAATATGATAAATTTAAGAAAATACCGGAGCTTCACAACAAGATGGTAATAGACCATGTGCTTCATGCGTTAAACCTAGACTGGATAGATTTATACAGCTTATAGCTTATATCATAACATCTTTATTAATCGTATTAGACTTGTAAACCGTGGTAGACTTGTAAATCGTGGTATACTTGTTGCAAAATTTTACATACTTATATTGCTCATTATTTTTTATGCTTTTTAAACTATATTAAAATCTATGGAACATTTAAATTATTCAAAGTTTAATAGGATATTTTTGGCGGGTAAAGACAAAGGAGATTTGGCGAAGGAGCTAGAGCATCTTCTTATATCTGTAAAGGTGTTGTACAAAGGTTATATGATAGATATAGATACTATGGATAAGGAAGATTTGAAATACGATTATTTGGAGCATAAAAATCACTATGAGCAAAATCTAAGACCATTTCTTATGAAGAAAGATATACTTATGGATAAAAACCTTTGTGAGAAAGCCAACGAGATATCAAAGCTTTACGAGGAATTTTTGGATACTTTGGCAAAAAGGTTATAGGTTGTTGCCTTTGAACATCTCAAATATTTGATTTACGTCTTTGTCGCCTCTGCCAGATAGGTTTATTACAATAAGAGAATTTGGATTTTCTTTTGCTATGTCTAAGGCTTTTATGATGGCATGAGAAGATTCCAAAGCTGGTATTATGCCTTCTGTTTTTGCCAAAAGCTTAAAGCCTTCTAAAGCCTCAGAGTCTGTTGCATATATATAAGTGGCTCTTTTTGTGGCTTTTAAAAAAGCATGCTCAGGACCAACTCCGGGATAATCTAAACCAGCAGATACAGAGTGTGTGCCAAGTATTTGTCCCTCTTCATCTTGCATAAAATACGATTTCATACCGTGAAGTATGCCTACTTCACCATCTGATAATGGTGCTGCGTGTTTTTTCGTGGCAAGCCCAAGTCCACCTGCTTCAACACCTATAAGCTTTACATCTTTATCGTCTATGAAAGGATAAAATATCCCCATTGAGTTTGAACCACCGCCCACGCAAGCTACAACAAAATCAGGCAATCTTCCCTCTTTTTCAAGTATTTGGCTTTTAGTTTCTTCACCTATTACTTTTTGAAAATCTCTTACTATCATTGGAAAAGGGTGGGGTCCTACCACAGAACCAACTACGTAATGCGTAGTTTCTACGTTTGTTACCCAATCCCTTAGAGCTTCGTTTATAGCATCTTTAAGGGTTTTAGTCCCGGATGTGACCACCTCAACCTTTGCTCCTAAAAGCTCCATTCTAAAAACATTTAACCTTTGACGTCTTACGTCCTCTTCTCCCATATATACTATGCACTCTAAACCCAAAAGAGCGCATGCTGTGGCGGTGGCAACTCCGTGCTGACCTGCGCCAGTTTCAGCTATTATGCGGTGTTTGCCCATTTTTTTTGCCAAAAGGCATTGACCTATAGCGTTGTTTATCTTGTGAGCTCCAGTGTGAAGAAGGTCTTCCCTTTTTAGGTATATTTTAGCACCTGCTATTTTTGAAAGCTTTTCTGCGAAGTAAAGGGGTGTTGGTCTTCCAGCGTAGTCTTTTAGATAGTAATCTAGCTCTTTTTTAAAAGCTTCATCGTTTTTTAGCTTTTTATAATAGTCTTCGAGCTCTTCGAGAGCATACATCAGCGTTTCAGGTAAAAACCTTCCGCCAAAAGCTATGTCGCCTTCTCTAAAATAACCTCTTTCATCGGGTTGGTTGTACATAAAAATATTTTACCATCAATAGGCTATGTGAAGTGCATCTAAAATGGATTTATTTTGAATGAGCTCCTTTTTATTCCAAACCTCGTTTTGGGTATCCCATATACCTATCATAAGGTTGTAGTCTTGTTCATCTTTATTGTAAAGCTTTACAAAACCAAGGACTTTAAGAAACTCTTTTTCGTTTTCTGGAAGCTTTTTAGCCTTTCTATAAAGGTATTTGCTTGCTTCTTTGGTTATGTAAACTGATTTTAAACTTATACCAAATTCGGTAAGATTGCTATAAAAAGAAGTGATTCTTTGTATATCTTCATCATTTTTAAACATATAAAGAAGCACGTTTTTAGCTATATGCTCTATGAAAGCCATTTGTTGTTCTATGAAAGGTGACATGCGTTCTACTGTGTTTAACTTAGTTGTTATTTGTTTTAAAAGCTTTTCATAATAGTCTATGTTATCTTTTATGGTATTTTCTAATATATGTTCTGTGAGTTTTTTCTTAAAAGTACCAAACATATTTGAAATATCAAACTCTTTTGTATTAAACTCGAAAGAGTTTCTATCAAGGTTCTCTTTATTTTTTACAAATACGTATATATAGTTTCCAGACCTTGATGTTTCATAATAAAATTTTAAAAAAATTCCTTCTTCTTCTAAAAGCCCGTAAAAATACATGATTGCTATGTAAAAAGCCACATCCTCTAACTTGTAAACTCTAGTATCTTTTATATAAACATCTCTTGCGGTGGGTCTTTCTTTTGTGTTTCCTTTGGCTTGTTCTAAAATGTTCGTGAATGGGATTTCTATGTCTTCGTAATCTTTTAAAAGATAAATAGCGTATTTTGCCATATCAAGACAGTGTTTTACCTCTACTCCAGATACATCATCGAAAAACCAAGCATCTGAAGAAAAGGCAAATTGAACGCATTTGTAAGCATCTAATAGTTTGGCAACGGTTATTTTGTCCTCTTCTTTGTTTATGTTTTTTTCTTTTAAGAATGTTTCTATATCCTTTTCGCCTAGTATTACATCTATATAGCTTAGCAAAATATCTCTTAGGTCTATGTTTAAGTTTTTTGTAAAATCTTCTAGGTTTTTCTTAAGTTTTTCTCTTAAAAACTCTAAAGCTTCTCTTAAGGGTTTTCGCCAATATTGATTCCAGTCTGGATGGGCGCCTGAATTACATCCACAATGGGTGCGCCATCTTTCTATACCGTGAGGACAGCTCCAAGAGGTATTTTCCACCAATTTAAACTCGTAATCAAAATCTTTTAGCTCTTCTACAAGTTCGTTTAGGGCTTTTAAGGGTATAAGTTTTGAAAGATAAGCAAGACCCATTTCACCAAACTTTTTATGATGGCCAAAGGTTTCACCGTCTGTAGCCGCTATGGGAATACTTTCTCCGGATTGCTTAAAAGCATCTGCCAATCTTTTTGCATCTGTTAGCAAATCTTCAAAAGAAAGCTTAGCGGATATGATACCGTCATATATAAAAACTTTGATATCACCATTTTTTAGCTTTATGTGTCCGTAATTTTTTGAAGTTTTGTTTGATACTTGGTGAGGTGCTAATATTACATACTCTATATCAAAAGCCCTAAAAACTTCTAAGGTCTCATAATCCACGGCGCACTCTGGCAACCACATACCCTTTGGTTTAACGCCAAAATAGTGTTCATGAGTCCTGATACCCCAGTAAACTTGGATTTCTTTGTCAAGCTTTGGGTCTAAGGGCAGTATGGTATGGTTGAAGCTAAGGGCAAGAGCGTTTTTTGAGCTTTTTTTAAAAATATCTAATAGATATGAAGCATTTTTTTCAAACCAACTTAAAAGAGTATAACCGATGTTAAAGCTTATATTTTGATAGTTGTTTATTATATCTACAACCAAATCACCTTCTTTTATGTGGGCGTATGCGTTTGGTAAATAGCATTCTCTTAGTATGCGCTCATTCCAGTTTTCGTATGGGTAAGCGGATGGTTCTAGGTCTATTTCGCCTAAAGAAGGGTTTATCCTAACGGGTTGATAAAAATGCCCATGTACTACAAAATATCTATGGGCTTGCACCAAACAACCCCTCCTCAAATAGCATCTTTAACGTTTTTTTATCTTTTACTATGCTACCCTCTTTCCCTCTTAAAAACCATATAAATACCCTTGATTGTAAAAGCCCTAAAAATGTAAAAGCAGCCTCTTCTATGTTTATATCTTTTTTTATTATGCCTTCTTCCATGCCTCTATGAAAAAGAATGCTTATCAAATCAAAATAGTTTTCTAAAAAGCTCACCACAGCTCTGTTGTCGTATATGTTTGAGCGCGATACTTCAAAGCATAAAACAGGTATTGCCCCTTTGCTTTTTTCTAGCATATCTATATGGGTGTCCATTATTTTATCTATCTTTTGCTGTATAGATAAATCTTTGTCAAATACTATGGTTCGTATAGCTGTTAAGCATTCTCCTGTGTATTTTTTTACAACTGCTTGGACTAAATCGTTCATGTCTTTGAAATGCTTAAAGATAGCGGCATCTGTTATATTTAATTTAGCGGCGATGTTCTTGGCTGTAAAGCCTCTTAAACCCTCTTGAGCTATGATTTCTGCGGCTATTTCTATGATTTTGTCCTTTGTGCTTTCTCTTTGGGGTGCTTTTTCTTCAGCGGTCTTATACACTTGCTTCCACCGGTTCTATGCTGACAAATTTTTTATTTCCCTTTTCTTCAAACTTTACTATTCCATCTTTTAAAGCAAAAATAGTATAGTCTGATCCAAGACCTACGTTTTTACCAGGATGCACCTTTGTTCCTCTTTGGCGTATTATAATGGAGCCAGCCCTTACAAACTGTCCTCCAAAAGCTTTAACACCAAGACGCTTTGAATTGCTATCTCTACCGTTTCTTGTTGAACCGCCACTAGCTTTTGAAGCCATATTTCACTCTCCTATAGATATTATAGAAATTTTTGTATAAAACTGCCTGTGTCCTCTCAACTTTTTGGAATGTTTTTTTGGAAGATGTTTGAAGATTAGCACCTTCTTGTCTTTGGCAGTAGAGAGAACTTTTGCTTTTACCTTGCCACCTTGTTTAATAGACCCATCTTTTACTATGCTAAGAGCAGGTATCTCTATCTCTTCGTTTTCATTGAAAGGTAGCTTTTCTACCTTTAAAACATCACCTTCTTTTACTACGTATTGCTTCGCACCAGTCTCTATAACAGCATACATAATCACTAACCTCTTTCTAACTTAGGATTGTTAATTATAGCAAACAAAAAAAGAAAAATCTATGATATTTAGCAGTTAGTTGGGCATGCCCCCGTGCCGGAGGTGTCTCTTATACCTGCATAGGATACACATATCATGTAGTATTGATTTATATAAGAATCATACACGCATAGGTTTCCATTTTGGCTTGTTATGCCTCTTGCATCAAAGGATATCGGATTTGAACTTTCTTTATAGCTAAGATACTGAGTTTCATAAGATGGCAATGTGTGGGATTCTATGATAGTACCTGTGCACAATGAAGCATAGTTCGTTCCTAAATTATAGATTGAAATAGAAGAACTGCTAGCGCAAACTGATGTATAAACAGTATTTGATATGGCGTAGGTCTTTGCTTCTAGCACCATGTAGTGAAGTCTTTGACCTTCTGAGTAAAGCTTGTACTCGTGATACCATCTTATGCTTGGAGCTGAAAATATATATACCAATATTGCGAATATAGCTATTACAACAAGCATTTCTATCAAGGAAAAACCTTTGCCAAATTTTCTCATCAATTTCTCCTAACAAATATAAACTAAAATTTTTAAAATCGGAATGCCGGGACTCGAACCCGGGACCCCTGGCCCCCCATGCCAGTGCGCTACCACCTGCGCCACATTCCGTTAGGACTTTTTCTTGTGGTTTACCTGTAAAACAAAGTTTTGGCTAGGTTTAAAAGTGAGGTTGTATCTTACTGGTATTTTGTATAAATCGCCAGTCCTTGGATTTCTACCAATCCTTGGTTGTCTTACTTTTATATAGAACGTTCCAAAACCTGAAAGCTGTATTTTCTCTTCTTTTTTGTAAAGGATTGTGTTTTCTAGTATATCTAAAAACATATTTATTATACGCTCTACATCTTTTCTTTTTAGCGTTGTTTCTTGTTTTTGAAGCTTCATCATCACTTGATTTACCAAATCTTTCTTTCTCATAGTATATATAAAAAGTATAACACAATTATAAATAAAATAATTATGATACCAATCCTAACGTTTAAGGCTTTTGATATGCTAAGAGAAAATGTCAATGTGCTCAAAATACTCAAAAAACCACCTATCATAAGCATATTTGGTATATGCCAATCGGTAAACCAAAGGCCCAAGCTCACCGGCATACAGGATTGAAAAACCAAGGAGCCTACAATGTTTCCTATGGAAGATTTAAGCCTTCCTTTTCTAGCCCATATAAAAGCGTTGGAAAGCTCAGGGAGCTCTGTGGCAAGAGGAGAAAACACCAAAGCGCTTTTGTAAGAATTCCAGCCCAATATATGAGATATGTTTTGTATGCTAAGGACAAGCCCATCTATCACAAAAGGAAGCGCTATTACCACCAAAAGCCCTTGAATTACAGCAAGAGTCTTTGTATAGCCTTTTATACCAAATTTTGAAAAAAATAGCATCTCTTTTTCCTCCTCGTTGGCTGGTTTTTGGCTTTTAAATTGTATATATATAAAATATCCATAAATTAGTAAAAACACTGCCACTGAAGGCTTTTTGAAAGGTAAAAAGTTTAGCAAAATGGCTACGTTGAAAGCGAGTAAGAAAAAAAGTATGTTTGTCAAATCGTATAAGTCTTTAAACTTTTTGTATTTTGCTTCTATTGTTAAAAGCATAAAACCAAAGCCAAACATGCTAAGAAACATAGGACCACCAAATATAGAACCAAGGCCAATATGCATCGTCTCTTTGGATCCTTTTAAAAAAGATATTAAGGGCACTAAAAATTCTGGTAACGTAGTCACCAACGACGCTATCACAGAAGATGTTACTCCTTCTGGGATTTTGAGCTCATGGGCTAAAACGTCTATGGCGTTTACTATAAGCTCTGCTAATCCATATATTAAAAGCATGTAAACTAATATAAGTATAAAATCCATAGAAATATTATATATGCTAGTCTAAGCTTTATCCTTCACTATTAGCTCAATATCTTTGAAAAACGTGTTATAATAAAAGCATGAAAAATATTTGTAAGGTAGCATGGAGCATAACTCATCAAGAGTTTACGGTGACGGACTATTATTATTTCTCTATCATTGAAAAAAAAGCCCCGGAGTTTGGCCTTCAAATCGATGAAGTAGACAACTGGGATAAGCTATTTGAATACGATACCATAGTGTTTAACTATCCTGAGATACCGTTTACTGAAAAAGAGGTTCAAGACGTGGTAAAAGCTGTTGAAGAATTAGGCAAGAAAGTGATACTTCTTGGGTATTATAAAAATGAAGACCACATAGCAGATACTTGCAATACGTTGGCAAGAGCTTTTGGTATGGAGCTAAATCCAGATGAAGTAATAGACGAGAGTTCAAACCATGACGGTGATAAATATTTTGTTAAAAGCACAAAAATAAGAAGATACAACAAGGGTTTAGACAACAAAGTAAACGTAAATGCCGTGGTGCTTCCTTGCACATGTTCTATCAAAACAACAATGCCAGATATCAAGATAGTGGTAGCAGGAGAAGAAAGCGCCAAATCCAACATGGATTACTATCCACTTCTTATAGCAGACCATATCGCACCTGTAAGCGGTGGATATTTTACGTTGGCTGGAACTTGTGTATTCTGGGACAACTACGCAATAAGGCTTGAAGACAATCTTAACTTTGCTATGAACATGCTTTGGCATGAAACACCACCTCAAGATACTCCAGTAGGTAAAGCTGTAAGATTTGGTCTTTAATTTAAAAGGCGACGAGCGGATTTGAACCGCTGTAAAAGGGATTTGCAGTCCCGCGCCTC
>ERZ1669251.429-NODE-429-length-10448-cov-11.162994_pt1 | contig 10448 bp, 8 predicted proteins | sample MGYA00579294_ERZ1669251 | MGnify/ENA primary metagenome ERZ1669251 (study PRJEB41166, sample SAMN08046056) | hot springs metagenome | biome: hot spring; feature: acid hot spring; material: thermophilic sediment; isolation source: thermophilic sediment from acid...
TTCATAAGGACAGGTAGCACTGGCGCGCTTCAACCAGAGATAGATCTTGGTGATCTGATAATACCGAACGGCGCCGCAAAGAATGAAGGAACGACCCGAATGTATGAACCGGTTTCTGTTCCCGCTGTTCCCAGCTTTGACGTTTTGGTTGCGCTAGTTCAAGCTGCTGAAGAATTAAAGGACAGGCTCAATTTCAAATATCATGTTGGAATCATATCAACTGATGACGCATTTTACGCAGAAAGCCAGAAATTTATAAAGAAGCTTACAAGCTTAGGCATACTCAGCCTTGATATGGAGAGCTCTGCAATATTTACTGTTGCCCGTCTCAGAAAGCTCAGAGCCGGGAGCATCCTTGCAGCATCTGAAAACTTTTCAAGAAATATAATAATACCCGAGCAGACACCTGAACCTCTTGTAGAAGGATGGAAAAAAGAAACTCAAGTAGCTCTGAGAGCAATTGAAATACTCGAAAATAAAAAACAATAAAAAATATTATTTATTTTAATTAAGCTGAATACTGGCTCATTGCCTGGTATGCGGCCTGTTCTATGTAAGTCATTCCCTGCGCTACAGTTATTTTGCCGTAATACATGCTAGGCAGCTCTCCTCTAAAGGCAGCTGATATCTGTCCCCAGTACGGAACGTTTGCCGTTCCAGGAACGCTTTTGCTCATTGTGCTGGCTATTGCTGATAGGGCCTCGGCATAAGCTGGCTTGCTCTGGATCGTCTGTCTGAAAATGGAATACCTGAATGGCATAAGACTGTCCAGCTGAACAAACTTTATAGCTTCCTGAGGACTTGTTGCAAACTCAATAAACGCAACAGCAAGTTTTACGTTCTTGCTGTACTTGTAAACGCCAAGTCCAGTCCCTCCAAGTATGCTGTGGCCTCCGGGGAAGTAAGGTGAAACCGCCCAGTCTCCGACTATTGCGCTCCTGTTGGGGTTGTTAAGGTACAGAGCGGGCGGGTTCCAGTATATCATCATCGCTGAATCTCCTTTAGCAAAGAATCCTGGTACGGTTTCGTAAGAAGATGATAGCGGATCTTCACTGGCTTTAACTAGATTCAAATAATCGCTCATAACGTTTTCTGCAACTGAAGTGTTAAAGATTGGCGTCCCGCTGCTAGTGAATAGAACCCCGTACTGTGCGGTAACTGGTCCCATTGTATTGCTCGCGCTGACCCTAGCACTGGCCATAAGAGCCTCAAAAGTCTGTATAGCATCGTCATCTCCTGAACCTGACATCAGTACTATTCCGTACTTGGACCCGTGCTGGCCGTTAAAGAACTGAGCTACATCAACCAGCTGCTGTAGCGTCAGAGTTGTGTTTGCAGGGTTAGGAAGCGGGTAGCCGTACTGCTGCTGGAACAGCTTCTGGTTAGTAGCGTTGTTAAACAGGGATGGCCTATAATAAAAGAGCATCGCGCCACCAGCTTCTGGAAGACCTACCTGAGCTCCTTTATAACTGTAAAGCGAAAGCAAGGCCGAGATAACATCAGATGAGTTCCAGGTAGACGGAAAATATTGAGATGATTTCATATAAGGCGTAAGGTTCAGAAGGTAAGGTCCTAATTGTCCCAAGAACCCAACGCTGCCCAGGCTTATAACATCATAGATTGACTGGTTAGCCTTAAATGCTGTTAGAGCATCAGATACAATGCTACCATATGGTATACCAACTACGTTTATCTGGACCCCTGGATGTTGTGCCATGAAATCAGCTGCTATTGCTTTGAGAGCTGCATCGTTATACCCTGCCATGGCAACAACGGTTATTGAACCCGAAAGCTTTGGGGCAGAAATTGACTCGTAGTAGTAATACCCTCCGACTCCTGCAACAATTATCACGATTATTATTATTGCTGCGATGACGGTCCTTGATACAGCAGAACTTTTTCTCATTGCATGATATATTTAAATCCGTTTAGATATAAACTTTTTCTGTAAAGAACATTATATTTATAAATAGTAAAAATTTTTTGGGTTTAAAATAAATTTAGTTAAGCGTTTAGCAAAGAATTTATAAAATCTATGTGATGCTCTTAAAAACATAAAAGTATTAATAGGATGAACAATTTTAAATTAAATCGTTAAATATGCTTTTTAGATTAAATATTAGCATGGTAAAGTTTTACTTTATTGGAATAGATGGCGGAATAGGCGGGTTTATAAATAAATACGTGAAGGACGGCCTTTTGCCAAACATTTCTCAGCTGATAGAAGATGGCTCTATGCTTAGAACCATTCCTTCTGTACCGGTTGATACGCCCACAAACTGGGCAACATTGATGAGCGGAGCCTCTTCCTTTACTCATGGCGTTATCAGCTTTACTACACATCTTCCAGGCGAAACACCACAAGAAGGTCAGTACATTAGAAGAACGCAGTATTCCAGCTTTAGCAAAGCAGAATTCCTCTGGACAAGCATGGAAAGGGCTGGTCTAAAGCCTGCTGTAGTAAACTATCCGGTAGGATGGCCGCCTCAGATTAGCAGAGGCATCGTTATAGGAGGGTTAACCCCTGGCGGAGACCTATGGAGAGTTTTTAAACCTGCTATATTTTCTACTGTGGATCCTAGGTTTATAGGAAACTGGATAAAAAATGTATATCCAGGGTATGAAAAGCTACAGATACATGATGGGCTGAACTTTTCTATTAATGTCAGCAAGATAAAGATAGAAGGAAAAATACTTCCTGATAACGCATCTGTATCATTTAATATATTTAAAGATAAAAAAGATTTTATCCTGAAAGAAGGCGAGTGGAGCGACTGGATCTACGCCGATGCAGACGGTGAGTTGATCGTTTTCAGAATCAAACTTATAAGGTTAAAACTTTCGGAAAACCCAGAAGTTACTGTTTACGTATCCCAGGCATTTAAGGCCCGGGGATGGGCCTACCCAGCCGGTTTGGAAGATACGCTTTTAGAAACGTCAGGCCCATGGGTTGAAGGTTTTGACATGCCTTTTATTTCGGATACAAAAAGGCCTTACGGGCCAACAAACCTTAGTCCTGAACTTCAGCTGGAGCACGCCAGCATTTATGCTCAATGGTTCGAAAAAGCGCTTAAAGTACTGAGTGATAAAACTGGTTATGATGGTTTGATAATGCATTATCATCTTATAGATTCTTTAAACCATACTTATCTTGCGCTTCTGGACAGAGAAAACCCTGCATATGATGAAAAGAAAGCCAAGCATGTTGATGACGTTTACAGTAAGGCTTACAGCATAATAGATAAAATGATAGGGAACATCATTAAAGAGAGGCCTCGCGATTCAACAGTAATAATAACTTCAGATCATGGTGCTCTGCCCTGTTGGAAGTATGTTTCGCTCGAAGCAGCTTTGAGCAGAGCCGGATTAATGAAGTACGAAGTAAAAAACGGGGAATATTACTCTGTAGACATGAATAGAACATACGTATTTCCTTACCATGACCCTGTACAGATATGGGTTAACCTTAAGGATAGAGAAAAAGGCGGAATCGTCGATAAAAGGGATTATGATAGCGTTATAGAACATACCATCAATACGCTTTATTCTATAAAAGATCCTGACAACGGTTCTAGAGTTATAAAACTGGCATTAAGAAAAGAAACGTGGAGCAGGGGCAGGGCTGAAGAAAGGTTCGGGGATATTTTAGTATTTTTCAATAAAGGGTACTGCAACTGGGATGGTACAACAGAATCTTTAAAGTTTGACCTGATAAACAAAGAAAGGCTGCAACAAGAGGTTACAGAAAAGCATGACGTGGCCGGTCACCATACTACTTATCTTCCGGCCGACTCAGAAGGTTATTTTGAAAACAATGCTTTTACGATCTTTTCTGGCAGCAGAATAAGCCATGAAAAAGGCCTTAGATCTGAACTGCGCGATGTTGCGCCGACGATTTCTTATTTGCTTAACATACCCGCTCCTTCATATTCTGATGGAAAAGTTATATACGAAATTTTAAAATAATTTCTTCTTATTTTAAGAATATTATAATAATTGATGATTTTTTAGCTAAACATTAAAATACAAAAACCAATAGGCGAACATGGAGAACTCAGAAATACAGCACCTTGCGAAACGGTCAAAGACAGACTGGTTAAAGGAAATTTACCTTTTCTATACACAGCTTGCGGCTGGTTCTTTATTGATAATTCCCGCCATAGTGCTTCCTCTTTACTATAAGAGCAGCGTTTCAACTGAAGAATACATGTTCTTTATTGAATTCCTTGGCATGCTTGCAGGTTCTGTATGGATTTCAGGAGCATCTGACAAGGTAGGAAGAAAACCAGCTTTAGCCATATCTATAGCGCTTTACTCTGTAGGATCGTTTATTCCGTTTATAGATCGTTCTTTTTATGCTCTTATACTTTCCATGCTTATAATGGGTTCAGGCATAGGGGCTAACGTACCAGTTGCTAATGCGATGATGAATGAGTTCTCTGAACCGTCAGTCAGAGGCACAGTAATGTCCATTGGAAACGCCATATTTAATCTGGGTTTTGTAGTCGCGCCCCTTTTCATATTTTTCTTTGGTGTAAAATTCATCTTTATTTTCGGGATAGTACAGCTATTTACTCTTGCCCCTATCCTAAGAATTCCAGAAACAAAAAAGCCCTCTCAGAGTTCTGGTTTCAGAGATCTCTACATAGGCGAACGCCTTAAAAAAACGCTAGCAATATCATTTGCAACTTTCTTTGTGTTCTTTGTTGTTTACGGAATAGTTGACTGGTTCCCTACGCTTTTATCAAGAGGATTGGTAAAGGTACCAGGCATACTCCAGAAAGACTACATACTTATAACTAACCTCGGAGCTTTCTTGGGAGCCCTATTCATGGCACCTTTAGTAGACAGGACAGGCAGAAGGACACTTGGCATAGCAGTAAGCTCCATCGCAGGTGTTGCAGAACTTTTAACACTTTTTTTCTCTAGAATAATGCCCGTTCTCGCAGTAGCGCTTACCTTTATATCCCTGTTTTTTATGGAAGGCGCTCTGGCAATAGTAACAATAATGGCTTCTGAACTCTACGATCATGGAATGAGGGGGAGAGGTCTTGGAAATTCTCTTGCATGGGGTAGGATTGGCGGCATGACATCGCCCCTGGTTCTTGGCAGCGTTCTTGAAATCTTCCGAAACCCGGGCCTGCCTTTTATTGTCCTCGGCATGAGCTCAATTTGCGCTGCGGTGCTTCTTCATAACCTGCCGGAAACTATGCAGATAAAGAAACTTTAGAGTCATAAACCTTTTTTATAAGTTATTGTGATGGCCTGTTTCATTTTCTAACGTTTAAAAATTTTTTAGTAAACATTTTAAACAAGTAAACCGGTATTACATGTATGACCGAGAATCAAGAAGATAAAAATAAAGAAGATGAAAAGACCGTTACAATAAAGGGTGTACGCACTGATCTTTTCAAAAAAGTTAAGGATATGGCTTATCAGAGCGGAAAAACTGTAGGAGAAATTACAAACAGAGCATACGAAACTTTGCTCAACGGAGCCCAAGAGCTTGGAGAGATCTCCAGGTCGTTCCAGAAAGGCATTCAGGAATCCGGGTCGATTCTCATAAGCTCTCTGGACGAGCTTTCAGTAGATTCAAAGGAAATTCTTAACGAAGGAAAAAAGGTAGTTTTCAGAAATATAAAGAAACTCACTCTTACATCTCTTGATGATGTGACAATAGAAAAATACATAGGCGGCATATATGATGTAGAAGAGCTCAACGCAAGCGGTAACTTTTCCAAGATAAAACTTCTTGCCAGATGTACTAACGTAAAAAAACTTAATCTATCACAGCAATAAACATTTACATTACAAAACTAATTTTTTATTTTTTCTTTTTTGATAAAAGAATTAATCTTCTATCGGTTCTCTCATTTCTTTTAGTTCTCCTCTGATCAACCCTTCAACTGATTCCTGCAACGTGTGCCCTTTTGGTAAATATATTTTTACGCCCATCTGTTTTAAAGCGTTGAAAGCTCCTGGGCCCATTATGTATGTTATGAAAGCATCGGGCTTCTGATCAAAGATTATCCTTAAAAAAGCGCCTCCATGTCCTCCATGTTCATGATGCCCGCGGTGCTCATGTTCTTCATTTTCTTCTTTTGCGTGTTGGTTTTCGTAAATCTGGTAACTCACTATTTTATCTCCGTCAACGTCAACAACCGCATAAAAAGGGGCTCTCCCTGGGTGCCCTGTTACTCTTGAACTAAGCCCGTTATTGTCCTTAAGAGGTACAAATATTCTCATACAAAAAGGCTCGACAAAATAAGTAAAAAGGTTATCTGTTTATTTTATTTTGAAATTCTTTTAATGAGTTTTGAAAATTTCTTATGTTAGATTTTCAAAAGGTTTTATATCGTTGATATTTAAATTAGCACATGGTAACAGCAGTGCTTTTTGCATTACTTTCGTTAATACTGTTTACAGCTGGAGATGCATGGCTAAAGGTACCGTCTGAGAGACAAGGAGCGTTGAAAACTACCTTTCTTATAACCTTATTTTCCACCCTTATCCTTTTTGCCTTTTCTATATTTTGGAAAGGAACTTTAAACGCTAGCTCGATCGAGTTTTCAACGATTTCCGGCCTTCTGATGGGCACGGGGCTGCTCTTCGTTCTTGTTTCATTAGAAAAGGAGCAGATGTCCGATACGATGAGCCTGATACCTGTCTCTTATCTTGTACCTGTTCTGTGGGGTTCGCTTGTTTTACACGAAAGCATAAATGCTTATGAGGTTGCAGGCGCAGCCCTGATATTTATGGGGACCTTTTTTATCATGTTTAAAACTCTCAAGCTTAATTTAGGGCTTATCCCGGCCCTCCTGGGCAACATATTCTGGGGGTTTCAACTTGTAGCTTTCAACTATGCTGTTTCCAGTTCATTTAACTATCCATTAGTAGGGGCTTTTGGAAACTTGATCTCATTCTTGCTAATACTTGTTTTTGTTATTTTAAGAAAAAACTTTGATTTTGATAAAAGGTATGTGTCCCAATCCTTTATAATAGCGCTGTTGCAATCTTTTGCGCTTTTATCGGCGTTAATCGTTGAAGCGTATAAATATATGGTTGTGGGCTTTTCGGTTGTTGCAGCTGAGCCGGCATTGCTGACGCTCATAGGGTATTTTGTTTTTAAGGATAGAATAAACACTATTCAGCTACTTGGTGTCCTGAGCATGTTTGTAGGGCTTTTTATTCTCTCATAAATCAGCTAGAACAAATTAGAAATGCTTAATGTCGATTTTTAATTGCGTGAAAATTATTTCCAACAGACTAGTTTTATTTAAGTGAAGTACCATGACCGAAAGCTCAGGGCTTCCTAGTTCATTGTCGCGCTTGCTTCCACAGGCAGAGCCTCCTTATCGCTGATTTTACTCGGTCAGAGTGCTAGCCTCTAACTGAAGTATGTATTATGTTCTTTTGGGGCTGTGTATATCTGCGCGGATAACCTGCTGTAGCCTTTAAAAAACATTTCTCTATAAGGGGGTTATCTACAGCTTACGGAAAGGGACTTTTACTACATTAACCTCATAACGTTAAAGATGAAAACCTGATTTCACCCAAAAACGAATATTTAACTGCTGCTGTCCTTTTTTAAACCGGTTTTTTAAAAAGGTTAATTTTCAGGATATTAAATCATATTTATGGTAAAATATCTGATAAAAGATATAGCCGATGGTGTTAAGCTTCTCAGGTTAGACGACGACAGAACAAGATATTTTGAGGCCGCATGGCACATACCTGAGGGCGTTACATACAACTCTTACCTCATTGAAACTTCTGAGGGTCTGATGCTAATTGATACCTGGAAGGGACAGTATTCAGAGCTTTTCATGAAAGCTATTAAAGAAGTTGCTGATATCTCAAAGATAAAGTACGTGATAATAAATCATGCAGAACCCGATCATACAGGAAGCCTTCCTGCGCTTCTTAGAGAGGCAAAAGATTCAAAGGTTGCGGTTAACGTTGCCGGCGTAAAGGTCCTGAAGGCTAAGTACGATATAAAGAATGAAATTATAAGCGTTGAAGGGACAAGAGAAATTAATCTGCTGGGAGAAGATTTTATTTTTATTCATGTACCCTGGGTTCACTGGCCTGAGACCATGCTTTTGTATCAGAAGAGAACAAAGATCCTTTACACGTGTGACGTCTTTGGTTCTTTCTCGATACCGACAGGTTATAGAGCGGACCCGCATGATTCTTTTTATCTTAAAAGCGCTGAAAAATACCTGATTACTGTCATGGGTTATTACAGGAAATATGTTCTTAACGCCATAGAGAAGGTAAAGAGCATGAACCTTGAGGTCCTAAAGATAGCGCCTTCACACGGAGGCATATGGGATAAAAACGCTGAAGAACCAATGAGGCTTTTTGAAAAATGGGCCAGAGGAGAACCAGAGAAGAATAAAGTGACGATTGCATACGTATCTATGTATGGTTCTGTAGAAGAAGCGGTGTCAACGGTTTATAACGAACTTGCCTCAAAAGATATCAGCGTAAAGACTTTTGCGATAAACGATTCTGAATACCCGGATTTTGAAGATTTTCTCACTGAAGCAAACAGTTCATCAGTGGTTCTGCTCGCTACTCCAACTTACGATACTGGTGTTCATCCAAGGATGAAAGCGCTTCTTGAGCTTATAAAGGATAAGTTCAGGGGCGTAAACAAACCGTTTGCGGTGATGGTCTCTTATGGGTGGGGCTCAAATGCCATAAAATACATGGAGAACTCGTTAAAAGAGGCAGGATTAGAGGTGATTTTAATTGAAACATTCAGAGAAAAAATTACCGGCGAACAGGTTAAGAAGATAGCATCTATTATAGAAGATAAGATAAAAACATAGTTTTTTATTTCGTGGCAAATTCTTAGCTGACTGTTTATCGTGAACTTTCTCAACCTCGCGGTTGGAGCTTACGGTTCATCGCAGCGCGTGCTTTTATGCGAGCTTGCCATTTGATATCTTTTTCATATCAGGTTTCAGCTGGGTGCTCTGATTTTCTTGATTTTTCTTCTGGGCAGAGTTATCTCGGTTACTTTATCCTTTACAGGGTTTGACATTGATCTTTAAAATTCATGTGCGCTTTTGAAATGCATTTTCGTGACTAAATTAACATACAATTTCTGCGGAGATGTAATTTATCTTATTAATCCCCAATAAGTTAAAGCAATCTTTTGAACTCAGCTTTCCCGTTTTCAATGTCAGCGTCTATAAAATAAAGAGGTCCATCAGGCTTGACTGTAAGGTAGAAAAGCGTGCCGTTTACCATTTCAGTTGACCATTGCATGTGCACGTACTTGCTAACGATCCTAACAGACGTATAATCCTGGTATCCGTATAGTGCTACAGGTATCCTTTTTTCTCTTTCAAATTCAGAAACGTCACTTATAAACGCCTCATAACCGGAAGGATCTGTTACCGCAAGCGGTTCGTGTGCGAGAAGGTCTACGACGTTGACGTAATTCCCTGTTTTTATAAGATCGATATAAGTTCTGTAATATTTCTTTGCGTCCCTTTTAACCTCAGGATCGTTTATACTTATTATGTTAAGCATCTTCATGTTTTTTCCTCCAGTCATTGATTCTATGGCCTCCCTTTCAGAAGACTCATTAGACTTGGATGATATTAGAAGGTTTACGCCGTAACCATACTTTAGAAAGTCGCTGACAACCCACTGCTTTATAGTGTCTGCTATAGCAGGATGTATCGAATTCCCAAGTACCGTAAGCACCCTGTAAGCGTTGGGTACTATATACTTGAAACTGGTCTCTGGTGGGCCCCTTATCGCATGAACGTTCTTGGGTTTTCTGCTTACATCTGTAAATACAGGTTCAATAATTCTTAAACCGCCGTCCCATGTCAAAAAATAGGATCTTTTTTCAACAGGAAAATCCCTGTCCTTTAGCAGCGTGGCTTCTCTGGCAGGCTTACCTAGAATTTCCTTTAGCTCGATGCTTATTATAGCATCGCTGACAAACCTAACTTGTTTAGCTACAGGGTTTAAACCTTCAGAAATAAGTACGAGAGATCCACTCTTAAGTTTTGCCGAGCCGTATATCAGTTGAAGGAATGATCTTATTCCTCTCTCGTTTTCTATACCATAAAACATCGCATCAAGAGAATCAACTATAACGAGCTCTCCTTTTTGCAGGCCATCTACTATTTCAGAAAACACCGTTTCAACGCTTCCACTCATTACGTTAATTACGTTTATTGTTGCATTTGAACCAAGAGCTCTCAGTTTTGCTTTAATTGAAATTTCGGGATCAGCGTAAGATATGTAAGTGCATCCACCCCGTGAAGCGCATGCCTTAAGAGCCAGCGTTGTCTTTCCTATTCCTGGCTGCCCCTCGAGAGTTGTTACGTAACCCTGGGTGTTGATCACATCGATAAGACTCCTTGGCAACGTATTTAAAATAAAATTACCTGAATAAATATTTTCCTTTTACAGCGGCT
>ERZ1669251.431-NODE-431-length-10426-cov-5.982547_pt1 | contig 10426 bp, 11 predicted proteins | sample MGYA00579294_ERZ1669251 | MGnify/ENA primary metagenome ERZ1669251 (study PRJEB41166, sample SAMN08046056) | hot springs metagenome | biome: hot spring; feature: acid hot spring; material: thermophilic sediment; isolation source: thermophilic sediment from acid...
ATCCAAGAACTGCCAAACCTTCTTTCTATCTTCAGCGCTTAATTTATCCGGATTCAGACCGATTCTTTTTGCAGCTTCAGTATCAGATATATGACATTCGCCGCTCTTTAACCACATAATATCACTGTTATATTTATCACGCAGCTTGTTATACTCGTCATACACCGCATTTCTTATTTCTAAATATTTATCAACAAGCTTACTGTTTTGTTCATTTAGTTCGTCAGCATGTGCCTTTTGATATGCATCTATCGCGCGATGTATATACTCATTATATTTTGGTGGTAGTTCAGAATCCTTTATATCATCAACCGTCAAATTATTCACATCGATATAACTATCTTCTGGTATATTGAACACATCATATCTGAGTTCTGGCGGCGTTTCATCAATCCATAGTTGCTTAGCTTTCTGCCGTGCTGCATTTAAAAAGCTAGCTGGTGGTTGTATTTCATTAGCCGCGCCAGCAACACCAATCTCCTTCGCAGCTTCTTCACGTGATATATCTTTCGGTTTACCAAGACTCCAATCTCTTGCTGCTATTGCTGTAGCTGTCGCAACAAAGTTATCATCTATGTTTTGCTCTGGTTGTTTTTGATTATCGTCAGGCTGTTTAGGTTCTTCCTGCGGCTGCTCATTAGATTCTTCTGGCTCTTGTGCTTCAGATGGTGTTTCTGGCTTTTCTTCTGGTTCTGGTTCTTCTTCTTCTTCATTTTCGTCGTCTATTAGTTTTAATTCGTTTAGCACTGACGCTGCTTCATCAAGATGTTCTTTTAAAGCCAAATCAACAAAGTCATGCCGTAACTCATCTATATCACTAAATGCGATACTGTAATACTCAAGCGCTGTATCAAGATTAATACCTGAATACCTTTTATTAAGCATCTGTGCCGCACTAACTACTATATTATATGCACGCTTATTAGCTTGCAATAATGGTATTAATGACTCTAACCGACGTAACCACGCAACTTTATCATCGTCATTATATTTGTGTGTTGCATACTCAATAACTTGCTTTAGATCATCAAATGTTTCTTCCTGAAATCCTTTAATTTTAGATTGCAACTCAGACCGTTTCGCTGCAACCATTTCTTTAGCTTTATTATATAAGTCATATTTTTTCAATTTATCGACAATCACTGGGTATCTAACGTTCTGTAAGTATTTAAACGATCCAGCTTCACTGCTGTCGCTTCTTACAGCATCACGTAACAGTGCAGTACCTTTTTCTAAAGCAGCTTTAGCGTCTTTATATTTCGACGGTGCAACTACTGAATCACCAGAATACTTAACTAATACTCTATACAAATCACTAACTGCTTTTATTATTTCAACAACAGTATCCTTATACAATTGTATCTGAACATATGAATCTAGCAAATACTGCACATAACTTGTAACCGCGCGGTAATATTCGTCATCAGTTTTAAACTGTTCTCTATTAGGTGGAACTGACCAATCTGTAGCGATGTTACCACGTCTTGGATGATCATAAATTCGCACCCGTTTTGTTCGTTTAGGTAACGGTGCACCTTTAATATCTTTACCGCGGTTCTTTTCCTTTTTAGGTTTGAAAAAATCTAACTTATTAACATCATTACCCGTAAGCTCTAACAGATGATAATATAATTCGGGCTTATCACTCGCCATATTTAAGTATTCACTCTTCGTATTTATTGTTTGCTTCATCGCTGTCTTACAGCTCCACTGTTTAATGATAGTACATCACGCGGTGACATTGTATCATCAATATACTCAAAATCACGCGGCAAACTGTCAACATATACCAGCAGCTCATGGAATGCTGGTGAATTTATTTTCGCATACTTATCAGTTATTGCTTCACCAACTTGAACTGCTGTAAACATTATCTTCTCCATCAGTATTATTGCATCAAGTATCTTTTCTGTAAGCTCATTAAGAACACTGCCGTATGACGCTAATACCGCAACATACGCACCCTGAAGTTGATCATGCTGTATCTTTAAAGTTTGCATATAATCGTTTAATGTTTTCAATACTTCAACGTCTAACGAATATATTCGGTTCGATTCTGCTTCTGCGACCTCATTATCTATTGTGTATGTAGCAAATGCCTTATCAGTATCTGATGTTTCATCTTCAGGTATTTCGTCAGTTGAACTCACTGTATTACGCAGCGGCACTTTAGATTCACTCATTACTCTATCACGATTCTGCACGTTCGCATTGTATGTAGTTATGCCGTTAGCCATATTAGTAAGCAAATTAGTAAGTCTGATATACATATCGGACAACTGCTCAGAGTACTTACGCAGTAATGATGATCTAACTACCGCAACATCTGACATAGCAAAATTCATTATTTTAACTGGTAAATCTTTAAAATTATTTATCATACCAATTAACATCTGCACCCAATTGTATATGTTATTTTTGTTATCGTCGTTTAACCCAAACGGTATATTCGATATGTTTCTATGATACTTAGCGTTCTGTATAGCATTCTCTTGCTGCCATTCTTCATTTGTATCAACTTCACGTCGTGTTTCTGGCATAACTCAGCATCCTCTTTAAATATTTAGTCTTTCACCAACTACCTTTAAAAATCTGTCAGCAATGTTATTCCAATCGAACTCAGTAAATTTAGATTCATCACGCGGCACTATGCCCGGCTTCACTGATTCCATTTTATCAACCATATCTGATAACAATGGATGCCACTCATACGCCCACACTGTTGCATAATCATTATGGCTGCTAACGAAATGCGTTCTATCGAACCTGTTAAATAGCTCACGATGTTGCGGCATATCTGTCATAATTACTGGCAGCCCAACACGTTCAGCTTCTAACACTGGCATATTAAATCCTTCTGATATCGTCGCTGTGATATAAGCATCCGCCCAATTATATAGCTTGTTAAGATCGTTCTCTGAAACACTAACACCAAAATTCTTAACAGATTGTTCTTCTCTAAACAGCACATCTGCATTTGTTAATTTTAATGCATTCAAAAATGTCGGCAAATGATAATAACCTATTAAGTTTGCGTGTATATATAATTGGTCACCTTTGTGCCCGCGATCTATATATTTCTTGAATGCTAACAGTAAAAACGGAATATTCTTTCTGTAATCATAATTAGCACCAATAAATATAAATCGTTTATTATCGTGATGCTCAGTACTTTCTTTGTGATATATCGCTGGATCAACACCGTGGTACAAATAATCAATTTTATCTTCCGGCACTCCTTGTGATACCGCACCATTAACCGCCCATTTTGTCATTGTAAATGTTAGATGCGCTTCATTAACTAATGTATTAGTGAATGCTTCTGGCACTGGTAATGCTTGAATCGGCGTATAATTTATCTGCTTTATATTGTATCGTTCCCATAACGGCTTAAATGAATATGGTGCATTAAAAAACTCTTTAGTAAACACCCAGTTATCACGTATATGCAACAAAATGTCTGGATGCTCCATCTGTAACGCTTTCGGAAAACTTGTTAAATCACCAGCATATACTTTGCCACCTGCATATTCAAATGGTTGACCAAGCCCATACTGTAATGCCGCCCATGATACTGTAACGCCTTTCTTAATTAAATATCGCCCAAGATAATCAGCAACCTTACCATACGACGACGTTAATGTTGGTGCATCACCATATATCATTAACTTAATATTAATCACCACCATCTCTATGGAATGTAGACCCGCATATTGGGCACCTATCTATAACTAATTTCATCGTCGGCATATCAAACACCAATGCTTCGTTTGCATCATCAAACCGCACATTATCAACATCTGCTGTTTCACGTAGCACTATCAATCTCTGATAAAATGGTATGCAGCAAAACTCTGACGCTTTAACTGTACTGTCACCGTTCAATATGCTAAGTAATGACGTCTTAGTGTTTTTATATTTGTGTGCCGCCAATCTCCTTCACCTCCAAGAATTTCAATATTGTCCTAAGTGCTTCGAACACACCAAATAAAACTTTTATAACATAATCTGGCTTCTCTTTAAGCAACTTATAAATGCTATAATACACAATATAGTCGATTTGCATTGTTGCAACCGTCAGATATTTACCATTTTGTGACTCACGTATCAACTGAGCTGAATCCATTTTTAGTACACCGTATTTATCTAACGACTCCATCTCTTTAGCAATCATATCAGTCCATCTAATTAATTTATCACGATCATAGACAGCATCTTTCACCGGCAGTTTAAATTTCTTTAAAATTTCTGGTAACGTCGCATTTGTTGACACATTACCCATAACTATAAACTCCAGCAGTATCTTTGTTATATCATCAATACCGAAAGATTCTGCAACTTTCTCAATCATATACCATCTATTTTCATAATCGTATATATCATTTACAATATCGCCAATTTTCATTATAATCAATAAGAATTATTTTGAATTATTTAAAATATACCGCGACTTTACAATTTGCGATTCATTTATCACTTTATCAAATGCTGACAAATAACCATATGTATCTGCAATCTGTATTAATGTTTGTGGTGTATACTTGTGTATCATATTTCCAAACACCTTATACAACCATAGCGTCATCTTGTCTTTTAGCACAATGTCATCATTGCTCAATGCATACGCTTTGTTTACTTCGTCTATCTTGCTGTCATAATAAGTTATAACGTATTGCTCAAATTCATTAAGCGCCTTTATCGCTCGTATCTCTGGATCTGTCAACCAATTTCCACGCGGATATGATGGTGCACCCTCAAAATGTCTTGTCCACACTCTATGCCGTTTTGGTGTGTGAGCTATCAATTGTTCCATTGCATTTGGTCGTTTGTACTTTACGCGTCTGTTCGGGTCAATTGTATGTTCACCCTGTGTATCTCTACCGAACTGTAGGTTCTGCCCTTCCTCACCATTATTCTCAGCACCACCATATGCATTCGGACTTGCTACGCTTGCCATATTTACTTCGTTAAGATTAGGGGCGTACACTCTGCGCTTCTTTGATTTTGATCTAGCTGGTGCATCATGTGATATAGTCTGCATATGATTTTGATCTACTTGTGGTGCATTAACTGGTTTCAAATCGAACCCATTTTTCTCAACATAATCATTGACGTGTTTTATGTACTCAAGTATGTTCGAGTATTTTTCACCCTTATGGAACGGGCATTCATATACGTTCATTGCTCACCACCTTCCGGCTGCTCATTAACAGCAGGTTCTTCAGCCGGCGGCTTCACTGTTGCTGCACCGCCACCTCCACCTACATTCGGTGGATTACCTGCCTGTGTCAACGCATCTTCAAACTCTGGTGTAAAATCACCACCACCATTATTTTTAGCAGCTTGCTCGTTCTCTAGTTTTTTATATGTAAATTCAAGCACACCACGTTCATCAGTTGTTATATCAACATCAAACCCTAATGATGCTATTGTTTTAGCTATCTGAACTCTCTGTTTTTCTAGTTCCAACTTAGACATTTCATCTTGCATTTCATTCTCATACAATTCTATTATGTAATCACTTACACCCAAATGATCTGACACCCATTTTAAAAACATATTCCATACGCGCTGCGTCTCTGTTATTGTTCTATTAGTAACTGTTATTTGCAGCCCTTCATTCTGCAAACCCTGCCCGCTTGCACCTTCTGAAAATATAGGCGATACACCATACACTAATCCTACGTATTGTCTATATTTCTCTATCATGTCCATCATTTCCATTTCCGCCGGCTTCAAATTAAAATCGACTTTCTCAACAAGTCTCTTCGCGCCGTTCTCTTCACCTTCAATAACCAGCGGCCAAACCATATTTGGATTCTCTCTTGCCTTTTGTGAAATCCATTGGAACCCAGCTCTTATATTATCGACTTTACCACGTATGACCAATAATGCTTTTGGGCTTCGTTCTAATGAATACGCTTCCATTATCATTTCATCTATCTTCAATAATGTTAGCACTTTACGCCACACACTATATAATGGTGATACACCATAGCCACTTGTATTTGACCATCTCTTTAAATGTAAGACTTCATCAGCACCATAATAAATTAACTGCCCTGTTGTACTTCCACCACCTGATCCACTATTACTTGATGCAAACCAAGCTGGGAGCATCTGCCTATTACATGTTGGGCATCTATAATCATCATCTGGTTCTGACTTAACTATAATAGCCTCTCTGTGCTCCGGACAAAAGTATGCATACCTGCCGACATCATCTCGACCAAAACCATAATTTGACATCACAAGTTTTATTTTATCTGGTGCCAATCTAACTAAATCTACAATTTCAGCTCCAACAATACGCCCACCACTGTTATACATATATTTCTTTGTCATCAAAATAAATGCATTATCAAATATATTCAAATCGGTATCTGCGGTTTTCATTGTTGTTATTATGTCTTCATTAAATCTATTTCTTTTCTTAAGGAAATCCTCAAGAATTTCACGCTGTGATAAATCAGGGCTTCTCATCGGTCCACCACATACTGGGCACGTATCAATGTCTGCAAACGACTCATACCCGCACTTGTAGCATTTCATTTTAAATTTTTCACTAATTCTAAAATTGTGCTTAAACGCTTCATCAGTAATTGTCTTTATTATTGTTCTAAGCAAATCAGAACCATAATACATATCAGCAAGCCATCTGTATGACCATCTATACAATGGAGTCTTTTCGTTACTGTTGCCGGTAAACAGGGTAATATTGTTGCGTCTTATAAATATTGTATGATACGGCTCAACATTAATATCGTAAATCTTACCAGAATATGGTATTATTTCAAGCTCTTTCTTTACACTCCGTATGTCCATTCCAGCGTAGTTGCTCTTGAACGCAATAACATATTGTGTATATACGCCAGTTGTTGCCATTCCATTCACATGCATAAACGTATGTGTTGAATGCTGTACATTACTATGTGTATCATAACCAAGTTTAAGACCGAGCTCATCAAGCTGTACCGCTAATTTACTGCTGTTTGTACTAGCAACATATGTACCATACTTTGTAAGATGACCATCACCATCTAAATACGATTGTAAGAAAACTTTAGCATACTCTTCAGTTGACGATAAAACTTCGCGCGGTATCACTTTATTTGTTGAATGATATCCATTACCGTCGTAACAGTTCTGCTGCAACCACGTATATATTGATTTACTTTTTATTGCATACACAACACCATCTCTCGGCTGCTTTAATTTGCTGTATGTAAACCCACACCTGTTAAGCATGTCTTCAATTTTTGCTTTACCATCAGGTTTATATTGTGTGATTCTAACACCATAACCATATTTATCTAAATGTCCCTCGCTAACAAACCAACCAAGAAAATCAAACCAATCCTTTGCTTTAACAACATGCGTACTTTTTACTTTTATTTTGCCCCATCTATTACCTTGATATTTTGCATATGTGAAATCCTTCGGCACAGTACCACCGATCCAAACTGCTTTTTTCTTAAAGTATCCGCGTTTAGCACTATAAATATCTTTTATTGCGAATTTGAACGGTTTACCACCTGACGCCGTAAATCCTAACATCTTATGTTCTGGTGATAACAACAACCCATCTTTACCACCAACCGCATACATAGCACCCGTATAATCATATTCATATTTCTCTTTAATTGGATAAAAATCTGCTTTACCTGTATCAGGATCAATGCTGTATACCTTTTCAGTTCCAGTTATTTTATCTGCCCGCTTCCACCCGCTATCTGTAAATACCTCTGTATCTGGTGTATAACACCCAACCATCGACACATAACTATCGAATGGTAGTGGTATGTCTCTTAAGGCATCTCCGCCTTTTTTCTCTACTTCAACCGGTTTATTACGTTTAATAAAATCATACCAATGACTAACGTTTGAAGACACTTTTATATATCACCACTCGTTATATGTACTTTATTGTTTACAGACCGCAATTGTATGCTCGATCGCATCTAAAGCACCCTCAACTGCTGCTGCAAATTCTCTATCTATTATATGCTCGCTAGCTTTCTTCCGTACGCTTAACACATCGTCCGCTACGACATTATATAACTCCTCACGCTCAAATTCCGACAACTCAGTCCAATTATGGCTCTTTGCGTACTCCCAGCCGAACACATAATAGTTAGTCATTATGATGCAACTCCATTAAAATTTAGCTCGTTCTCAGCCGCTATCATTGCTATTGTAATATTTGCTAATGATTCCTGTGTCAACTTGTCAGCATATGATATAATTATCGACTGTATTAGCTTCACCATATTATTAGCAAATTTCTCGCTATCGTTCTCCAAGGTTATTTCACGCAATAACTTTATCGAATTAATTATCTTGTTGTAAACTTCAGTTTCTAGTTCATTCATTCACTCGCCACCTATTAAATTATAAACACTATTAAAAAGATTGCTCTCAGTAAGTTTAAATAGCTCCAACGCTTTGACAGGTGAAATCGTTTTATTATCATAAATCGTCAACCACTCAAACACCTTAACGTCCGCTGCTGTTGGTTCAGCAAACAAAGTACCGGCTGTACTTTCAGTATCAAGTCTATCAATATCATTAATGTACACGTGCAAACTGTCTGCGGCATGATGATACCTACCAACTTTAACACCAAGTTGCAACGCCATTAATTCCTGCAGCGTCATAAAAACTGGAGCATCATTACCAAACCCGAACACAACATCATTAGACCGCATCCTTGTAAACATATCAAGCTCACCATCACGCACTTGAAACCCAAGATATATTGTGCATTGTAAATCTTTTATATTGAAAGCATCTAGCTGCGATCTATTAGGCGACAACATTATTTGTGCTCTTCGTGTATCCGGCGATCTTTGTAATAATGAAACAACATTCTGCCACTGTCTACCAGCATCCGAACTAAACATCCAATACCCATAATTTGATTCTACTTCATTATGTTCATTAAGTATTGTATTCCATTTATTAGCATACTTACCGATGAAATCAACACGCCTACTCCTGCTTAAGTACCACAAAAGTTCGGCTGCAATATATCGTTTAGATTGCTTCCTGCGCTTAGAAATTATATGATGTTGTTGTCGCTTATTATGTAATATTGTAATGTGCGCGTCAGTTATTTCAAACGTCCCATGTACTGATTTACCAGCATCTACTTTATTAAGTAGCTCACGTGAAAACTCGTTGTATGCATCAGCAACCGTTTCAACATATTCGCGCATCAATACCCACTGTCCTGCCTCTTATGATTTACGTCCATTTTTTTAAAGTATGTATCCGCAAATTCATCTGAATCCATTCCGAGCATAATTGCCAACTCTAACACAAAATGAAATACATCTATAAGCTCTTCACGTGCGTTAGCGATATTATTGGTGCCGTGCTTCCAAGGCTTCCAATTTAATTCCTGAATCATCTCACCGAGCTCTACCATCGCTGCTAATGTCATAGTTCTAATATCATCTATAGTAGCAGCTACCTGCAATCTATCCATAAGTTCTTTTTGTTTTTTAAACATCTCGCTTAATTTATCTTCGACCATATAACCTCCATATTATTTATAAATAAAAAATACTTTACAAAAAGCATTAATATTTGAGTAGTACATTTGTATACATCACTTCGAAACCATCTTTTGTTTCAAACAACTTATACGGTAAAATTTGCTTTATCGCGTCACTAACAGGCTTATCAAACCTTGGTGCAAACATACCGTTATTATGTAATGCAATTATGACGTATTTGTTATCGAACATCTTATGCAGTTCAGAAACATTAACTTCGTGAAAGATTGCGTACTCACACCCTTCGCAATCCATCTTAATAAAGTTATAGTCGCCGTAAAATTCGAATCTATCGTTGCGTGTAAATGGTGTACCTAACTGCAGTTCATATCCAGTATACTTTGTTATATTATAACCGTTAACAGTTAAATATCGCCTTAATGATTCCATCTTATCAGATCCAATATCTAGCATCCGTAACGGCTCACTCTTGTCTATCGATAACCTTGGTACCCACACATCATATTCGTTGTAGTATGAAAATCCATCTGGATCTCCATACTTTTTTGCTGCTTCATCTGGATTCACGCTTTATCATCTTCCTTATTTGTATCTACTAACTTTATCAGTTTGTCAATAAAATCTTTATCTTCGGAATGCATTATATCGCTGAACATCTTAATATTATCTAAGTAATAATCAATAAATTTCAGGCTATCTATCTCATTATGTGTGTACTTTGCATAATCGGTATCTATTAAGTTCCAAAACGACTTAATAACTGTATACATATATTTGTAATGCTCTGTTAACAATGTGTACATTTCTTCCACCAATATTTTAGTTTCGTCATTCGTTTTATCATCTGGCATTTCAATCACCTTCCAATTCATTTCTAAGTTCTTGTGCTTCCTCTGGATGTTCCT
>ERZ1669251.433-NODE-433-length-10416-cov-4.019689_pt1 | contig 10416 bp, 10 predicted proteins | sample MGYA00579294_ERZ1669251 | MGnify/ENA primary metagenome ERZ1669251 (study PRJEB41166, sample SAMN08046056) | hot springs metagenome | biome: hot spring; feature: acid hot spring; material: thermophilic sediment; isolation source: thermophilic sediment from acid...
AGTCCGTCTCGTGGGCTCGGAGATGTGTATAAGAGACAGGCACTTAGCGGTCCCCCAAGTGAAAGTGGCACCTTGTCTTTCAAGCCCAAGTTGCCAATCCCGGGCATAAAATCAATTTTAAAATTTATCTCCGGCCCCATATTCATTGCTGCAAAGAAAAGAAGCAAGCCGTTATTCAAATTTGCTAATGGCCCAGAATTTGTAAACCAATAAAGGTCAGAAATTGCAACTTCATATAGGTTCGCATTTTGTGGTACATTTGAAGGGGAAAGATTAACAGCATTTAATAGGCTCTGCGCATTGAAGGTGCAAAGCCACGTGGAGAAAATGCCAAATGCAGCAATAAGGGCAAGGCTAAACAGAGCTTGGTAAACTGATATCTTCACATTGGCCCTAATATCTTCCCTGCCAAATAGAGGTGCTAGCATGTATATGATTGCCAATATACTTATTATCATGGCTGCAATGATTGCAGCGATAGGGAACCATGCCGTATAAGGTGCAGTAAGAAAGCCGCTTATGCTGCTTAAGCAGCTTGCACTTGCTTGCAATAAAATATAATCTATCAAGCTATATCACCTTCTTTAGAACACCTTTGTGCGCTAGCGATGGCGCCCCAAGCAAATCTCCAAAAGCCTCTATAATGTCAAAGCATATTAAAAGCGAGATTATTATGCCTATGACATTTATTGCACTCACTGCTATAACATTTCCAAAAAGTTCTATTGGCAGGCTAAACATAGATTCTGTCGGGATGATCCAGCTGAAAGATGAGGCAGAGAGCTGGCTCAGCGAACCTACATTGCTAAATACATTTGATTGTTTCTGGATGGAAGCTAGTAGTACAGGCTCTATGGAGCCAACTATAGCGCTAAATGAGTAGACAAGCGCTGGATAAAAAACATAGAAAGAAATGAAAACACCCAGCAAGGCGCCTCCTATCGCCCTGGTCCATGGGAAGGAGCGGAATAATATTCCCAGATACAGGAAAAGCGGGAACAGATAGTATATTATGGCAAGCAAGAAAACATTGATGAGTTCCACGCCAGCTATGCCTATTGCAAATGCCCCGAACATGCCCATCATTTTTTGCAATGCATTAAGCCATGCAAGAGGCTGGATTATAATCCCAAGTCCATTGGGCATGAGAAGAAGGGTAAATCCACTTCCGATATTATAAACGAACGAGAGAAACGAGATCTCAACAATGTACCAAAGCTGTCCTATCGCATCGCTATAGTAAAATTCGCAGGTATTGTAGTACATGCTTGAGGTGCTTGTTACGGATGTTGTTGTCCCTCCAATTGCTGATGAGCCGAAGTTTGCAATCCCTACAATAAGATTGTCTATTCCTGCTATGCCCCCAGAGATGAAGATTATGATTATGAAATTTAGGACATTTTCCAATATCTCGTTCCTTGAGAATGAAGTAAGCCTGTCAATTTTAAAAGCCGTTCCTATTGCATATAGGAAAGAAATGATCAGCAATACAGAGAGTATGATAAGCATGGAGTAGCCGAGCAATCCTTTATATGTAGAAGCGCTTCTGAGCGCGCCGAATGTGCCAGGGAGCGAGCTTGTCGAGCCGAAGATAGTATTGCACGGATCAACCTGTGCAAAAGCTCCTCTAACCAAGATGAGTGCAATGAACAATGCTAATAATATTCTCAGCCTCATACAAACTTACCCAATCCAAGCAAATTCGTATCTCCTCCCATAAGCTGTGAAATTCCTTTTATGGCGGCAATTAATATGAGTATGTTTATTATAGGCAAAATATATCCCGTAACCCCTATTATCCCATAAAGGTCTGTGAAGTGGAATATGAGTGCAAGCGCATTGTCTGGCTGGCAGACTATGTTTGGCAGCGGTGGCAAGGACCCTATAATAGCTCCTCCAAATGCATAGTATATAAGATTTCCTAGCCCAACACCAGGGACCGCATAAAATGCAGAGATGATAAGCTCGCTCTCATATATATTTCCACCTTGCGGATAACAGCCATAGTAATAGATTATATTTGTCGCATTTGGGAAGACATAGAAATTTATACTGTTTGAGTTGTATACAACGCTATTGCCATTTAAAGTTTCTCCAGGCATCGTAAAGACAGGTATACTGTTTACGCTTGCGCCTATTGGTGCTATGCTTGCATTGCTCAGAGAGACATATTCCATAAGATAAATAATCGGGAAGAGTATAAGCCCGCCGATTACAATGCCTATGAGCATGCCGCCAGCCCTTCTTGTAAAGATGCTTGACTTCAATATTATTCCTGCTGCAAGCAGGTAAGGCCAAATATAGAGGAAGACAAGTATCGCAAGTAGCTCAACCAAATAAATCTCAAACGCCAAATAGGCTTCTGTCTCTACGGGCTTCGATATGCTTTTCAATATTGTATAACCCTTGAACGGCTGGTATGATACTGAAGAGCTTACTGCTCTAGGTAAAATTGGCACAATGCACCACCCAAAGAAGAGGGGCAGCGCAGGCTCAGCGCTTTCGCACCATGTCGTGTTTGGGGTAAGTGTGCTAAGGAAGCCTATATAGTCTTCATATTTGTATAGTGCATCTAGGTTATTCGCCATCTGGCTCGTAAGGTTCGCTGTTATAAGATAGCTCGCCATCAAGTCATAATCTGCGAAAAGAGTGGTATCGCTCTTGCCATTCGATATGTCAGTATAAACAGTATTAGTAGCGTAGCAAATCGTATTCGTAGGCATTACATTGGAATTCACAAAGTTTAACTTATCATTTTGCAGCTGTGTGCATATATTGTTTATGTTGCTTCCGACAGCATTTGCAGCAAGAGACGTTACGCTTGCGCTTCCGAAGAATTCTACAACAGCTATGATTATAACGGCTATTACAACTGTGCCTACCACCTGGCCAAGCTCGTCTATGGCCCTTTCCTTTATCTTTTTGTTTTGAAGTACGCTTCCAGCAAGGTAAAGAAAGCTGACAATGAATATGCTTATCAGTACAGCTAATGTAAGTATTGAGATCCAGCTCTTGAAGACGCTGTAGCTTGTCATGAAGGATTGGGCTGAAGCCACTGGAATAAAGGCAAGGAACGCTATCAATAATATTCTCCTTAGCTCCATATGCTCTCACTCCTAAGCCCAAGCCCTGCAGTAAGGGCCTTGGTCAAGCTTATCGCGAAGGCTACAGTTATGCCCATATCTAGAGCCATAAGGAAGATGCCTTGGAATACGAAATCAGAGACTTCCTGGGCAATTATGCCAATCGTAGCAGGTGCATACAATATCTCATAAAGGGGAATGCCGCTGCTAAGCAGGCTTCCATAGAAATTAGCTGGCATTGAAACAGAAAATCCAAAAGCATTGTAATTTGGATTCGATACAAAGAGAGAGCTTGCCGGCACAGAATTTGCTGTATAAGCTAATGGATAGTTAGAATAGTACGGGTTGCACGAGCTCATTGCAGGGTTGCTGCAATAAGTCCAATTCACTATATATGAATCCATAACAAATGTGAGTGGATAAACAAAATAAAACGCGATTGCCAAGGCAAGGAAAGAGTTTGCAGCTTCCCTGAGCTTAGGCCCAAGGAAAGAAAGGGAGCGCATGGCTATTGCTACAGGCAGGACAACAGTGAGCATAATCCCCTTTACAATAAAGAGTGCAAGGAACTGCAGGAAAAGCATTCCAAAGGTCAATACGACAAATATGTTGTAGCCGACAATAACCGTAGAATATGTAGTAAAAACTTGGTCCAGAGTAGGGGAGGATGTGATACTTATTTTTAAAACAGATGTGGAAATCGGTATGGTGAGCCCGCCAATCAAGCCGTTCGCAAATTTTGCGATCTCCGAGCCTATCATAAACTCTATTGAGGTAGTATAAATATGTGTTGCGAGGTTTATACCGTTTACAAAAAGGAGCTTGCCTATATAGAGCTGCGCAGCTGCAAATGTGTCCATGCCAGAAATAGAATTTGTGAAGTTGCAAGAAAGGCTTGCAAACCCTATGAGTATTAATATAATGAAAAGGCTTAGCATCATCTGCATTATCTCAAATTTTGCTGTAATCTTGAGCTTCTCCCTTGTCGAGGCAGGGAGCAGGTTTGATACAGCATATATTATTCCTGCTATTGAGAAGAAGAGAATTACAACAAGGAGGTTTATGCCAACCCAATTGTTTGTATTTACCCCTCCCCCACCGAAGGTGCATGTCGGGTTAATATCAAGCAAAAACATTTTCTCATCCAATCTTAAGCTTTCCTCCTATGCTGAGCCTTATCGTTCCACCAAGTGCCTTTGCCAACGAGTCTGTGAGCGGGTACCAGATCATCATGTCAAGTATCAAAAGTGCAAGCTCCCCGAACAATAAGACAAAGAATGGTACAATAATATTAAGTGCTGGATAAATTGATATGGTTGCGCCTATCGTAGTTCCTATGGAGCTGAACGGACTTAAGAGCACACCTATTATCCCGCCAGCATTCTGGTTATTAACTACTATGTTTATACTCATTATTTCGTATAAAATATTCGATATAGGCATGTTTATTAGAATGATCAGGAGGGGAAGGAACAAAGAGAGGCCTATGCCAAATGCAAAGAGCGTGCCCCCTATGGGCCTTAGGAAAGGAAACGCCCTGAATATTATGCCCAGTGGCACAAGAACCATCATACCTATATATATTATGCTAGGAAGCGTGATGCCAAGCAGGTATATAATAAGCATGACAGGGAGATAGAGATAGTTCAGGGTATCATTTAGTATAGATTCATACTGCCCTGTGGCTATGGTAGATTCAAGCATAGGGTTATTGTATATATTGAAGGTGGAGCCAAATGTAAATGCGCCTACTATTAGTGGCAAAGGGATATACCATCCAATTATAATACTTTTCATTATTCCTATCCCTTCTACCAAATTGAAGAAATTTGTAGCGCCACTGTTGCCAAGTTCATTTATGTTTGAATAGACAGAGCACAAGGCCTGAGAAGAAGCAGTGCTCAGCGAATTCAAAGCAGAATTTATGCCTGCAAACCCATACTGGCTTACTGGCTGCTGATTTATAAGAAGGAGCGAGATGTTGCCAGCGAAGATGATAAAGCCGACTGAGCCTGCTATCAGTATTGCAGACTTTGCCATCTCCCAGTATTCATTCTTGAGCCATTCATTAAGGTTCGTATTGGGCACTGCCTTGCTTATAACAACGCCTATCGCAACAACGAGAAAAGAGAGCATAAAGGCAAGCGCAAGCACGGAAAAGAGCGGGCTTGGGCTTATTGTTATGGGTATTGGTGTGCAAGACAAAGGAGGTGAAGAAGATGGGGACTGTGCTGATGCAGATAAAGGCAAGATGGCTAAGAATAAAGCTGCAAGCAAGGGAATAATCCTACTGGCGCCCATACACTCACACTTATTTGTAAGTATCAGAATAAATATTTAATGCTTGAGTATCGGGAATCTCTTCATATAAGCCTCGGCAGGGAATATGACAAAATAAGGCACTATAAGCAAGGAGTTGAAAATAAGCATAGCATACCTAGAATAAAGCGTGCCAAAAAGGTGTATAAAGATAAAGTCAAAGAAGGTAAGTGTTGCTACAGCAAGAAAGAGCCAGATAAGAAAATATTGGGGCTCTCTAAAGAGAAGCTTGGTGCTGTCTTTTATAGCCCTTACTATCCTTTTGTTGTCAATGACTATGGCACTAGGGGCATAGAATATGAAAAGGAACATTATAAATCCTGCAAGCGAGGTTATAATGCCAGCATAGCCTGTAGGGTATGTTGCCACATCAATTATTATGATGATTGCAGCATAGAAAATGAAGACAAGAAAGACCTTGCCCGTGTATTTCTCTATGCCTTCAAGCATCCTTTTTGTCATCTTTCCATATGTCCTCTTTGTCTTTACAATTAGCGAGATCGCAACAAAGGCGAAGCTCAAGAAGAGGAGGGAGAAGAAGGTCGCTACAATTATTATGGCGAGGTCGAACATGTTCATGTTTATGAACGTGCTTGCTGTCCTCAGGAATATTGCCCCCATGGTTATATATGTAGGCATGGGCACAAGCATCGGTATGGCAAACGCGATTAAAAACGGTATTGAGAAAAGGAGGACAAGCTTCAGGTTCTCCGCATAGGTCTCCAGCGAGTCGTAAATAATATTTGCCATGCGCGCACCTTATTATCTATACAAAACAAAATTTAAATACTCACCTGCTTTTTTGATACACTTTTATTGGTGGCGGATAATATACATAGCTCCCATTGAATATTGCAGGATCAGCATAAAACTGGCCTATATTGGATGGCAAGCCTACATTGTATCTTATCGTAACTTTGCCAGAACCATTAAGGCGTATATAATTTGTATCTATCTCTCCGGGGCTCGGGCTTCCTGCCTCGCCGCTAATAATCTGCCCGTTTATGCCATAGAGAAAGATGCTTCCATTGTAAATTGCAATAACAGTCGAAAGAGTTCTCACATTTGCCCTGTAATAAACTGTCAAATTGTAGTGCAGCATGCTGTTGCTCACGCCAAAGCTCTCGTTGAGTGCTCTCATGTAAAAGTTGCTTGCATATGCATCGTGTTCGAGCACTACAAAAATCACCACAAGCGCAAGCACCAACGCCATTGCAAGGCTCAACATCCTCCTTTTTTGCCTAGCCAAGCCGGCCCTGCTTCCCTTCCTATACTCCAGGGCCAAGCTTATTATGAATGCTCCAATAAAGAAAGAATAGTATGTCGCTATGCCGTGGGAAAGGAATGCGAAAGGTATAAGGCTCACAAGGAAGACAAGCCTCTTTTCGTTTAAATAGAGCATTAGCAATACAGCAAGCAGGATAAAAGAGAGCGAGAGAATCCCGTAAGAGCCCAGGCTTATGGGGTAGAATGCCGCGAGCAGGTAGCCAGCCAAGCCGTAGCTGTCTGGTATTATATAGGAGGTTGCTGGAGCTATTACATTTTCAAAGAACTTCTGCGGGTTTGCAATGGCAAACGCGCCGTTTATTGCAAGGAACACAATAAGGACAAGTGCGAGCTCTTTAATACCCTGCTTTGATCCAAAATTGGCGAAGGTATAAACGATAAGAAGCAGCGTAGGTATCCAGAGCATTTCTTGTATTGAAGCCGCAAGGCCCAACGGAAGCCAGCCGTATCTTGTGCCTGATTTTGAGTATGCAAAAAGTATAAGCGTAAGCATAAATGCCTCTGTTGAGGAGCTCAGTATAAACAAGGCAGCAAGGATGCCGACAATGATAAGGTAGCTGGGCCTCTTTATCTCTTCCTTTTTGGCTAGATAGCCTATGCTCATGAAGAGGATAAATGCGAATATGAAGACCTGCAGCTTTAGCATTGACTGCGTATCTATGGGCAAGATTATGAACGGAATCTCAACTATTGGAAAGAGGGCAGGATAATCAAGAACACCAACAATGTTGTTCTTTGTTGTTGGAGTAATCCCAAATGTGGACATGTTGTAGAAGAGTAGGCTCGAATAGTTGCTTTGGTAAGGGTTCTGCAAATGCAGTATCTCCTTTGCGGAGAGCATCTGTATGAACATCTCATCATCGCCGTGCCATGAAATTATCAGTGAAAAATTGTAGTATGCTAGGAGCACAGCAGCAATTGCAAAGAAAAGGAGTGCAACTAGCTTCGCATGCTTAAAGGGCCTTGTTTTATATATGAAGAAGCCAAAGAAGACAAGAAAAGCAACAGGTATGTAGAAAAAGAACCACGTGAAAAACTGCATAAATATGCCAATGCCCTTGCTTATGCTCTCGCTAACCGGGAGCAATAAGATTTGCAACACAAATATTGCAATGATTGCAATTGCAATGGGCAAGCTTTTGCGCTCTTTGCCAAAGCTAAGCAGGGATATAGCGTATATAATAAGAAGGGCAAATTCAATCACTGCAAGAAAATTCATGACCGGTATGAAGAGGTAAAGCGGGGGTAGAAAGATTATGCTAAGCAAAACTAAGAAGGAGGCAAACAAAAGCATAAATCTGCTCTGCCTGCTAATTCCAATTTTACCTATCATAAAATAAGAAAAAGAAAATCAAATATTTAAATCAGCAGCTCACGCTTGTTAGCCCGTTCCCGAATCCAGCAACCATGTTCACAATCGGCTGCGCGATGATTACCAATATTACTCCAACTATGCCGCCAAGTATCATGCCCAATGCCCATCCCTGAACGCTACCTTTCAATTGGCCCGTAACTGGAAGGAAGTGACCTATTGCATACAAAACACCGCCTATCAGAAACATCACCACAGCAAAGAGTGCTATTATGCTTTTTACCGTGCCAACCAAGTAGCAGAACGCAGAGCTTACTGCGGTAAGAGTATTTTGTGCGGTTACCATGCCTATTACTGTTGTAGCAAAGAAAAGATAATACACTGCTTTCCATATGTCCACATTCATCGGAACACCCATTTTCAATATTTATTATACAATAGGTTTTAAATACTTTTCTTAATTTTGTTCCTTTATTTGAGATGTTGCTGTATTTTATGCCTTTAGCGAGGCGATGATGCCATCGATAATTCCATTTACCCCTATGCCTCCTGTGGCCCTTACTGCAATTCTGTGGCTAAGCACAGGCTTTGCAAGGAACTTTATGTCGTCGATTGTAACCTCATTCCTACCCTCGGCAAGCGCCTTGGCCTTGCCGCATGCCATAAATGCTATATCTGCCCTTGGGCTTGCACCCATAATGACGTGTATATCCTTTCTTGTCGCATCGACAAGGGCCGTTATGTACCTTACTACGTCATCAGGAATGACAACCTTTTTCGCCTCTGCCTGCATTGCAAGAATATCTTCTATACCTATAATCTTGTTTACTACCATCTTCTCTTCTCTCTCCTTTATCCTCAACATTTCAGCCTCCTCTTCCATGCTCGGATAATCAACTTCTATCCTCATCAAGAACCTGTCTGCCATGACCTTTGGTAAGGGCTCGGTGCCCTCTACCCTTAGCGGGTTCTGCGTGGCAAATGCTGTGAATGGCTTTGGCAACCTCATATCTACCCCGCCCAGGCTTACCTGCTTCTCCTCAAGCGCTTCTAGGAATGCGCTCATCGTCTTTGGGGGCACCCTGTTGAGCTCATCGAGAAGAAGTATATTTGTAAAGATTGGACCCTTCTTCACCTTAACAGTATTGTCTTCTATGTAGGTGTAGCCTATTATGTCCTTCGGCTCGAGGTCGGATGTGCCCTGTATCCTTTTGAAGTCGGCATCAATAATCGATGCCAGGGCCTTTGTCATAGTTGTCTTTGCCACTCCAGGAACGCCCTCAAGCAATGCATGTCCGTCTGCAATTATAGCAAGGAAAAGAAGCTCAAGCGTCTCCTTCTTGCCGGCTATGTGTTTGCTGAGCTCTTCCATAACCTTTAGGTAAATGGTATGCGCATCCAAAGTAACACCATAGAAATTCTTGCTGCTAAATCATAAATATCTTTGCATTCTCTTTATACAAAAGGTTTATAAAGATGAATTTAAAATAGGTTATGTGGAGGTAGCATGATAGGAAAAAACCAGAGCGAGCCAGAGCCTGTTTCAGCGGTCGAGGCTCTCGAGATACTGGAAGAAAGGAAGAAGGAGGGTGAGCTAGGCTTTGAGCAAGAGCGGGCATATGAAGATGTAAAGAAGTTCGCAAGGCTCGGCAAGGAAAAGGCTAGCAAGCTGGAGAAGGAGCTCATCGAGCTTGGCCTGAGTCCAAAGCTCGCAAAGAAGGTAATTGATATAATGCCCATAAACGACTTGCAGCTTAAGCAGGTCCTCATATTCGAGAAGAGGAGCTTCGATGACCAGGCGATTGCGAAGATACTAGAGACATTGAATGCTTATAGGAAATAGTGTTTATATGCATCCGGTAGGTAGAGAGAGATGGATGAAAAAAAGGAAGAACTTGAAGAGTATGCAGTTGTCATTGATTTCTTGCCTACTGGAAAGTCTTTTTCTGCCAACCCTGAGCCTATAGCAGAGCTGCTTGGAGAGAGCAGATTTACACTTCTCGAAGCTGTGCCCAAACCTGGAGTGGTATTGCACATAGGTGAAAGGGTTTATATAGGCAAGGGCGAGAGGGACAAGATAGCGCTTATAAAATCAAGGCTCTCATATAGCGAGCTTACAGAAGGGGCAAAGAACGAATTGCCTAATGCAATAGCAAGCATAGTAAAAGCCAATGAGAAGAGATTGTCAATGCAGCTGGGCCTTTGAACATAAGGGAGCATAAGCTCGAGCTCTTTCCTGGCATAGGCAAGAGGCACCTCAACGCCATACTCACAGCAAGGGAGGAGAAGAAGTTCGAGAGCTTCGCGGACCTTACAAGCAGGGTAAAGCTCCTGCAAGACCCCGTAAAGCTTATAGTAGACAGGGTTCTTATAGAGCTCAAGGGAGAGAGCAGGTTCTTCCTTCTCACAAGGCCC
>ERZ1669251.441-NODE-441-length-10257-cov-8.305626_pt1 | contig 10257 bp, 6 predicted proteins | sample MGYA00579294_ERZ1669251 | MGnify/ENA primary metagenome ERZ1669251 (study PRJEB41166, sample SAMN08046056) | hot springs metagenome | biome: hot spring; feature: acid hot spring; material: thermophilic sediment; isolation source: thermophilic sediment from acid hot...
TGTTTGTGAAGTTTTGCAGGGCCAAGAGGCCCCGGAAGGAAATTTATGACCTTAAATCTTTGCTTATTTCTTCTGGTAATGGGCAAGCTTCTGGAGGAAGGCCTTTTACTTTAGAGCCGTAGTACATAACTGGTATTAATACAAGACTAAGAGCTGTAGAGGCTATAGTACCAAATATCAAGGATATGGCAAGGCCGTTGAAGATTGGGTCAAATATGATGACGAACGCACCTACTATGAGAGCTGCTGCTGTTAAAAGCACCGGTCTTGTTCTTATAACACCGGCTTCTACGACGGCTACATGAAGAGGTACACCTTCTCTTATCCTTTGCTCTGCAAATTCCACAAGCAGTATAGAGTTTCTTAGGATTATACCGGCTAAAGCTATAAAGCCTATCATAGATGTTGCTGTGAAGAAAGCATGCAGTATAAAGTGCCCTGGGACTATACCAACGAGCGTTAGTGGAATAGGAGACATGATGATGCCAGGGGTTTTGAAATCTTTAAACCATCCTACTATAAGCACGTATATGATAAAAAGAGCACCTGCAAAGGCAATGCCCAAATCTCTAAACACCTGTAAAGTAATATACATCTCGCCACCCCATCTTACATATATATGATTTGTAATTTTAGGGAAAGACATCCAGAGTTCCGATACATGGCCGTAAGGGTTTGGTATGCTTAAAACTTTCTTTCTTATATCCCATATGCTGTAAAACGGAGCACCAGCGCCTTTTGCCACATCCCCTATTACATATACTACCCTTCTTAGATTTTCGTGGTATATAGTCTTGTGTATGGGCTTTTTGACTATTTTGATAAGGTTTGAAAGTGGTATAAGCTGACCTTTTTTGTTTGGTATCTCTAGGTTTTCAAGATTTTGAAGCGTTCTATAAGGTCTTGCTATCCTTACTTCTATAGGTACAGCTTCTGTATCTGTAGATTGAATAATACCAGCTTCATAACCAGCGGTAGCCACTCTTAAAGTCCTTACAATGTCTTTTTTTGAAACTCCAAACTGCGCTGCTCTTGCTTGGTCTATTACAAAATCTATTTGAGGGGCGTTTGATTCAAGGTATATGCCGCTGTCTGTTATTTCTTTGTCGTGTCTGAAAAGCTTTAAAACTTGAAGAGCAAAAGCTCTTTCAGATGATAAAGTAGGACCATATATCTCAGCCACTATAGGGTCTAAAACTGGTGGACCAGGTGGGACTTCTGTTACACCTACATAAGAAGCTCCCATGGAAAATGCTATTTTTTGCACCATTGGTCTTATGTATTGGGCGAAAGCGTGAGATTCCATCTTTCTTTTATCTTTTCCAACAAGCTCTATAGCTATTTGGGCATAGTAAGGCTTTGTCCTAAGATAATAGTGTCTTACAAGACCATTAAAATCATAAGGTTCTGGCACACCTGCATATATTTGATAGTACTTTACCTCTTTTTGCTTTGCTATATAATCGGCTATTTTTTTAGCTACTAAATAAGTTTGTTCAACGGTAGTGTCTTCTGGCATATTTAAAACCACAGAAAGCTCAGATTTGTTGTCAAAGGGAAGCATCTTTACTATGACTGCTCTACTTAGTATAAGTACCACGGATATACCTAATAAAGACCAGACTGCTATATAAAATAAAATTCTTTTTGATTTTGATATAATAAGAGGTTCTACCATCTTACAATAAAGCTTCCAAAATACCGTTTCCTTTATATTTATAACAGGTTTTTCGCTTTTATCATGTTCGTGATGATGCTTTAGAAATCTATAAGCAGCCCAAGGTGTTATGGTAAAAGCCACCCATAGAGAAAATAGTATTGCAGCACTTGCGTTTACAGGTATTGGTCTCATGTAAGGTCCCATGAGACCACCCACAAAAGCCATCGGCATCAAAGCAGCTATGATTGTAAAGGTTGCTAAAATTGTGGGATTACCTACCTCGTCCGTAGCCCTTATGATAGCATCATGTTTTGGAAGCTCTGGGAAAAACTCAAACCATCTGTGGATATTTTCCACCACCACAATAGCGGCATCTACCAATATACCGATAGAAAATATAAGGGCAAAAAGCGTAACTCTATTTATGGTAAAGCCGTAAAGCTTGCTAAAGAACAGTGCAAAAGCAAGGGTCACTGGCACAGCTATTGCCACTATAGCAGACTCTCTAATACCAAGAGCTACAGCTATAAGAAGTATGACAGAGGCTGTGGCTATGAAAAGGTGCTCTATGAGTTCGTTTGATTTGTTTTGAGCGGATTTACCGTAGTTTCTTGTGACGGTTATATGTAAATTAGCTGGTATTACGGTGCCTTTTAACGAATCTACCTTCTTTAAAACGTCTTTTGCTACATTTACGGCGTTTGTACCGGCTCTTTTTGCTATTGATATGGTGACAGCCGGATACATTGGAGAACCATAACGCTTGGAAGCCGCGCCAAAGCCCATTGTCACATAATCGTGTACACCGCCTGGACCATCTGTGATTGTGGCTATATCTCTTAGGTAAACGGGTTTTCCGCCGTACCATCCTACCACCAAATCTTCTAAATCTTGTTTTGACCTTATGAAGTTTCCGGTTTTTACATAGTAAAGGGTGTTATTTTGATTTATATAGCCGCTTGGTAATTCTTGATTTGCCTCTTGGATTATATGCACTATATAAGCAGGAGACAATCCGTAAGCGGCTTCTTTGGCCGGGTCCAAAAGCACCCTTAGCTTTCTTGGCTGGCCTCCGTATATCTTTACCTGAGCTACATTTGGCACTGTTTTTAACTCATTGTCCAAAGTATCGGCAATCCTTCTCAAAGAGTAGTAATCATACCCCTTTCCCCAAAGAGTAAGCGTCATAATAGGTACATCATCAATTGACCTTGCTTTTATGAGCGGTGGAAGTTCAACACCAGGTGGTACCAAGTTTAAAGATGCCATCATCTTGGCGTTTAATTCTACCAAAGCTTTTACTGGGTCTGTGCCTACGTGAAACCTTGCGGTCACAAGACCATATCCATCACCAGAAGCGCTGTATATGTAAGATATGTCTTTTAATTCCCATAATTTTTTCTCTAATGGTGTAACTACTCTTTTTTCTACTTCTCTTGGAGCAGCCCCTGGGTAAGGTATCATTATATCTATCATTGGAACCACTATATCTGGGTCTTCTTCTTTTGGCGTTGTTACCACTGCAAATATGCCAAGGGCCAAAAGGACAATTATCATTATGGGGGTAAGTTTAGAATCTATAAAATATTTTGCTATTCTTCCGGCTATTCCGTACATATTTACTCTCCTATCTTACATTTATCGCAAACATTGTATACGTTTCCTTCTACTATTCTATCGCCAGGTTTTAAACCAGATAAAACTACGTAGCTATCCCCTACCCTTTGACCAAGCTTCACAAATTGCATATGGGTTATGTTGTTTTTATCTACAAGCCACACTGCATCTATATCGTCCCATTTAAACAACGCATCTTTTGGTATAGTGACGACAGTTTCTTGGCTTTTGGGAATATAAACTTTTGCATAAAGCCCGCTTGTTATACCATCTTCGTTTGGTATGTCTATTTTTACATCAAAAGTATGGGACATTGGATTTAAAGCTTTGGATACCTCTTTTACCGTGCCTTCTACTGTTTTGTCTATACCACCTATATACACTTTGAGAGTTTGGCCTGGGGTTATCTTGTTTATATACTTTTCTGGCAATGCCACGTCCACTCTGTAAGGTGGCTTATCTATCATCATAAGTGGCATGCCTGGGGCCGCTATATCTCCCACGTTTACATTTTTCATATATATACAGCCTGAAAATGGAGCGGTTATATTTGCGTAAGCTAAGTTTGCTCCAGCAGCAGATGCTCCAGCTTTAGCGGCCATTATAGCGTTTTTAGCTTGTTCTACCATTGCTTTAGCTGCTTCGTACTTTGCTTTTACCTCATCGTACTCTTGCTCTGTTACCGCTCCTGATTTTATAAGCTTTTGAAACCTTTGATAGGTTTTTGATACGGCTTGTAAATTTGCTTCGGCAGCTTTCATTTGATCTTCAGCTTGTTTGGCTCCGTAGTTAGCTTGAGCTACCATGCTGGATATATCTTTTGTATCTAGTTTTACAAGTAGTTGTCCTCTTTTTACGCAATCACCGTCTTTTACGTAAACTCCTATCACCTTGCTCATAAGCCTTGTGGAGATAGCAGCGTGGTTTTTGGCACTCACTACACCGTCAAACTCTTCTTCTAAAGGCGTAGAGGAACTTATCGTTATAACTTTCACATTTGAAATTACTTTTGGTTTAATGGGCTTTTCACCGGGGGAAATCTTATGTTCAAAAAAGCCCCCAAGCCATAGGATAATAACCACCATAGGTATTATGAAATAAAGGACGTACTTTTTAAGGGCGTTCATATTACTTTACCTCCTTGTTTAATAGACCAGCTTGATATAGGCTTTTTATATAAGCTAAGTTGCAATCATACATGGCTTTTGCAAAATCAAACCTAGCCTTATCGTATTGCGTCTCGGCGTCTATAACATCCGTTATCTTTGCTAAACCTACTTTGTATCTTTGATCCATTACCTTTAAAGTGGCTTTGGATTCTTCTTTTTCTTTTTTAGCGTATTTCATCATAGCCAAGGCGTTTTCGTAATCAGCCAAGGCTTTGTTTATCTTAAATATAGACCCCTTTGCCATGTAATCTATGTAAGAACTAAGCATGAGCTTTTGTTCGTTTAAACTTCTTATCTTGTTAAAAGCTGTTAAACCATCAAACAGATTCCAATTTATGCCAACACCCACCATATAACCGTTGGCAGTTGCTCCAAAAGGCGTTGAATTGTCAAAGAGCGAATAAGATGCAAAAGCTCCTAATTGCGGTAGATAATCGCCTATGTATGCCCTTTTCATAGATTTTAAAGCTTTTAGCTTTTCTTCCATGGATTTTATTTGAGGTTTTTGATATACGGCGCTTATAAGAGCCTTTCTATCTATATGGCTTGGACAGTATAGCTTTCCTTTTAAATCTACATCTTGATAAGGTTCATTCATCAACAAAAATAGTGCCCTTTTGGCGGTTTTGTAGTTGTTTTTGGCTTCTACTAGCTTTTGTTCTGCTTGGTGAAGGTAAACTTTTGCCCTTAACGTGTCCGAGAAAAGCGCCATACCGGTTTTATAATAGGACTCTGCCATATCTACATGCTTTTGTGCATCTTTTACAGCTTGAGTGGCTAGTTTTATACCTTCTTTTGCCAAAAGCCCTCCTAAGTATGCTTTGTATACGTTGTAAACTATATCTTGCTCTGTCTGGCTTAACTCTTTTTTAGTGCTTTTAAGAGCATGATAAGAAGCGTTTTCGTAAGCTTGTACTTTGCCACCCATCCATATAGGTATTTGAAGATTTAGCTGGGTTTGATAAAGCTGAGAAGTTCCGGGGTTGTTAAAAAAGTCTTGCATAGATTGAAAAGCGCTACCTAACATTTGAGGAGTTACAGAAGGAGCTTGGAAAAACTGAGGAGGTGGGCTTGGAAACTGAAGACTCCTTGTATCCATTTTGTTCATTATGCTCCAAGGGGCTATGTTTGTGCGGTTAAAAGATGTTTGAAGGCTAAGCCTTGGGAAAAGCATACCCTTTACGCTTTCTAATTGATATTCTTTTGATTTTACGTCGTATTTTTTGGCTTTTATGGCGAGGTTGTTTTGAAGGGCTTCTTTTATGGCGTAATCTAAACTTATACTTTTGGCTAAAGAAATATGTATAAACACAAGAAAAGATGACCCAAGTACCATGTATCTCGACTTCATATTATCGCCTCCTAAATAAATAATTTAGCATAATTAATAAATTCTAACCACATGGAAGATAATATAATATCATAAATTAAGAATATAAGAATATTCTAATATTCTGAAAATGATAAAAACAAGTTTTTAAGCGTAGCCAAGCTTATCTCTTATAACGTCAAAAAAGCTTATACTGTTTAAGCTTATTGTCTTACAAACGGTATCCGAACGTTTTACAAGCACCACATCTTCTTTTGATACATTAAAAAACTCTTGACCATCTAGGGTAAGATAGGCTTCTTTTGTTTTGTCTCCTAGTTTTAAGCTTATAAGGGCATCGGAAGATAAAACTATCGGTCTTACAGAGATGGTGTGAGGGCATATAGGTACTAACAACATATTTTGAAGCTCAGGGGTGAGTATAGGCCCTCCAGCCGAAAGAGCGTAAGCGGTAGACCCAGTGGGTGTTGATACTATAATCCCATCAGCCCTTAGGTTTGCTATGGTATTTTGCTTTTCATAAATCTCTATATCTATAAGCCTTGATAAGTAAGACCTTGCGAGTACCGCATCGTTTAAATAAGCTCCTAAATATCTGTTGTTTAGATAAACATCTATCATCATCCTATCTATTACTTTGTATTTTCCTTCTAAAATAAGTTTAAGCATCCTAGGAGCGTCTTGTTTTGAAATCTCCGTTAAAAATCCAAGCCTTCCAAGGTTTATCCCCACCACCGGCAACGATTTACCAACACTTTTTTGAAGATTTGCGACATGTCTTGCTCCGTTTAAAAATGTTCCGTCCCCACCAATCACCACGATTATATCGGCTTCTTCTTTGTTGTCCACCACTTCTTGCCCTAACTTCCTAAGTTCTTCTTCTATATACTTTGCAAACTCTTTTGCCGTGTTGTCTTCTTTTATATAGAAACTAAATTTCATCTTCTTAAAAGCCATAAAACTATTTTAAAGCTAAATTGGTTTAGGGATTGTGTTGTATATTAGCATAATTATTTAATAGAAGAAAGTTGAAATTTATAATAGATATATTGGCTCTTCAAAAGTGTAATTAACGATAAGATGGTTAAGATATATTATAAATTATGTGATATTGACACAAGAGATATAGCCTCTTCAAGAGGAATAGGTTTGCAAAGTAAATATCCTTGAGCGTTTCTGCATCCAAGTAAATAAAGTATTTCAAGTTGTCTTCTTGTCTCTACTCCTTCTGCTATAGTGGTCATATTTAGCTTTCTAGCCAACAATATCAAAATCTCTACTATATCTTTTGTTGTTTTATTATTTTCTATATCTCTAACGAAGGAAATATCTATTTTTAGAATGTCAGCATTTAACTCTTTTAAATAATTAAGCGAGGAGTACCCAGTGCCAAAATCATCCAATGCTATTTTTATACCTTTATCTTTTAGCCTTTTTATAGCGCTCTTAGTCTTATCTATGTTGCCTATAGCTGTTCTTTCGGTAATCTCCACGGTGAGAAATGGATATGGTTCTTGGGCTTTTTCTAAAAGCATAGATATAAATATTTCATTAGAAAAGCTTCTAGCAGAGAGATTTAATGATATATTCTTTTTTATAGCTCTGATGATATGTGAGATCTCATCCAAAGACCACTCTTCAAATCTTCTTAAATGTTTACTTTGTTCAAGATAGTCTATAAAATGATATGGGGAATATATTTTGCCATCTTTTACGATCCTTATCAAGGATTCAAAGCCTTTTATATGGGGAACTCCGGTGCATCTATAGTAAGGTTGCAAGTAAAAACAAAACTGATTTTTCTCAAAAGCCTCCAAAATGAGAGAATCTGCGGTTTTAAGCTGCCGAAGGGAGTGTTCCATAGCTTCATTAAAAAACGATACGATAAAGTCGTTGCTATCATAAGAACAAGCTAAGTTGGCTTTTCTACAAAGCGTTTCTATATCTGTGCCGTCTTTTCCATACAAAGATACACCTATTTTTATAGAAATATTACTTACTCCGTGATATTTTTGAGGATCGAGTTCCAGATCCATAAGCCCTTTGGCTATATCTTTAATGGAGTTTAGAGCATCTTTTTCTGTCGTATTTTTCATGAACGTTACAAACTCGTCTTCACTAAGTCTTCCTATTGAGATATCCAAGCCACCTATTGCATATCTTAGCTTTTCTGATATGTGTTTAAGAATTTTATGATAATTTGGTGTATCGTTTAGCTGCCTAACTATGCTTAGGTTTTCTATCTTAAATGCTATTACAATTCCATAATCCATGTTGTGCACGTCTTCAGCGAACATATTTTTAAAGGTCTCGTAGTTGTAAAATCCAGTTACAATGTCTTTATTTTTTATATCTTCTAACTCTTTTAATATCTTCATCTCAGGTATAATATCTCTTCCGGCCAATACAAAGTATTTAGTGCCATCTATCTCTATTGGTATTATCTTGCCCTCTATGTAAAACAGCTTACCGTCTTTTGTTTTATTTACAAATACATGTTCAAATACCTTGCCTTCAGTTATAGTGTCCCAAAGCTCTTTATAAAAGTTGTTTTCTCTTACATAGGCTCTAAATATGTTGGGATTTTTGCCTATGAGATCCTCTTCTGAATATCCTGATATTTTACTGGCACTATCGCTTATATAAATCATATTTACATTTTCATCAGTTATAACTATCCATGGATTAGTCTTTTTAGCTATAGTTATAAGTATTTTATCTAAAATATTGTTTTGCATTTCTATAAATACCTATAAAAGTTTATAATATAAATTAATGATTTTTGCAATGATTACATATCATACAAATTAACCTATAGAAATTTACAATGCTTGAAAAAATCATAAAATATTTTATATAACCATTCTAAGTAATATTTTGTAATGGTTTAGCTTTTAACAAAAACCGATATATAATAAATTTATGCTAAAAGAACGCATCGAAGAAGTATATGAAAAGATAGAGAAAGCTGCTTTAAAAGTATCAAGAAAAAAAGAGGATATAAAGCTATTGGGGGTTACAAAGACAGTGCCTTCTGAGACAATAAGGGAAGCTTACAGCTTAGGTCTTAGGCTTTTCGGAGAAAACAAAGTCCAAGAGTTTTTAGAAAAATACGAAGCATTAAAAGACCTTGATATAGAATGGCATTTTATAGGAACGCTTCAAACAAACAAGGTAAAGTATCTGAAAGACAAGGTAAAACTTATACATTCAGTAGATAGGAAAGCCCTTGTAGATGAGATATCAAAAAGGATGGGACATATGGATGTCCTTATCGAGGTAAATGTAGGGGACGAAGCTTCAAAGTCTGGTGTAAAAGAACAAGATTTGAAAGAGTTAGCGGAGTATGTCTTGTCAAAATCAAACATCACACTAAAAGGGCTTATGTGCATACCGCCATTTTTTGAAGATAAAGAAAAAGTCCGTCCTTTTTTTAAAAAGCTTAGAAACCTAAAAGAGGAGTTGGAGAAAACTTTTAATATAAAATTAGAAGAGCTATCTATGGGTATGTCTCATGATTTTGACATAGCTATAGAAGAAGGGGCTACCATAGTAAGAATAGGTACCTACATCTTTGGTGAAAGACTTTACTCAAAAACTGTTTAAATGAACCTTGCAAGAAAGATATTTGAAGCCAACAACTTGTTTAAACTAATTGAAAAAGGCGATAAAATACTGGTGGCTTTTTCAGGTGGGGTTGATTCTGTGGTGTTGTCTTACTTGCTTTTTAGATTGAAAGATGTTTTTGGTATAAATATAGCTCTTGCTCATTTTAACCATAAGTTAAGAGAAGATGCAGATGAGGATGAGGGTTTTTGTGTGGAGTTTGCAAAAAACTTAGATATACCAATATATGTAGGAAGCTACGACATAAAGTCTTTAAAAGGAAACAAAGAAGAAAACGCCCGCAAAAAAAGATACGAGTTTTTAAACAACATTGCTAAAGAAAAAGGTTTTAACAAGATAGCCACAGCCCATCATTTGGATGACTTGGCAGAGACTATGATACTTTGGTTTGTAAGAGGTGGAGGATTAAAAGGTTTATCTGGGTTTAAAGCTTTTCAAAACAACATTATAAGACCGCTTATCACCACCACCAAAGAAGAGATAAAAGCCTTCGCGATATCTCAAAACCTCATATGGAAAGAAGATTACACAAACTACGATGAGACCATATCAAGAAACCTTATAAGGCACAAGATAATACCTATCTTAAAAACCATAAACAAAAATTTTCTTCATACCGCCTTCCAAGAATCTTTGATACTCCAAGATGAAGAGGCATTTTTGGATTCCTACACTTCTAATGTTATAAAAAGCATAGATGTTTTTGATATAAAAAGCCTAAAACAACAACCAAAAGCTATACAAAGACGCATAGTAAGAAAAATATTTAAAACAAAAACCTTTCAAAAAACAGAGCTTGTTTTAAAGCTTTTAGAAAACAAGAAAAAAATAAAGCTATCTAAAGATAAGACATT
>ERZ1669251.442-NODE-442-length-10232-cov-5.408274_pt1 | contig 10232 bp, 10 predicted proteins | sample MGYA00579294_ERZ1669251 | MGnify/ENA primary metagenome ERZ1669251 (study PRJEB41166, sample SAMN08046056) | hot springs metagenome | biome: hot spring; feature: acid hot spring; material: thermophilic sediment; isolation source: thermophilic sediment from acid...
CGATCCCCATGACAAATTCATATTGATCGACGTTTATGGAAACAAACAGTCTGCCGACAAAAAACGGAAAAAGATATTGGAAAACTTGCATTACAAGAAAACCGATATTCGTGTCACCAAAAAGAAAGTGAAATGAAACAGTTATCTAAAAATTTTTAAATACCTTTCTCATCTTATCTACTCATGATGTCTTTGTTGGAGAAAGGAAATAGAGAAGAAACGAAGGCTAAAAAGAGAGCGATTGTACTGTTGAGCGGTGGGCTGGACTCGACTGTTACACTGGCGTTCGCATTGAACGAGGGATATGACGTCACAGCCTTGTCTTTCGATTACGGACAGAGGCACAGTATCGAGTTAGAAAATGGAAGAAAAGTAGCGGAATTCTACCATATTCCAAGGAAAGTGTTTAAAATCGACCTTACACAGATAGGAGGCAGTGCGTTAACTGACAGCATCGACGTTCCAGAAAACAGGAGTTTGGACGAAATGGAAAACATTCCTTCCACTTTTGTGCCGAGTAGAAACATGATTTTTCTCTCTATAGCATCTTCCTATGCGTATGTCAATGATATTAATGATATATTTATAGGGGTGAATGCGATTGATTACAGCGGATATCCTGACTGCAGACCTGCGTTCATAAACAGTATGAAAGATACGATTGAGAAAGCGCTGTTAAGAAATATAGACGTGCATGCTCCTCTGATACACATGTCCAAGGCACAGATAGTCAAACTGGGCGTGGAATTGAAAGCTCCTCTCGAGCTCACTCATTCCTGCTACGAAGGTAGAAAGAAAGCTTGTGGTAAATGCGATAGCTGTCAACTGAGGCTGGCTGGTTTTATGCAAGCAGGTATACCTGATCCAGTTGAGTATGAATATTACCCACCATGGTACGAGAAATGGCTCAGACAGAGAAGTTGATTTATTTTAACTGATATATTCAATTTTATATTTTCATTTTAATATTTCTAATAATGTTGTACGTACTATTCCTACAACACAAAACTTTATTAACAAGCATGTTATTTATTATATATGGTTTTAGAAGGTGATAATGTATTACAAATAGAACAAACAAAAACGAATGAGAATTCGAAGAGTTTCTACATACCTGTGTGTCAGTCGCATACAATGGGCGAAATCAAAAATTACATGTCCACAACACAGACAAAAATTGTGAACATTGCCATCCCTAATAATATAGATCTGATAAATGAGACATGCGTTATATGTGGAGAAAAAGCAGTCGTCTGGGTGAAAGTGAGCGAATGGATAACTGATAAATTTGTGTTTTACAACCGTTACAGCAGATTTAAAGGCTTCGTCCCTAAGGTTGAGAAGATTATCACCAAGGAAGAGGAATTCATACATCAGCTGACCACTTACCTTGGACTTAAAACTGCTATCGGACATGACTTGGCGGTTTCGTTTTTGAAAAAAGAGAAGAATCAACTGGGAAGAAAGCTGTTGGACGAGCTTGGCTTGAATCTGAATGAGATGAACTTTAGAATAAAGAGAATTAAATATTTAAAAACGGATGGAAATGGGGGCCTGATATTTCAACCATTGAAGGAAATCGGGGATGGCAAAGTTGATATACCACTGAGTGATATAGATATTGGTGATAACATGGCGGATATGGAAACACCTAAGGAGAAGGACGCAAAAACCCTTCTCAGAGAGAGAAGAATAAGCATTTATGGAGTAAGGAGAATATTGAAGGATGTCGGATTTGAGGAAGAGGTTTTGCCCAACAACGTGTATAGACTCGTGAACGGAAAGACCTCGGTCGTACTCTACCTCCATGAGAATAAGGTAGAGATCAACGGGCAGACCTTTACCAAATAAATTTATTCATTTTTATTTCTTTATTCGAATTTTTGAGATTTTGAGAAGTTGTGTAGAAGTATTTTGGCAGGTTGAATGGTGGAAAGTTTGTTTTGAACGTTCTCGATAAGATTTAAATACCTTTCCTTTTTTCTAAATTCATGAAGTGGAGTTTCGAAGTACCGTTTAATTACCTACAAACGTTAGATAAATATCAGGACTACCTTTTTGTGTTATCGCAATATCTGAATGATGAAAGATATTATAACTATATCAAACAATCGACTAAGTTGAAAATATTAGACAATGGAGCGAACGAGAATGAATTTGTTTCGATGAAACACCTGATTGAGAGAGCAAGAGAATTGGACGCGGATATAATTGTGATTCCCGATAAACAGTTCGATTATTCTGCGACGAAAAGAATGCTGATGAATTCACTTCAAGTCATCGATGACATGAAAGCAGATGAATTTCAATACATGGGCGCGATACAAGGAAAGAGCGAGGAGGAGATACTGAGTTGCGAAAACGAAATGATTGAAACCGGGAGAGTTGATTATCTCGGTTTGCCTTTCAAGATTGTTATGGAGTACGGAGTTGATATTGTAGATAAAGTAGTCAACAGTAGTCCTATTCCTGTGCATTTTCTCGGTCTCGGCTCACTACAGCAAGTTAAGTTGTTTAAAAACCATCCTAACGTTGTCAGCATTGACACATCGCTTCCTGTGAATTTTGCAATGGTACACTCAGGGATTGAGGAGAACTGGAGGCCCAGACCAGGCACTTATAAAATTCCTAACATTGAAAAACTTGACGACAAACAGCTGAGGTTGTTGGAATTCAATATATTGAAACTGAAGGGGATATGAGAGTGAATCTGGTCAACGTCGAATCTAAAATTGAGAACGGTAAATCGATCCTCCTGTTGTATTTTCGGGAGGGAGAGAAGAGGATTGTGAAAAAAGTGGACTGGTTTTCTCCTTATTTTTATGTTGATATTCCTATTTCAAACCAGCAACCGTCTAAGATAACTATCGACGGAAAACCAGTCTGGAAGATCGAAGTGGATAACACGAAGGAGATATACAACCTCCGGAGTTTGTATCCGCGCGTCTATGAAGCTGATGTCGAATTCACAAGGAGGTTCATGATAGACAACGTGAAAAAACTGGAGAAGGCACAGTACAGGACAATGACAATAGATATTGAGACCACCACAGACTACGGTTTTCCGATTTTCGATGATCCGGTTGAAACAATCACCCTCATCACCATTCATGATTCGTTGAGCAATAAATTGGTGACATTCGCTGTCAGACCTGAGCAGAGGGAATATGTTTTGAATGACAAGATCTCGTTGATTGATAGGGAAGGTCGGGTTATCGGCACTTACTCGGGCAAGATCTTGCTGTTTGATGATGAAATAACGATGCTGAAGAATTTCATCAAGACATGGGCGATGTTACAACCGGACCTGGTAGTGGGATGGAATGTTACACATTTTGATCTCATCTATCTCTTCTCCCGCATACAGAAACTCAACATTCCTGTTCCTTTCGAGTATTACTTCCGCAGATCACATGGAAAACTCGAAGGGAAGGATAAAGTCGAAGTCGTCATAGAGGGTAGCATAGGGTTCGATCTGTTGCTGGGTTATAAAACGATAAGGTTTCAGGAACTGCCCTCTTATTCTCTCGACTGGGTCTCGAAATATGAACTGAACATGGAACATCCGAAGAGGAGAATACTGAATTTCACGAAGTTCTGGAAGGAGAGATTCGAAGAATTTGTCGAGTACAACAGGAACGATGTTGCGCTGACAGTCAAACTGAACGAGGTGGTGGGGATAGTGGATTACTTTGAGGATATACGGTCTATCACTCTTCTGCCTCGGTTGGATATGGTCAACGCTCGTTCTAAGGCAATCGACAACGTTCTTCTGAGTCATTTCAATCAATACGCTTTTCCAACGCGTAATTTCGATGAGAATGATGAAGAAGAGAGCACAGAGGAAGAGGAGGATAAGGGAGGATATGTGATGGACCCTAAGGTGGGAGTATACAAAGACGTGGATGTGGTTGATTTCAGCGGAATGTATCCCTCCATAATAAGAACGTTCAATCTCAGTCCTGAGACGATAGTTTCAGAGGGAGGCGATTTCACTATTCATGTCCCTAACAAAGGGCTGGAGAATGGAATTCAGTACACCGCGAGAAGAAAAGGTATTCTCCCTCAGTTAGTCGAGTACATGCAGACCTTGAGAGATAATTATACGAGGTTGAGAGACGAAGCTAAAACTCCTGAGGAATACAGGAGATGGGATCAGAAGAGGTTTTCGGCGAAGACTGTGATAAACGCGTTGTATGGGACAATGCTTTACAAAGGGTACAGACTGCATGATGAGAGAGTGGGGTATTCGATCACATATCTCGGGAGGGAGTTGAATAAATATGTGCACAGGAGATTGAGAGAAATAGGCGTTGAAGTGTTATATGGTGATACTGATTCGTCTTTCATAAAACACAACAGAGATATCAAGGAAGTGCTGAGACTGATAAATGACGTTTTCGTACCCGAGTTCGTGCATAGTTTCTCTCCGCTTCTGACATCCTACATCAAGACCGATCTGGATAAGCATTACGATTGGATATGTCTTGTCGCGAAGAAGAGATACTACGGGGTCAAGAGAAACAAGAAGGGTGAGGAAGTGTGGGACTTCGTAGGAGTGGATATAAAAAGAACAAACATTCCTCAGATCATCACAGACAATGTCAAGATGGTTCTGGATACGTTCAGGAAGGGCGAGGATGTTCTGTCGAAGATGGATGAAGCTGTCGAATACATACGCAGTTCGAATGACGCAGAACTCTTCCGTGTGCCGTTGAAACTTGAGATCGATGCAGACCAGTACAAAGTCAACACCTACACGAAAAAAGCCGTCAAGAGAGCGCAAGAAATCTTCGGATTGAGGTTCCGGAGAGGTGACAAATTCTGGGGAATTTATCTGAAGGACGGGATGATAGCGTTCGATGAACTTGATGATGAGAGAACAAATTATGTTCTACAGAATCTGGACAGAGACAAATATGTGAAAGATTTTATCCACAAGGCGCTCCATCTGGTTCTGATGGAAGACAAAGAGAAGGAACTTCTGGCCAAATATGGTATCATAAAAAGTAAATCTTCAAATACGGTAAAACAATTAACAATCGATGTACAGGAAAGGGAAGTTGTTTAAGAGGTTGGAAGAAGAAACAGGAGTGCGGGAGGATGAAATCAGATTGGTCTATGATACGCTTGTGGAATTGGCGAAAAAAGACCTGGACGAGAAAGGAAAATTCATCTTCTACCCTCTGGGGGAGATAGTTTTGAAGAAGAAAGTCGGGAAATGGTATGACAGTCATAACAAGAAGGTTGTCGAAGGAAAGAAGCTCTATTTTAAATTCATCCCCTTCAGGAATTACAAGAAGGAGTTGAAATGATGGGGTGGGGAAGAAACAGGCAGAATGGGGTGAAAGCGGAAGGAGAATTGATGAAGTTGTTAGAAGAAGACGGTATATTCAGTCTTTCACTCTCCCCCAACATAGCTGGCGACATCATCCTTCCACATTTCAAGATCATCATAGAGGTGAAGAGGGTGAAAAATTCCAGAACTTTCACTCCCAACAAACCCAACCAGGTGAAACAGTATGAAAAATTGAAAGAGTATGTTGACAACGGAATGAGGGTTTTCTACTCAATCCTCTTTTACGACAATAACAAGGACGGGTTGTTGAGGGAAAAGTGGATGTTTTTTGAATACAAACCCGAGGTCAGAGCAGAAAAATACAGAATGAAATCTGGCGAAGGGATATCTTACGGTGATTTCATCAGCCTTCTGAGTTCGCAGAAAAATTGAAAAATATTGTACGTATTGGTATTTTATTAAAAAGAAACAATAAAAATTTAAATACTCGTGGAGGATTATATATCATGGAAGAAATTGTTATGATCGATAAGAAAAGACTTCTTGAATTCGTCAAGAAGAAGTACATCGAAAAGTTCTCCGAATGGTTGGACGAGAACCTGACTTTTGACGATCTGGATAGCATTTACAAGTAAGTTGAAATACCTATGTGAATTTTACAATCATGTTTGTAAGTGAAATGTTCTATTCGATACAGGGAGAAGGAAAGAGAATCGGAGTTCCTTCTTACTTTTTGAGATTGACAGGATGTAATTTGCACTGCGGTTTTGACATCAAAGATCTGAACAAGATTAATCAGTCAAACTTGCAGAAGTACAAAGTGGGGGAATGGATATGTGATTCTGTCGGTGTATGGAAGAAGGGTGAAGAATATAGCGCGGAAGACATCGTGTCATTTCTTTTGAAAGAGAAGGAAAAGTATAATTATAACAATATTGTTATTACAGGCGGTGAGCCTTTATTGCAAATTAAAGAGTTGAGAGAATTGTTGTACCTCATCCGGCACAGGAAGTACAATGGAACTGTGGAGATTGAGACAAATGGAACAGTCGACCCCACACTCGTTCTGGGACTCGTGGACAATTTCAACGTCAGCCCCAAGCTGTATCTGGGCAGAGATGGCGAATGGTTTGGGTTGAACAAGAACTGGTATCTGGTGGAGGATGAGAAAAGGATATGGAAGTTTGTAATAGCAAAGGAAGAGGATGTTGATCTTGTTGAACAATGGGTCGAGGACAAACACATAAATCCATCCTCCGTCTACCTCATGCCTGCTTCGGAGAACAGAGAAGAACTGATATCAAATTCATCGTTCGTTGTTGAGAAGGCGAAGGAGTTTGGTTTCAATTTCACCACGCGTCTGCAGATAGTCATATGGGACCGGTTGACTGGTGTATGAAACAACATTCAAATACCTATGCGAGTTTAGTTCATATAAGAACATGAAGATAGTAGTCGACGGCGATGGGAAATTCGTAGCATTATCCTCTTTTGAAGAGAAGGATTTGCTGAAAAACTCAGGTTTTTACTGGGACTCGAAGTTGAGGAAATGGTGGACCAATGATGTTGAAAAAGCGATGTTATTGAGCGATTTCTTTGATCAGTCAACATGGGAATATCTGGTGAAGTTGGAAGAGAGAAAACAACAGGAGATGGTTGAGAGTTCCAAGACATATTCTGATTTTCATGTTCCTCTTCCAAACGGAATTTCGCTTTACCCATACCAGAGAGCAGGAGTGGAATTCTTGGTGAAACACAAGAATGTGATGCTCGCTGATGAACAGAGACTGGGAAAGACTTACCAGACGTTGGGTTTTGTGAACGTAGCTCGTCCCAAAGACGTCTTGATTGTTTGCCCGGCCACGGTCAAATCTGAGTGGAAATACAACGCGGAAAAACTACTGGTTGATGAATATAATATTCAGGTCATTGGGAAGGATTTTCCACTTCCATCTGTCAACGGTAGGAATTTCTACATCATCAACTACGATATACTGAAGAAATGGGAGCCGATGCTGAGGAGAAAATGGGATGTTATAGTCTTTGATGAATCGCATAAATTGAAGAATAAAGGTTGGGCGGTGAAGAAAGTTGTGGATGGGAAGGAGGTGGTCGAGATCAAGGGTACAGAGAGGACCTATATAGCTACTCAGTTATCAAATTACGCAGATAAGATCATTCTTCTCACAGGAACTCCCATAATGAATCGTCCAGATGAATTTTTCACACAGTTGAAGATCGCTAAACATCCTCTCGGGAGATCATGGAAAAAGTTTGCGGATCGTTTTCTGATCAGGGAGGCGAGATCCAACTGGGTCGAAACTGTAGGATATAAGAATCTGGAGGAGTTTTCACAGATATTGAGGCAAGGGTTTATGATGAGAAGGACGCGTGAGCAAGTCTTTCCACAGCTTCCGACCAAGACGAGAGAGCTGATACCCGTGGATATCAACGATATAGAGCTCACCGAAGAAGTGAAAATGAGGTTGGATGAGTTACTCAGGAAGTATGATGGGTTGATAAGGAATATAGAACAACTGGATGCTGAAGTTAGAAGTGGAAATAACGAGAATAGGAAGGAGTGGGAAGAGAAGATAAAACAGTTGAAGGGAGAGTTGTACGAGATGACGGTAGGAGAGATCTCGCACTACCGCAAGATACTGTCGGAGAAGAAGGTGAATCTCACGATCAAATTTGTCTATGATCTGTTGGAAGAGGTGAAACAGGTAGTCATATTTGGGCATTACACTTCCACTCTCCTGAAATTGAAGGAACATTATGGTGACAAAGCAGGACTGTTGATCGGCGATACGCCTCTGAAACAGAGAGAAGAAGAGAGAATACAGTTTAACCAAGGTGAAAAAGAACTCATGATTGTGTCAACAAGAGCTGGTGGTGAAGGTGTGAGTTATTCGTCAGCAGATATCGGAGTATTCATTGACTGGGATTGGAATCCGAAAGTTATGGAGCAGGCGGAAGACAGACTTGTGGATATAACCCAGAACCGGCCGAAGATGTATTATTATATCATAGTTGACAAGACGATCGACGCATACATAGCGAAGAAAATACTCGAGAAAGAAGCGCTGATAAACAAGGTCATGGACAAGATCTGAAAACATATTATAGTCCCTAAAAATTTAAAAAGTTTTTATAGTTGTTTATTATTGTATAACCATGAGACTGAGTCCTTTAGGCTTGGGTTTGATTTTTATCGGAATACTGATAATCGGAGTCGCACTCGCCAACCCGACTCTGACAATCGTCAACGTGAGTCAATCTGGGACGACATCAGTGAATGTTCCCATATCTTCGGAATACCCCTCGTCCACATCCGCATCTTCTCCCACAATTTTTGCGCACCAAGGTTTCGCTGACATAGCGTATGGATGGCAGGATTATGCATACGCAACGTCGTCATCCGTTGGAGGTACAGGTTCAGTTCCTGCATCTCTGCAGATAACGTCAACGAGTGGATACACAGATACTGAAGTGGTTGCAATAACTGTATCTATACAGATCACTTCCGCCGGTGGGCAGTACCATGCTGAGATACAAGGTAAAGCGATCTATAACTTCAGCAATCCTTCTTCCAGTTCCGCAGTTTACGCGTTCACTATAGTACCCTCATCGACAGCTGTGACAATAGGTTCTTATACTGTCACATTGCAGTCCTCACCTACAACCTACGGTCAATTCCCGTCGAGTGCATTGCAAAATGTGGGGCATTTCTATGTGGGTATATCACTCACATCTTTAGAGAAAATAACCAGCACTTCGCAGGTCCTTTGGTTTAACGTGTCAGGATTTCCAACTCAACTTTATGTGGCATATGTTGAAGACAACGGTTCCACTCTGAATTGGGGAAGCATATACTTCGTATATTCAGAAACAACTTCCTCTGGTACTGTGGTAGTGAGCAATCAGCAGGTGATTCTTGCGACAGCGAGTAATGGAGGTCAAGCTCCTTCACAGATCATGATCGGCGGGCAGACGTATTCAGGATATTACGCGCAGATAAGCATAAATTCCCCTTCACAGATAACGCTGGGTGGATACATATCAAACATATCAAACGGACAGAATTACCAGTTGATGGAACTGGCTGGGAATTTCACATCATCGACAGTTTCACCTCCGCATTTCACCGAGAACCAGTATGTGTCTTTCATAATAGGTGGAATACTGATCTTGCTTGGTGCGATAGTGATATTCAGGAAGTAATTTTATTATTTTTTTATCTTTTGTTTGAAAAATTTAAATATTAGACGATTATTTTATCATAAGGCGTGAGAAATGAAAACAAAATTGATTATCATTATCATCATATTGATCGCAGTTGTGTTGTTAATACAACCTCAAAATTTTGTACCTTTTCAGACCGTTAAAGTTTCTGCGATGCAGAAGGGGATAAATTTTGATGATATCAACCCTACTAATGAAGAATATGTCTACAATTCTCATACAACGTGGGTGAGAGTCGATGCGACATACACAAATCTGGACGAACTTGAACTCTACAACCCTTATCATCTGAGGGTTCTTGCAATACTTGACTACTACACCATGCAAGAGCAGAATTTCACGTTGGCAGAGTGGAATTCCACAGTTCAGAGTTATGTTAGTTCCTATCCCTTTGTCAATGCGTGGGAAATATGGAATGAACCCGAATATTATATACTGGGATTTCAGAATTACAGTCCTATGAACTACTTTTTGATGCTTAAATCCGCATACACCATCATAAAATCCATAAATCCCAATGCTCTGGTGATAGGTTTTGGAGGAGTTTATTTGCAACAACTACCCTTTGTCCAAGCCGTAATAAACCTTGGTGGTCTGAACTACTGTGATGCAGTCTCTCTCCACTTCTACCCGGCGATATATGAACTGCCGAGTGGAGGGAATTCTTGGGAGTATATGTATGAATATA
>ERZ1669251.443-NODE-443-length-10212-cov-4.155952_pt1 | contig 10212 bp, 6 predicted proteins | sample MGYA00579294_ERZ1669251 | MGnify/ENA primary metagenome ERZ1669251 (study PRJEB41166, sample SAMN08046056) | hot springs metagenome | biome: hot spring; feature: acid hot spring; material: thermophilic sediment; isolation source: thermophilic sediment from acid hot...
TTACCCAACAGGTCCCACAGCGATACATCTATGCCGCTTATGGCTATCGAAGATATGCCACCTAACCCCGCCGAAAAGATCGCTTTCAACATCAGCTCATTTAATGCCGTAACGTTTAGTTCTCTTCCCCTTATAGCTGGAGACAAAAAGTCGTTGACCAAAGTCGTTACGGCCTCCGGTGGGATCCCGCTGGCCAGCAAGCCTTCTCCTATGCCCTTGTGCCCAGCCTCATCTTCAGCTGAGACGTACGCCTGAACTCCCCATTGCTCATCCCACTCCGAGGGAGGATGGCCCGGCATGGGAACGACCGCTGGAAAAGAAAAAACGTCAGCTACTTTCGTACTTGATCACCTACTCATTTATCCCGCCGGAAACGTCCAACAGCGGGTGCGCTACGCGCTGACGTAAAGCTTGACTGGAGAGAACTCCACGTGGCCCAACACCTCGGCCGCGGTCAGACGACCGTTAAGCGTTTTTATCATGGCATCGTAAATGGCATCAGCCGCCTTCTCTAGCGTGATTTCTCTGTGCAGCAAGCCCGAGACGTCTACGTCTATGTGTTCGCTCATCTCTTGGACCGTCTTGGTGTTTCCACTTATCTTTATAACTGGCATTGTTGGGTGACCGACCACATTTCCTTGGCCAGTTGTGAAGAAGTGCAGGATGGAGCCCTTTGCGTTGAAAAGCGTTAGGGCTTCGGCTGCAGCCGATGACGTATTTAGAAAGATCAAGCCCTTCTTGGTAGGCCTATCTAGATAATCCAGCGCTTCGACTATGGGCTTTGTGCCTAGCTTCTGAACGTTTCCAAGCGCCTTCTCTTCGATTGTCGATAATCCCCCAGCTATGTTGCCCTCGGTGGGCTGAGATCCCAGTAGGTCGACACCCTCCGATTTGATTATATTTGAGTATTCGTTAAATATTTTCAAGAATTTTTTCCTGTTATCATCATCTAAAAACCTAGATGAAACCAGGTCCTCGGCCCCGGTTAGTTCCGATGTCTCTCCGAATAATACGGTAGCTCCCTCGTCGATCAGCCTGTCGACTACTATCCCTAGGGCGGGGTTCGCTGCAAGCCCCGATGTGGTGTCAGACTCGCCGCACTTTATGCTCAGCGTCAGCTCCGAGATATCATGCTTTTTGCGCGTTAGCTCAGACGCATATTGCACGAATTCCTTGGCTTTTCTGGAGGCTTTTTCCACGGTCCTGAGGTCTCCGCTTTTCTCTATCCAAAATGCCTCGGTGGGCTTAGAGGAGGCTATCTCATCGGCCACCCTTTGAGTCCACTTAGGTTCAATTCCAATCACGATCGCAGCGGCGACGTTAGGATTTTTGCCCAAGCCTATTAGCGTATCGAAGTAGAGATCGAGATCACGACCAAACTGTAGCCTGCCGTAAGGGTGTGGTACGGCGACGGTTCCGCGTACGACCTGCGAAACTGCAACCGCCGCGGCGTTTGATAAGTCATCCACGGGGATTATCACGACGTGGTTCCTCACTCCAACCTTGCCGTCATCCCTTTCATAACCCCATATCTCCGTCAGTTGGACCACCTCTTGCTTTTCAGATTATGCACGTGAACGTGCTCCCCAGCGCTTATCTCCGCTGACGCATACCCTATGACGTGCCCATATTCTATTACGTCTTCGCCAGTTTTTATGTCCTTCAGCGCTATTTTGTGCCCAAGCGGTACGTCCGACTTCAATATTAGCGTGGTTTCCGAACTAGAGTCCAGGTATGCCACCGTAACCGTATCTCCTTTTTTCAAGTCTTCAACCGCCACAGCAACGCTATCCCCCAACTTATGGGCTAACGCACTCACCCTGATCATCCCAACATAAGGGCGTGCAGACATTTACGCGTATCTGGATAGCTTGTTAAGTTCCGCGTACCATAAGTGCCACCGCAGGCCGGTTTTTAACTCACGGCGATCGAAGGGGTCTGACCGTATACTTTATGTCTCCTTTCCACATGTCTCTCCTGTAAAGCTGAAGCGGATATTTCGACATCATCCGCTTGCCGTATGTGGGATCAAGCAGAGGGTCATCAAACTTTTTCATCGCCGATTTAAGCGCGTTAAACATATCGTCCTTGATTCCCTGATAGCCGGGCTTTTCAGCAAGGTTGTTCAGCTCAAATGGATCACTACGAACATCGTAAAGTTCAAAAGTTGGCCTATGAGCTAAGAACTGATCTTGCATAGCCTGCGCTGACTCGCTCTGCAGTATGTCAAGGGGTAATGATAACAGGGGCCTTTCCTCCATGTTCCATATGAACTTATACTCTTTGGTCCTTATCGCCCGAATCGGATCGTAATCGTCATGCCAGTTCTTCTGAGCGAGGACGTAGTCATCACCTCTTCCTCCTTTCTCTATTACATCTAAAAAGCTCTTTCCGTGGAGGTCCTTTGGTAACGGCGCAGACAACAGGTCCAGAAGCGTAGGCAAAACGTCTACCGAGCTCAAAAGCGCGTCGCTGCGTCCCGACCTTATTTGGTCACCCTTTATGAGAAGAGCTGTCTCCAGCCCAGCGTCATACAGAGTCGACTTAGCCCTTGGAAACGGTATACCGTGGTCTACCGTCACGAACAAAATGTAGTGCCTGCGATGCTCCTCGATGACCTTTATGAGCTCACCCAAATAGTGATCAAAATAATTGACTGACGACCAAAGCCCCGCCAAGTCATATCTCACAAGATCTACGTCCGGCAAGTAGGGCGGCACTATCACCTCCTCTGGACTCGTGCGATTCCAAAGCGGGTCTTTCTCGTAATACTCATCGTAAAAGGGCCTGTGAGTTTCGAAGACCCCCGCATTAACGTAAATAGGTGCCTGCCCATCTTTTTTTCTCAGGAAGTCGGCGACAGCTTGCAGCACATCTTTTGAGTGATCGCCATTGAATGGAACCACGTGATCGTAAAAACTGGCCGGGGCCTTCGTCTCATGCTGAAAACCGAACAGATAGGTCTCATAACCAAGGCCTTTCAAGTGCCTGGCCCAATTTTTCTCCTGGGGATTCAGAGTCCACATGAGCTTGGGATTTACAAGACCCATCACGCCGTTCGCCTGTGGGTACCGGCCAGTTTGTAACACCGCTCTATTTATCGAGCAAAAAGGACCAACGGCAAAAAAGTTATCGAAGACGAGTGAGTCCCTAGCTAGATCGTCGAAGTTTGGAGTCTGAGTTTTCCGACCGTAGGCTCCAAAGTACCGCCCAGTGTCGTGGGTTATCACCATGAAAACATCTGGAGGCATCGTTAAATACGGAAACGGCCTTACACATAAGGCTTGCTCGCCATTTACGTCACGAGATGAGGCTTACCGGGTTTAACTGCTTACATCCTTGTCCAGAGTCAAACGCCGAGCTTCCAGGTCGCAGCTAAATCACTGCGTCAAGCAAGCCCATAAGCGGGTAAACTCGTTTTCAAATCCCTGCGCTTTCCGTATCACACCTGAACTGTTCATAATAAACCAATAGCAAAGGCTTGATTTTAAAACCACGGGTAAGCAAGGGCCACAGAATAAAACGAACATTGAAATCTCAGCGGTACGCGATTTAGCGAACAAGGCATCAATTTGAATGATTCGCGGCCAGAGTCAAGCCAAAGGCCAAGTTATCCTTGCCACCGCAGCGCCCGTTTCGTGGGTTAGCGTCATGCGATAAGCGTCTCCATTTAAGACGACCTCGCCACTACCGTGTGGCTCAAACTCAAAGGAAGCGCCTTTGGGTAACCCACGCAATGAGATTTCAGTGCGTTTGCTGAACCATCCATTGGCGTGCACGTATAAATTATTTTCGCCCTCTAACTTAGCGATGAAGTAGCTGTGCGGCGGTAGGCTCCCAGAAAACTCGAAGCCCTTTAGCTTGAACGCGTAGCTCTGGGAAACGTTCATGTTCTCATAAGAGTTCATGGCAAACGCTTCGTCACCTACTATGGTTATATATCCGCTTCCCTCCTGAATGGGCGGGTAAAACCCATCGAAAAACATCTTTGCCTCGTTCTCGCCAACGAACTGATTTGGGCAAAGCACTCTCTCAAACTTGCTCATGAAATCCGATCTGGTATATTTCGGCAGAACCGGTATCCAATAGTATCTACCGCTATTTGGCACGATGTCATTTTCGCTATCCATACCATAAGTGGCCCTATATATGGTGCCAGTCCCACGCCTTCTCTCGTGATGCCTTCCAAATAGCACATTGTCAGCTGCCATCCCCCTATAGTAATCAACGTCGCTCATTTCGCTTTCCTCACCATTTTCAAAGTCCGCCACATATGCCACTTTGATGTTCTCCATGACCTGCTGTCTTGTGGGGATTAGACGCTCCTTTATTATGGCGCGAAGCAAAGGAAATATGACCGAGCGGGCTGGCAAAGAGTACTCGAAATTTCTGTTAAAAAGCGCGTCCTCCATGGGTTCGAAGTTGTAAACCGTGGCACCAGAGTTAAGCCCTAAAAGCATCATCTCACCCCACATGGTTGGCGGAAACTTCGACCTGTCGCCTTTGCGATATCCCTTATCATGGTTTTCCGATGATGTATTGAGATCCGTAAAGCCGCATTCAGACTAATACCACGACTGAGGTTCTACTCCCCAATTATCAACCCATCCAGCTATCCAGATACCAAACACAGAATCATGACAAAGGTACGCGTTCCTTGATATATTCATCTCCCACTGAGGTAACAGGTAATGACCGTACTCTTGGAGATCATCACTGAACCACTTATCCAGCCCTGCCTCAACCCAAATGTTGCATCCATCATTACCTTCCCTCCACGATACGTAGCGTCCGCTGTCCGCCGCTACCTTCAAAAGATCGCTCACGTAAAGCTTCTCTTCCGTTGAAAATCCAAAGTTGTTTAACTCGCAAATCTGAACGCCCTTTATGCTCCGATGCTTATCCAAGAGCCTGGCTATCTCGTCTATTTGGACTCCCGGTCCATGCACACCGTCCTTCCAGTAGGGATGCCAAGGAGGTACCCAAGTCCTAACCTGCCAAAGCAACGAAAAACCGAACTCGTCTGCGTAACTTCCCCAGCGATCAGCTGCTTGGACGTCGTATATTTCGAAGGGAAAAACCGAGTACTCTCTCAAGTCGTCCGGTACCATCTGCCATAGCTTGTAACCAAGCGCGGGATCCGTATCTTTAGGGCCTGCTCCTCCAAGTATGAATAGAGGGTGATCCGGTGATACATAAGTTGATAGGGGCTTTTTCAAGGCTTATCACGCCAAGGCAACATATCGCTTTGGAGCGTCAATTTTGTTACGAAACTCCTCATAAGTTGAGGATCTTGTGACGGAAGAACCCTGAACCCATTTCTTCGCTGGAATGCCCTGCTCTACGACCTTCTTTAAAGGATCAACTTTACCCGCAAGCTGCTCCTGTTCCCAGCGTCTCAACTCGAGCTCCAGCTCGTCTCTCAGATCTGGTTGAGAGTCGGCCAGATTCTCTCTTTCCTGAGAATCTGTTGATAGGTCATAAAGCTCCACAGGCGGCGTCGGCCAAAAGCCTGGATCGTAAGTCAATATGATCTTGTAGCGATGACCCATTTCCTTAATCATAGTCCTCTTGGCCGTCCAGACGCCTTGATTTGAAAACGCACGTACGCGCGGTTGAGAATATCCATCGGCTAGTTGCTTAAGGTCTATTGCCTCCGTGTTTAAGCTATCAATTCCAGCCAGATTAAGCGCGGTTTTTGTTATGTCTATATTTTGTACCAGCCCCTTCACCCTTTTCTTCGGAAAGTGCCCTGGCCATCTCATAATTAACGGAACGTGCAACGTCGTCTGATAAACATCTCCATGGTCAAAGTAAAAACCGTGCTCTCCTAAACTCTCGCCATGGTCAGCCGTTAGGATTATCGCTGTATCATCCGTTATACCAAGCAAGTCAACTTCTTCCAGCAATCTCTTGAACGCATCGTCTACATGTCTTATCTCACCGTCATACTGGGCAACTATATAATTCACATCAGTTAAATCCTCGGCCAACTCACGTAGCCATACCAAATTATACTGCAAGTGATATTCCCACAGCGGGCCGGCCTTTAAGGCATCAAGACTGTGGTTTTTCGGATCGTTATACACGCCATTATAGAAGAGCGACCTATACCTCTCCGGAGGCAGGTAGGGCGCATGGGGATCCCAGTAGTGAATAAACATATAGAAGTCTTCCTTATAGTGTTCCCTCAACCAGGAGATGGCAAAGGAGTTTATCTCTTCAGCCTGCACAAGCTGAAGGCGAGAAGGTGTACCAGCTACTGGATTCATGAAGTAGTGAAAACCCCTTGAGAAGTACTTTTTCATACCATATAACGTGGTAACGCCCGCAGTAACCATTTTTGAGGCGAGCTTTTCCTGCATCAGAGGTATTGAATCGTCTATGTTTTCGAGAGGACTGTGCGTCACTACGCCGTTCGTTATTCCCCTCGTCCCAGTCATGAGTGAAGTAAAAGATGGCTGCGTTGGAACATCGGTCGGAATGGCGTCCTCGAATACCGTACCTTGCCTGGCGAAATCGTCGATTGCAGGGCTGGTATTCTTCGAATACCCATAACATCCTAGGTGGTCGGCGCGCAACGTATCTATCGCGACCAAAATTATTTTCATGACCGCATAAGTGGCTCTGGATTTATGCCTGACGCAAGAACGTAACGCTCCTTCAGCTTCGCACCGATACTTAGCGAATTATGATCATAACGTAACGCCAGCTAATGTCAAATCTCTATGAAGGTGTATTAGGTAAAAATCCAAAAGGTCTCGTAACCCAACACGCACAATCTGATAATGTTTCACGCGGGTAAACTTCCCATGCTCGCCTGTGAGGGCTTAGGCAGCCAGAGCTGCCCCAATCTCCCTAGGTCTGCGGGAGCAAACCCGACCAGCCGCTCTCCCTAGGGTAGCTACCTGCGAAAGTGCGTAAGTAAACGGTTTCAGGTTATCCCAAATAAGGCAACATCACTAACTTTTGGGTTGGCTCGCATTCGTTTCCGTCTTTCCGCGCCAAGTGACGGGGGGATCTTCCGCGATGAAGTTCAAACGGAAGAAGAAAGACGACATAGCTTGAGCCTCGTCATGGTTTTGGACGTACTTCTTTCACTCGGAAGGCATATAAATCGTTGAGAAATAGGCACGAACTTGACAACCTCCCCTGAGAGCGATGAGGTTATTTTGCTAGGGCACTCGCACATAGACCTTGCCTTCCTTTGGACAAAGGACGAGACCATAAACCTGATACTTCCTGGGACCGTGAACTATACGCTGAAGCTTATGGATGAGTTTCCAAGGGTAACGTATGCTCAAGGCTCAGCTCAAATATACGATTGGATCGAGAAGAACTATCCCGAGTTGTTTAAGAAAATAAGAGAAAAGGTCAAATCTGGGCAGTGGGAAGTGGTCGGCGGTACTTGGAGCGAGTTTAGCCCTAACCTAATCGGAGAGGAAACCATGATAAGACAATTTTTATATGGCAAGAAATATTTTAGAGCAAAGTTCGGCGTTGATCCATGTGTAGGATGGCTTCCGGACAGCTTTGGCTTTCCTTGGACCATGCCACAAGTTCTCATTAAATCGGGTATCAAGTTTTTCCTCACAAGCAAGTTAAACTGGCAATTGTATCTTTCTAGAGACCCAACCCCATTTCCTTATCACGCATTTTGGTGGACCTCACCAGACGGGTCAAGGGTACTGACCTACTTAACGGTCGGGGATGCGGATGATGCCATGAGGTACGACGGCCCTGTGAGGAAAAATTATATGCTATCGGAGCTCGAGGAGCTCAAACGCAAAGACGGTATTAACGTCATGCTCTACCTCTACGGTTACGGCGATCACGGCGGAGGAATAGTAAAGTACATGATAAAGGATGCTGAGTGCATGCAAAAAATTCCAGGATCGCCTCATGTAGAATTCGGCACAGCTAGATCGTTTTTTCATGAGCTATACAAGCTCTCCGGTGCAGTTAACTTACCTGAGCATAAAGATGAGCTATACCTGAAGACCCATATGGGTACATTCACAACCGAATCCAGGGTTAAGCGCGCGCTGCGCGATTTGGAGCAGTTGTTGGTGCAGTCCGAGATGCTTTCAGTTATAGCACATCTCTCTAACGGCTTTACCTATCCCAGAGAAAAACTGGAAGAGGCCTGGAAGAAGCTCCTGTTCATGAGCACGCATGACATAGCTGATGGCACCTCGATTAAGGAGGTATATGAGGAGCTCTTCTCTGAAGAGTACGCGGATTGCAGCCGCATAACAAGGGACGCAATCGACGCTTCGATGAAATCCCTCGTAGGTAGTATCAAGCCCAAGGCAGCGAGCAGAGATCATCTAATAGCTTTTAATCCGTTGCCTTGGAAGGCAACGACCCTTGTCAGCGTGCCCATTGAAGAGAACTGGAACGCTAATATGGGAAAATATCTGGCACAGATTGAGCGCTCAGAGGGCCAGAGCAACCTTTGGCTCTTGGTTAAAGATCTGCCCCCTCTGGGCTTAACGGATTTAACGCAGCTTAAAGCAAAAGAGGAAGCAGAGAGCAGCCATCTTTATGTTGAACAGAATCTGATTGAAAACGATTTCTACATTGTTGAGATAGATGCAAAAACGGGCTTGGTATCTAGAATATTTGATAAGCGCTTGAACATAGAGTTACTAGATAAATCTCGCAGGGGCAACGTACTTCAGCTTTACGAGGACATACCACCGAATGCACCTGGTGGAGAGCCGGCGTGGAATATGTACCTATACGATAAGGCAGAGCTAAGCGCATGTGAAAAGATCGAGGTAACCTCAAAGGGACCACTAGTAGGTGAAGTCAGCGTAGTCAGAAGATATGGCAAGTCTAAGTTCGAGCAAAGGATAGCTCTCATCAATGGCCTTCCGGTCGTAAGGTTCACCCTGAAGGCCTTTTGGGAGGAAAAGTACAGTACGCTCAAGGTATCTTTCCCGCTTTCCCTCAGTTCAAGGTCAGCGACATATGGCATACAGTTCGGTGCGGTTGAAAGGTTCTCCTCAAGTTACGAGGGAATGACGGAACATCTAAAGCTTCCAAACAGGCCGTGGAAAAGAGCCGACATGGCCAAGGTTGAAGTTCCAGCGCACAGATGGGCCAACGTTGACAGCGAGGATCAAGGCTATGGGGTGGCTCTCATAGCAAGAGAGAAATACGGGTTCAGCCACGAGGGTAATGAGCTGAAGCTAACCCTCCTGAGAGGGCCAAGGAGACGCGATCCCTTTGATGATCGCTGGGTTGATCAATCATCAGAAAGTTCTGTTGGAGAACATGTCATAACTTACTGGATTTACTCACATAAGGGAAACTGGGAAGCCGGCGAAGTCCCTAAAGTTGGTTACGAGCTCACAACCCAGTTCCCCGTCTTCGCTACGCCCGGAAGCCTTCCGCCAAATGTTATCTCCTTCTTGCACGTCGAGCCGGCCAAGGCCCATATCGTAATCACGAGCATAAAGTTGGCGGAGGAATCTGACGACACGGTGATCAGATTATATAACCCCTATGACTTTGGACAAGACCTCCGCCTTTGCTTTGCCAATAAAGTGGAAGACGCATACGAAACAGATATGATCGAAAGAATCAAAATAGGCAACGTTGCCTTCCATGATCGTGAGGTTACTCTTCAATTAAAACCCTTCGAAATAAAGACCATTAGGCTGAAGTTCGGGGAAGCGGATATTGCTCCTGCAAAAGGTAAGTCAGCAAATGAGGCGCATCCAGACGGAGCTTCTAAGGCGACACAGCTTTCTCGAGGCCCTACTTTATTTTTAAAGATTTGATAAGAATATGCTCGCTAAACTGATAAAATATAATTAATAAAGAGTTTAGCTTTCACTTGGGCTCGGATTTATAAGGCTAAAACTAAGAAAACGAAATTGCGTCGGTCGACGACTCATGAAAACGGATTCTCCTGCAAGTCTTGTGATTGAGTTAGTCCATTTCTTGGCTTATCCCGACTCAGAGTCATGTTTATACTTTGCAGCTTATGCTTTATAGTACGGCACTGTGCCATAACATCTACGAGTTTTTTCTCTTTATAGTATTTGCTGATTCATGATGGCCGCCTTATGGCTAAGCCCGTTTCCGTTAAAACTTTGTCAAAGGCTCCCCTCTTCTCGCAGCTGGTTTTACGTATCTATTACGTATATCAACTGTAAGACCGCCTTTAGCGGATTTTTATGTGCCCACCTACCGAGCTTT
>ERZ1669251.445-NODE-445-length-10185-cov-11.624087_pt1 | contig 10185 bp, 9 predicted proteins | sample MGYA00579294_ERZ1669251 | MGnify/ENA primary metagenome ERZ1669251 (study PRJEB41166, sample SAMN08046056) | hot springs metagenome | biome: hot spring; feature: acid hot spring; material: thermophilic sediment; isolation source: thermophilic sediment from acid...
TCTACACTAGATCGCTCGTCGGCAGCGTCAGATGTGTATAAGAGACAGGAAGAAAGGGGACAAAAAATTAAACAATTTTTGAAAGATAAAAATAAAAATTCGATTGAAGAATTAACAATTAAAGAGGCTTCTGAATTAATAGAATTAATTAAAAAAATTAAATCTGACAATATGGGCGATCTTTATGCAACTGGAAAACAGATTTCCTTTATTGAGAATCTTCAAAAAAATGAGCATGCTGAAAAATTGACTGAAAACTTTTTAAAGAATAAAAATAAAGAGACAGTGAATTTTCTCACAATGCAGGAAGCTTCTGAACTAATCAATGAACTGAAAAAAATAATTGATAAGGATGGTATTCAAAAGGAAAGAAAAATTACAGAAAAGCAGCTAAATTATTTAAAAAAATTGTTAAAAACTGAAGAAAAGAAAGAATTGGCATACAAATTTTTAACAGCACTAAACAAAAATTCAATTGAAGATTTAACAAGCAAAGAGGCAAGCCTTCTAATAGATAAATTAAAATGATAAATTTTTAACTTTTTCCCAAATTTCTATTTCACCTTGGGTTGCATAAAATAGATCATTAGGTTGAGCAATCCTAATGTCCTTTATTTTTTCATAATATTTAGGAGTCCTTTTTTTCAATTTAAATTTTATAAGATTTAATTCATAATTAAGCTGACCTTGAGTAACAGGAATTTTTATTGATAAATCTATTGCAGAGTATTCAATTTTGGCCAAGTCAAAATTAAAATTTCTAATTTCAGATTCTTTAAAAATATAAAAGAGATAAGTGTTTATAGCCTTTAACGGATATTTAAAATTTTTAAACCTTATCAGTTGTGGATGGTTTTTATAACCCTTCGTTTTTAATTCCAACACGGATTTTGCCAATAGCGCTTCTCTCCAAAGTGCAATTAGGCCAATGTTATCTAAATAATCAAATCTGACAGACCACAATCTCATTAAATTGGTATAAAAAGACTAGGAAATATTTTTTTCCCAACTATTAACATATTAATGTAAAACTTTATCGTATCATAATGTTACAATGCCTTATGGAAAATAGGCTTGAAATAGATTCTTACCATTATTACGATCCTGTTCACGCATATTTTCTCGTGCATGGATTTCTTTCAGGGGAATTAAAATCTAAGGTAAAAATAAATCCGCACTATGAGGAATTTGATTCACTCAATAAAAGATTAATTGAAAAAACTGATTTAGATCTGAGCGCAATATCAGCTGTAAATTATTGGAAAGTGGCCAAGAATTACTATATTTTAAAATCAGGAAGTACCCAGAGATCAGACGTAGGCGCGATCATTGTTTCAATGAAACCTTATAAAAAAGATGAAATTAAAGACCTGACATTAGCAATCCCAGGAAAATCATTCAGCGGATATTTCTATTATAAATTATTTTTTAATGCAAAAAATGAAATAATTTACAGATTCGATAAAATAATGGAAGCTGTTATTAAAGGTGAAGTGGATATAGGTCTTCTAATTCCAGGACCTACTCTAACAAGTATTTATGAAAAATATGGTCTAATTAAGATAGCAGATATTATGGAAGAATGGAAAAAATATGCAGGGGATTTACCAATGCCAATGGGTTCATATGTACTAAGTAGAAAATATTCTTTGGAAGAAGCTGTTGAAATTAGAAAAACTTTCCAGGAATCAATAGATCACGCAAGAAAAAATCATGAAAAGGCTTTTTCATATGCAATGGAATATGCAAAAGGAGGAGATCCAAAGGATCTGAAGTATTTTCTAGATGGTTGTAAATCTATTTATGATATGGGTGAAATTGGAATTAAGGCAATTAAAACTGTTCATGAAATAGCAAAAAAGAGGAATTTGATAGATGAGATTCCTGAAATTAATCCAATCTGAAATTAATTTTTTTTTAAATTTATTTTTAATAACCGAAAAGATTTAAATAAAATACTTTAGATCCAATTTTATGAACGATAAAAATTCAAATCTTTTAGGAACGATGGCACCATTTATGATGTCCGCTTTTGCTGCATTTCCATATCGATGGTGATGAAGCAGATTTCTGATTCATTTCATATATCTGTATTTGCTGTATTTTTATCAATTCCTGTAGATTTTATAGGTGGTGCAATAGGAGGCATTCTTTTTGGTTATTTAGCAGATAAATATGGTAGGAAACCATTGCTACTCGCATCAGTTTTAATTTTTGGCATTGCATCTTTGTTGGCTGCTTTCACATCATCAGTTTTTGAAATATACATACTATGGTTCTTTGTTGGTTTAGGGGTAAATTCACAGAATGGAATTTTGTATCCACTGATCGTTGAGACATTGAAGAAATCATCAGGAACCATTGGTGGAATTATGCAAAGTTTTTATTTTCTAGGATTTCTGCTGGATTCAGTAGCTTATATGATCTTTAACCAGTGGAGAATATATTTTATTGCAGTTGGTTTGATTAGTATTATTATATCTTTCTTATCAACAATTTTAATAAAAGAAACTTTGAAAAAGAGAAACATAATTAGGAAAGGAATCTCCCAATTAAAAGGAAAGCTTGCTTTGTATACAATTGCATTTTCTTCTGTTGTTGTAGGAGCATTTGTTTTCAGCGTGCCACTAATGGGAGTAGTTTCAACAGCATTGGTAGAGATGAAATTAAATACTATTTACATTACAATATTTTCATTCATAGGTTTTGTTGCTTTTATTTTAGCAGGATATTTGTCAGTTAAAATAGGAAGGGCCTTAACAACAGTAATTTTTACATCAATGGGTGTTATATTTAGCTTTTTCCTGTTATTTGCTAATTCGAACGAACTTATTATAATTGCTTTTATTTTAGTTTACATATCATCAGGTTATTTCTCATTTACCAGAGTATGGTCAAGTGAAAATTACCCACCAGACATAAGGGCAACAGCTACAAACATTGTATTTTTCACAGGTAGGCTATTGGCCGGTTTCTCTCCAATATTTGTTTCAATAATATATCCAGAATCTTTAAAAAATGGAATAGCATTAATAGGTATTATTGCATCCATAATAGCAATATTCGGTGCAATTCTATTTTTAATTACAAATAAATTTTTTAAATATAAGTAAAATATTTTTAATTTATTTTTTAACTCGAAATATTTATTAATATCTCGGATATTATTATCCGGGGTGAAATAATGGTTAAATACTGCCCTAATTGTGGAACACCTAATGATGACCAAGCAAAATTCTGTATAAAATGTGGATTTAATTTTATTGCTCAACAAAATGCTCAAAATCAAAATTTTTCTAATCAGGAAAATGCCTTTAACCAGAATCAGGGATTTTATGGCTCGTATGGAGGACAGCAACAGTATGGCCAAAATGTTCCTTCCTATGGATCACAGCAGGGATACCAAGGACAACCTTTTGGACAGCAATATTCTTCATTCCAAACAGCAAAAACAATGGCAATTTTATCTTTAATTTTCCCTATTCTGATTCTAATATATTACATCATTGAAATAATTACAACAACAATATCTATAATAGCAATTAGCCCATTTGCCATTTTAGCAGTTTTAGTAGCATATCTTGTAATATTTTTAATATTCCTGGTCTTTGACATAATGCTATTTTTTAAAACATATAAAATATACAACTTGGTTAATAGCAATAGATTCAATGAAGCTTTACAGGAAGAATCTCTATTTTGGATCATTATTGGGTTTATATTTGGTGCTATTATAACCGGTATATTCATGCTATTAACAAAATCATTCATAGAAAAGGGGCTAGGTTTGCCAAGCATAATTTAAAAAAATTTAATTTTTAATTTTTATATTTAAATATACCAATCCTGAAATTATTGTCATAATAAATACTGAAATCCACAAATCATAATAATTAAAATTTGTAAGTATATATGATGCTAGTAAAGGGCCAAAAATTCCCGCAGATTGCCAAAAGAAGTTAACTGTTCCAGCAAAATTACCTGCATTTTCTTTTCCTATTTGTGCCAAAATTGTTGAATTAGCAGGCGTAATTGTAAACCTAATAAAACCCATTGAGAGGGCTATAATTATAATTAGATAAATATTTACAAAGATCAAAAATAGGGCAAGAAAAGCATATATAAATTCGTAAACAACCAATACTTTTTTCACGCCAAATCTATTTATTATGAATCCTGCCAATAATGTTCCTGGGATTCCTGCAACAGCCATCATTGAATAAATGATCCCTGATAAAATTGGATCTATTCCAGATAAAATGAAATATTTGTATGAATAGAGCGTAATTATCCAATATGAAGCAAAGAACAAAAAACCACCTGAAGAAAGTATTATTATGTTTTTATTAAAATAAAATTTTAAATTGATTTTCTGAGGATTATTTTTAAAAATAATAAATAATGATGGTAGAAAGGTCAAAAATGCAATTAATCCAAATATGTAATAAGGTATGCGCCAATTTGTTTCAATTGAAATATATGGTAAAAAAGATCCAGCTATTATTATGGACAATGGCCAAGATAGACTATAAATGCTCATTGCAATTGGAAGTTTCTTATCCTTAAAGGATGCTGAAAATAACTTGATTGTATTTGGATAAATCCATCCTCCTGAAAAACCCATTAAAAAACTTGCAAAGTATTCCATATTTATATTATTGGCAATTCCTGAAAGAATACTTGAAAATGCTAAACCTAATAAAGATAAGGAAACAATCCTTGCTGAATTATATTTTTCACTAAAAATACCTGCAGGTATCTGGACTATTACATATCCTAAAAAGAAAAGAGAAAAAATAAGGCTATTTTGATACACTGTAGGCTTTAATGTTGAATATACGGATACAATTCCCCAGGAAAGCCGCAGGAAATAGCTCAAGAAAAATGCAAGAGAAGAAATTCCAAGGATTAAGGCCCTGTTATTCATTTATAGGGAAAATGCAATCAAGAAGATAAAATTTAATTTTCATTAAAATTTTTCTCCAAAAAAAGAATGAATGTACCAGAATTTAAGAATAGAAAATATGCTGTCCAGGATAAATTAATTATTATGGCGTATTTTAAAAATAATGTGGATGTGCTTAAATACCATAAAATTCCATAAATTATTGCTATAATTAAAGTAATTTCTAAAAATATATATAAAATAATCCAACTAGATATCTTATTTTGCTCATTTTTGGAGTTACTTTAAAAGGCACTTTCCTCCTCAAAATCCAAGATAAGAAGGAAATAGTTACAGGTGGCATCATCAAAAGCTCAATGAACTGGTGATAAAAAAATCCCTTTAGACCATATTCACTTCTTTTCATAGAATAAATAAAAAGAAGAATAATGAAAATAAAAACTGGATAATAGGCAATTGAGAATAAAATGGGATTTACTTTTAAGACATATGCCTGAATATTAGAAAAATAATTGGGGCTGAAATTTCAAAAATAGTCAATGGCCCCTCCTTAAGCCAATAAAGTACACCTGAAAAATAATCGAGAAAGGATTTCCAGTCAATTTTTGCTCTTATTATTTTTTTAAAAAGTTGTAAAGTACCTAGTGTCCATCTACCCTGCTAAATCATATATGAATCAACTGTTTTAGGCGGCTCTCCATAATAAATTCTAGGATAACTGACATAAAATGATTTATAGCCAAGTGAATGTAATTCTAAGGAAGTAGCAAGATCTTCCGTCACAGCAGATTCATCAAACTAATTTACATCCTTCAGGGCGGATACTCTAGCTATAAAACCGCTTCCAAGAAGAAAAGCGCTTCCTGTAATGTCTCGCCCACTAATTACAATTTCATTGAAGGGCATTTGTTGGAATGTTGCTCCCATTACCACTTTTGTATTGCTTTCGGTGTATGCTTGAGGTACCTGAACAAATGCTACTTTTGGATCGTTGAAAAAAGGCAATAGGTCATAAAAAAAAGGTTTTATAGGCCTCTGATCTAAATCAAAAACAGGAATTAGATCATAATTGTCACCATAAATCTTTAAAAAATAGTTCAATGCACCCGCTTTATATCCTCTCCTATTTTCCCTGTGAATATATTTTATATTATTTTCATCACAGAATTTTTTATTTTGCTCCACTTTTTCTTTATGTGTAGAATCATCAAGAAGATAAACATCTCCCATTTTTCCAGTTGCATCTTTAACAGATAATAATATATTCTGAACAGTTTCAGGGTCTTCATTATATGATACTATAAGTGACGCTACCTTATAATTTTTTAATAAGTTCACGAGTGAACTTTTTATTTCGATCGATTTTTTATAATTTGAATAAAAAATAAGCGTGGTAATTAAACCTATTTCCATTGTACGCCAAAGTGCATATGTGATTGGAGATAATATTAAATTATCCATAGTAAAAATTGTTAGTTTTGCAAGAAGAATGAAAATTCCAATCAATATTATATAAATGATTTTCATAGTTTTAACTTTGAAATGAAATACTCTATTTTATTTTCTTTAAAACCTACCCTTATTGGATAATCAGAAATTCCTAAGAGGCTAAGGCATTCTTTTTCATATTCATCGCAGTTAAAAATCATTAGTATTCTCTTCTCCTTTGGTGAAAGATTCTCCACGAACTTGACCCAGAATTCTTCCTGGAGAATATTTGATACTTCATTTATACTGTCCAATGCTAGATCGTTGCTTCTATGTATTATTAAAATAGGATCTTTTTATGAATTATTGATTTTGATATATGCTTTGAAAGCCTTACAGCTATTCTCTACCTCATCCAATTTTTCAATGTTCAATTTTTTTCATAATATATTGTATTAATAATCAATAATTCTTTCCTTAGACTATTATGTTTTTCGGTCAATTTATCGTCAGACTACCTCTTTAATTATTTGAGGCAAGATTTTCATAGACTATTATTCGTGCATCATTTGCACATTTTGAAATTCATCTTAAGAGCAACCTTACCTCAAACTATAATTTTTAATTATTTCAGTTATCTTATCTCTATCCCTTAACACCAAAATAAATGAACCCCTCTTTTTACAATAATTTAGGAATTTAAAAATCATGTCCAATTTACCTGTTCCGGGGTGGGCCTATTATTGAAATAATTCTAGAATAATAGCAAAATATTCTATAATTTTCAAAAAGTTGTTCTGTCTTCTTTAATTCATTTTTAATTTCATTTAGCAATTCCTGTTTTCTTTTGGATAATTCCTTAATTTTGGATTCATTATCGCTAAGATCATTTATTAATGAATTAATTGAAATTATATCATTATTCTTTGAATTTTCTATTATCTGGGAAGATAATGATTTCTTTTTTAAATTTAATCTAGCCAATTCAGAATTTATACTTTTAAGTTCATTTAAATTGTTATAAAGGTCCTTTTCTCACATTATATAATAGTATGATTATTTCATATATATTTTTATTCACAATTTAATTCCAAATTACTGGAATTTTTATAAAAAAAAGAAAAAAAATTTAATTTTTAGTTAAATAGAAGAACAGAGTATCTCCACCGCCACCTAGGATAGGATTTTCTTCATACTGTGCTCCGTGAAGATAAGGTGCGTAGTACCATAGTTGGTTTAATTGCTCAGTATAAACATAAAGATTTAGATTTACAGCAATTACTTCTGCTTCATCATAGTATTGAAGCGATTTTGTAATATTTGTGGTGTAGCCTGCTTTAAGGATAAGATTTGTCATATTCTGCCATTCCTGAGCTTCCTGAGTCCAGCCTGCATTCATTAGGTTCGTATAATTCCATCCATTTGCTGCTGCGTATGTTCCCCCCTGTAAGTACATAGCATTTACATAATCAGAAGGATATGGATAGTCTGGAGCCCATCCAAGCAAGTATATTGGCATTGGATCCATATTTGAAACCTGGTAACCTATTGTTGACGTAAATGGCTGGTAAACAGGTGTTGCCTGTATGTTGGGATCTATATCATATAATGCCTGCGCCCACATTCCAGCTGCTGCAAAGTCCACAGGATCTCCCGCATATATTACAATTGGGAATGATACAGATTCATTATATGCACCAGATTCTTCCATCAGATGCTTTGCCAATGCCAAATTATATTGAGGTATTGTTGCCCCATGCTCCTGTAACCATGTTGCGTTTACATATCCTGGCATGCCCTTTGGTATTGCCCCTATATAATGAAATGCAAAGTTTGCATGATATATTGAATTTCCGACAAGATTATCTATATAATTCGTATAATTAAAGGCATCAGCAAATGCGGCCCTTACGTAAGGATTCATAAAGTAGTTAGAAGGTATATTGTATTGAGAACCATATGTGCCATGCATCATCGTCTCATTTATGTTCCAGTTAAAAGTAAAGTAGAAAATGCTCAAAGTAGGGAATGAATATATATCCAATTTACCCTGTGACTGAAGGGCTGCTACAGTAGGATAATCTGTTGTTGGTAATCCAACTGTAATGTCAGATTGGCCACTCTTCATCATTAATAATGCTGTCTCAGGATCCTTAACCCACTGTATGTATACTTTTTCAGTTGGAACTGAACTGTATCCAGGATATCCTGGAATTGGAGTGAAATTGGGATTAGGGACAAGCACTATGGACTGTCCTGATAGGTATGATTGTATCATGTACGGTCCAGATCCCATGGCATTATATCTAATATAGTTATTGTAATCCTGTTCATTTGCCTGGGACATATAAGCCTGGAATCCAGCAGGTGTAAAAGTAATTCCAGCTCCATGCTGAACAAGCCAGTTCCAATCTAACACAGATGCACCCTCAGGATCAGCTAAATAATCAAGGAATGCTGGATCCGGTTTTAACAAATGGAATGTAATAGTCTGTGTAGCATTGTCATACGTTATTGCTTTCGTAATATTTTGATAAGAAATAGCCCCTGGTAAAAATCCTCCACCAGGTAATAGGTCTTGAGCAAGGATCCATCCAGGAGTACCTGGAGATCCAAGCATAAAAAGAAGAGTTCTTACATAGCTCACATATACATCCCATACATTTAATAGATCTCCATTTGAAAATTTCAAACCATTTCTTATATAGAATGTATAGTTCAATCCGTTTTGTGATATTCCACCATTTGATAATGTAGGTATCTCTTTAGCGATAACTGGTATAAATTCACTTGTACTTGAAGCATTATATGCTATGAGAGTTTCATAAACATTCGCAATTACTTCCATACCGACTGTTTCATAATCTATTGCTGGATCGAATGAATATGGACCAGATTCTACAACTTCAGCTTCGTTAATTACCCCCTGGTTTGAAACAGAACCCGAATATTTTATGATAGATGCTTTTTGACCTAATGCTGCAACATATATGCTAACAAAGTAAGATTCTACATGATGTTCTGAACCAATTACCTGATTGTAAAAGCTTGCTGGCAAATACTGAATTGATGTTACATTGTTTGTTACTAGATCACTCATGAATGATGATTCATTGTATGTAACTATTGTAATGTTAACTGCATAGAAACCACTTGTCTTGTATACATGGGAGAATGTTGCATGTAGATAATTTCCAGAACTTGTATTGTAAAGTGCAGGTGTAATATTTACAGGTGATCCATCTCCATAGTTAATAACATAATACCCAATAGTCCAGTTCGTGGCTGTTGGTGGCTGCAAATATGATGTATCAAATATTGCACTGGAATTCTGAGAAAATATAGGTGCATTTGGATTCAACGTTGTATTAAATGCAACTGTCGGCTGTGCTACTTCACTTGCCAATGCCGGGCTAAGTGTCTGAGGTGAAACTGTAATCAACCAAAGATTGTTCAAATTGTTCGAATATCCATTTGGTCCTGTTGCATTTGCAAATACCAGATATTTTCCAGGTTCATTGTATGTGTGGTTTACTATTAATCCGGATCCTGTTGTACCATCACCAAAGTTCCATAAAACAGATGTTACATTTCCCTTTACATTTGCTACAAACTGTACAGAGGATCCTACAGTTGTGAGCTGTGTAGAAGGTGTAACTGAAACCAATGTAGGCGAAGTGGGTGTATTCTTTATTAATGTAGGTTTATATAGAATAACTGCAACCGCTGCTATGATAACTACTAACACTACAATTATTGTCAATATTGCGTATAAACTCTTTTTTTCCAATGTAATCACCCAGTGGTTAAATTAAGAAACAATATTTAACCTTTTTTATATTATATATAAT
>ERZ1669251.446-NODE-446-length-10139-cov-6.204978_pt1 | contig 10139 bp, 9 predicted proteins | sample MGYA00579294_ERZ1669251 | MGnify/ENA primary metagenome ERZ1669251 (study PRJEB41166, sample SAMN08046056) | hot springs metagenome | biome: hot spring; feature: acid hot spring; material: thermophilic sediment; isolation source: thermophilic sediment from acid hot...
CAATGCCGTGGAGATTATGGGTGGTATCGGTGGTAGTGCTAAGGCGTATCGAGTACAAACTCTGAATGACCTACATTGAACATTACCTAGGTGAATAACCACGTCCATAAGCCTATGTAAGCAGAGACCCAAGACACACGGGATTAAACCTAAGCACCCACTCTAATCATGAGACGGGCTTACCGGCTAACAGGGTTCCTTTTGGATTAGATAGCTGGAGGTTTATTGTAATGCCATCAGGCATTACAAACAACGCATCACCATCCTTACTAATTACGAGCTTAATGGTACTACTAAGGATAAGCTCCATAGAATTAGCACAGCTGACCTCAGTTATGTAACCGTTACTATAAGCGTCGATAATTCGCAAATATAGAGATGGGCTAAGCCTATAAACCGAGTTACCACACCTAACCGTTATGAAGCCCTTAGCTAGACCACGCCTAACGAGAAAATACCTAAACCCTGCACTTAGCCAATTTCTAAATAAGTGCCTACTAACTAGAATCCTGTATAATTTTCTAATTGAGCTTATTATCATATAAACTTCCTAATTTATTCCTAAATCTCTATTTCTTTATTAATCACATTTAATTAACAGTTAAATTATTATTAGTTAAGTTAAGGTCTCATTCTATTATCTCTTGATAATGTATGTGGTCTATTTAATATAATCGCTCGGTCAGAAATACTAATCAGTACGGTGATTTCCGACTTATTATTTAGGGATAAATAACAATACTTAACTAGGTCTGTGCTTACGGACGCAATGCAGTAAGTGGTTCTTAATGATAACGCAATTAAAGTCTTTTAAGATATTTAACGCTATATCCACCGGAGTGCCGTGTTTTCTCGAGTGCCACTCTATAATAAGTTCGTCAAAATTAAGCAGTGCATCGTAATCCTTAGTCACAATATCAAGTTCGCAACCCTCGCAATCAAGCTTGAGCACAAGACCTGTCGAATCGCGGGCATTGATCGAATTCATTAAATCGCTTAACCTCATTGCCTTAACAATGAACACGCAATTATCATTAGCAGGCCTATTGAAGTACGTAGAGATTGCGTCAATCGTACTCGCGCCACTATTAATACATACGTAATCATTGCCATAGGATATTGCGGCATTAATCGGCAACACACGCCCCAACAACCCATTAGCCCTAACATTAATCAATAACTCATCGAATGCCCAGGGATGAGGTTCCACGGCAATCACGAACCTAGAACCCCTCATTAAGAAATAAATCGTTGAATCACCAACGAAAGCCCCTATGTCAATTACGTATTTACCACTCACATCTAATATTTCATAACTGCCCATGTTAAACACTTCATATATTGTATGGTAAAGATGCTTGAAACGAACATCATTTAAAACCCAAAAACCATCAACATACCTCCAACCACACCTCAAACCAGCAAGCGTGAGACTTCTAAACTCATTAATTGGTATCTTATTACCATGAGAGTCAATAATTATGCCGTCACGGCATAGGTAATCCCTTACAAAACCATTATAGTACGCACGAACTAATCTACCGAAAATTACACGATCGAGGTAATCACTTGAACCATCCCTACAAATAACGTGAATACGTTTATTGCCAACAATGTAACTAAATAATGCAAAAATCCAATTTTTGAATAGGTGCCTTAATTTAATCCCAATCCTTACCTTAAGCAGTAGATTTCCGGCAAGTATTTTCATAAAGGCATGAGCATATTCAGCAATAATTCATTGGCGGCTCTCCTATACATGGCCCTTAAATACTTGGGTACTTTGTCCTGACAATTATTAAGCCTGCACTTAACATAACCAATTAAATACGTGAAATCCCCCTTATTGAATGCTTTGTACAATGCCCAAATAAGTGGTAAATCGTGCATAGCATCAACAACGCCCTTGTAAAAGCCCTTAAACGGTTTATCGGGCCTAGTATAGGCGATGGCATCATTAACCTTCATTATTCTCCAACCAAGCAACGTGGCAAGCGTTGTATGATCAGTATCCCAGGCAGGTAAATGAAGAACGTTAAAGTAGGTATTTAACTCGCGCCAACACTTATACCTATAAACCCTGGCAGATCCTGGTAAACCAACGTAGTTTTTAGGTAATGGAAATGGATCAACAATTATCTCATAACCATTAAATGCGATGATGCGTCCAGAAGCTATTCCAAGCCTTTCATCATTATTAAAAGCACGTATTATCTTATCAAAATAATCATTCTTAAGTACTGTATCAGCCTCTATAGTCGCCACAAAATCGGAGACCTGTTTCAGAGATTCAAGGGCGCACCTATGATAAACCACATTTATGTTAAACTTACCAAACTCCGGGTGCCTACGTACATTAACAATACTATAATCAATACCAGACTCACTGAGCACTTTACGGGCTATGCTGGGCGTGTTATCGGTACTACCATTATCACAAACAACTACTAAATACGGCTTAATACTCTGACTAATGATTGAACCTAGGCTTTTGCCGATAAATTTCTCCTCATTAAACGCCGGCATCACAACAACTACTCTAGGCATTCCCCAAAGAAAACATTACACATGGGCTTAAACTCAACCCTAATACCTAGTAAACCACCTAATCGCTTAATAATTGATACTAAATGGAGTATTTCCTCTATTGGCTCATTATGAAACGTAAATACTAACCAACCGATATCACCATTAAAATCACGTCGATGATTATACGAGATTCTAAGTTTTAAAATACGTATAAATCGTCTCATAGATAATAACGGATTAATGGAATTAATCAAGTATCTGCTTATTAAATATCCATTTAATAATACATTCATGTTAAATAAGTCACTTGAATTGAAACCTCTTCGTGCATAATCATAATGCCTCATAACAATAGCCACTACCTGATTATTAAAATCATCAAACGGATAAGCAAAACCATAAACCTTCCTTCCAATTATATCTTCAATAATCGCCTTTGACATCCTAACCTCATACTCAATATCACCAGGGGATAATGCGGTTAGGAATCTATGTGTTAACCCATGCGAACCTATTTCATGACCTAATTTAGAGATTACATTTAGAGAGTTCAATTTATTTGACAAAAAATCCCTGCCTTTAAAATAAGGTGCTATGAAGAATGTCGAGTAAATGCCATGCTTAACTAGTTCCCTAGCTATTATCACGTGACTGAGAAATCCATCATCGAAGGTTAATGATACAAACAATCTTCTAATCATCTGACTATAAAAAGACCTACCTTTTCCGTTTAAAAGCGTTTACCAAAAGTCCAATTAAGAAGAAGTAAGTTCTTAATGTTCTTATGCCCAGCATTAATAACGGGTAAAGAATCCTATACCTAACCGAAAACACCCTATAGTAACCCTTAACTAAGTTTTCCAGAACCGTACCAATCAATACGACGCCTAGATATGCAACTCCCCACGGCCAGTTGATTGTTAGTAATAGAATGAAAAACACAGGATTAATGAGATAAAAAGTATACTCCAGCAATTGATCCGTAGGACTTGATTTAAATACTTGAAGCATACTCCACCAATTCCTATTTACATAGGACCTAATATAACCGGTAAAGCCGCCTAGTATATCCCTCCTCGTAGGTCTATCATTAATGTGGGCTGCCCTCCTCTTCCTCAGCGTTTGATCTCCCAAATCCCTAAGTATTAACTCGCCATCAGCCACAACCTCACACCCACTCTTCCTAATCCTAGAACCCATCTCCCAATCCTCATGTATTGAGTATGGTGGACCCATATCCTCACGAAAAAGACCAACTCTATCAAGCGCATCTCTCCTAAGCATGGTGACGGGCATGGTGGTATTTACACCATAAAAAATACCTCTCAAATACCTACAACTATGCAGTCTTTCAACCAAACTCCTGCATTCACCAACGGTTGGGAAAACAACGGCACAAACCCCATTGTCACTAAAGTGCGAGAGTGCCTTCTTTATAGTATTGGGATGAAGTACTGCATCATCATCCATCAACAGTATGTACGGTGCATCACTACAGCTCCTGATTCCCGCATTCCTCTCCACATCAACATTTGGCGCATCCACAATGTAGGTATTTACATTAATATTGAAGTCCTTGGATGCATTAAGTACATATTCATATGTGGAATGATCATCCTTGGCGATTATCACATTGACGGTAATCTTATCCCTGGGATAATCAAGATTCGCTATCGACCTGAGAACCTCGTATATAACCTCCCCCGTGAAGTACGTCGATATGGCAACACAGACCCTTGGTAAATCACTCACTCAACCTCACCTCTCCTAAACGATTCAATCAACTCTTGTAACTCCTTAACGATATCCCCATTATTGTCTGTATTCAATTCACGACCATTATGCGAAAACTCCTCTATAGTATTAAGCGTGGTGTTAACCACAAGCTTGTAACCCCTATAATAAACAGCCTTCCTCTCACAATCAATAACCCTCCTCTTCTCATTAAAGTCAGGTCTGCCCATGTACTTACCCAGCACGAGCTTTAAGTCATGAGTTATACCATAAGCCTCCGAGAAGGCCAGATCCCTAGTCACGACATCTTCATAATTACCCTCAATAGCATTCATTATCAGATCAGGTATCTTAGTTAGGCTTTGATAGCCGTCCTTAGGCATGAACTTCCTACCCCTAGGTAACTTAACCACGAAGGGCACCTCGATTATCTCGTTATGTAGATAAATAGCATGGCCATAATAACCCCTCTCCTTAAGCTCCTGACCGTGATCCCCAACCACGATTATCAAGGTATTGTCGTATAAGTTCCTCATTTTTAAATAACCAATTAACCTCCATAAGTACTTATCTACAACCTTAATTTCATTCTGATAATCTCTCCTAATTCTCTCCATGGTCTTGTTAGGTATCTTCTTATAGCCAAATAAGTCGGGAAAAATCAATGGACTATACATCGCCAGCGTTAATTTAGGTGCATCGGTCCTATATGGTTGGTGAACCTCCATGAAATTTATAAATAGAAAAAATGGCTCACTGAGCGACATGCTCTCTATCAGCCTAATTATCTCACTACCACCCTTATCCTCAGGATAACCAAGCTTCCTCATTATATCATAGGCTCTCATATAAAGCCTAGTTAACCTCATTAAATCGCCGAACCTACCCCTCCTAATTAATTGCTTGGCTGCTTCAAAGGGATTCTGAACATTACCCTCAAGTATGCCGTTACTCCTTAGCCTTTTTGTGATCCTATTTATCTCGTTGAATATTGGCTTTACAGGATCAAAGGCATGTACATGAAGGAAAAGATCGAAGCCTCTCTCAAAGCCAGTCCCCGGCGCTATCCAGTCATTGGCTGAAATACCAACGGTGTTATAGCCCAATTCCCTCAATTTCTCCGGCAAGGTCTTAAACGGCACCTTAGCCATGAGCTGCTTGAGGCTGTGTTCCTTGAGTTCATAGGTCTCATGGACACCGTGATCCCTGGGGTACTTTCCGGTGAACATGGATGCATGGGATGGTAATGACCAGGGAGCAGGCGCCACGGGATTTGGAAATACCACACCCTCCTTACCAAGCCACTCAAGACTACCCATACGTACTGACCCACCATATAGGCTTAGTACATCCTTCCTCAACGTATCAATCACAACAAACACTATGTTTGGGTAGTCCATATCATTACCTCAGTTTCAGCAGGAATGGACAACAGCTCTGCTTAAGCATTTCCCTGGTTACTGTGAGTCTCGTTATCCTATCCTCAATCTCATTAACATACTTCTTAAGCGCATTCCTCTTTATAGCCCCTGGCAACGACATTATGAAGGAATCACGCAAATTAAACATAATAATCAATGGGTTGTAAGGACCCCTCTTAACGAGGATCTTCTTTGTTAATCCATCAATGACAGCCCTCGTAAATAACGAACCTCTTCTACCCTGCAATGGTCTATACGGTATTGTGAGCACGTGAGCTGAAAATGAAGGTATTAACCTAGGACTAAGGAATTTATCCGCAAACTCCCTGTACATCCAAAGCTCATTCCTAATCCTCAAGTAAGCCCTTAACTCAGAGAATTTCTTGAATGTTGACCCATACCTATGTTCACCAACAACCACGGGATAAAACATGCTCTTATACCCAAAGCTCCACATACTAAGCCCTAACTCAACAACCTCATTATACCCAAAATAATGAGGGATTAATACGTATGGCCTATGGAGAAGCACGGGCTTCACCTTAATGATTATGAATGAACCATGCGGATGAGAGATAAGCGACCCCACCTCCGGCAATTCATTTAACTTTAAACCAATACCCCTCGGATAACCCCTCGCATTTGTTATGAAATGCCCAGCCGAAAAAATGATGTCCTTGCCATACGATAAGTCTATACCCTGAGCCAGAGCAACATCTCTATCCCTCTCCATGTACTCCACGATCTCCGTGAGGAAGTCAGGATTCTTAATCCTATAATCATTATTCATAAATATGATGTAGTCAGGCACACCATTACGCACGACATATCTCCTAAACCCAAACTCATTACCGCCTGCATAACCATAATTACGGCTTAACCTAATAACTAAGGCATCACCTCTATACCTATTCATTATCTCCTCATAACTACCATCACTTGACGCATTATCTATTATGACAACATCATAGTTTGGATAATTGATCGTAAATGCACTATCTATGAAAGTAAATAAGTCATTGTCAAGGCTGCTCAATCCATTATAATTCAATATATAAATAACTACCCTAGGGCTTGTTATCAATAATATTGGTATGATAACGAAATTATGTATCATAATTTTCTATCTCTATTCCTATACATCCTTAACACCATCCTCAATATATTTAGTAAGTTATACGAGAACATACTTGGTAAATACCTCTCAAAGACTAAATCTCTCATATTCTCACTAATAGCCTTGACCCTACGAGTATCCATATTGACTAAGAAATCACTCAACTTAATCTCCTCAAGTGGTATGTAGTGAACCCACTCCTTAGCATCTAGGTGAAGCACTCCATTCTTTGTCGATATTAATGGCACACTACAATAACCGGCTTCAAGAACCTTATTCCTAACACCGCCGCACACCGCATTATCTGGATAAGGCAGGATCATTGCTCTTGAATTTAAAAGTAATAATGCATACTCGATATATGGCAGATAACCAGCATTAATTATCGAGCTATTAATGTATCTAATTCCTCTTCCAATACCCGTTATTACTATTTTAATATTTGTATTACGTAAATCACCTACCATACGCATGAGTTCCTCGTAAGCCATTAAATTACCGATAAACACCTCAGGGAGTGGCGCGATAAGAACTATGACCTCGTCATTAATGACCTTTAACTTAGACTTAATAAAGAAGTCCCATAAACGCCTCCTATCAGTATTCTTTAATAACTTCATGATATCCATGAATAGGTAACTTACGGAATTTGGCAAGATAAAGATATTCTTCTTATTGTTAGGTTTTACCTTGAAGTATGTGTATAGGATATTAACGAGACCCCTAGATGCAACTATGATGTTTCTGCTTAATTTATACGATATGTACTCATTTAGGTATAGGAGCATTTTACGAAATAGCTCAACGCGATTGCTCATTACATATTCATAATATGGCGACCCATGTACATCAATGAGGATGCACTTACCGAATAATTTACCTATTAATAGAATCAGCGATGATATCCATGGCGACACACCACTAATAATGATGATATCACCTTCAATTATTGACCGTAAGTTAAGGAGAACCTCAATTGGGTATGTAATGGGTAGGTACTTAACACGAACGCTGCTTAATCTTTTAACTGTGCGCCAAACATTATACGCTCTAAGTAAAGAGCCATTTATAATGGCTGCTGATGGTCCTACTATTACTAAATCAATACGTTTGGCCATTAAGTGAATTAAGTACTACGTAGTATATCCCTATAAATCTCCAGCTCACGCCTGGTAACATCAATCCAATTAAATCTATTGCTACACATCATAGCTTCCTCCCTAAGCTTTACATACTCGTTCTCATCAACATCCAATAACCTAATTATTGCATCCCTAAGAGCATTGATATCGCCTTTTTTAACAAAAAACACAGATTTGCAGCCACCATATATTGCCCTAAGCTCTGGCAAGTCATAGGTAATCACTGGTAATCCACAAGACAATGCTTCAGCAATAACTAATGAGAATGAATCATGATAGGTAGGTGATACAAACAAGCCAGAAGAACAAAGCAAAGACCACTTGACCCTCTCAGAGACAAACCCGTAAGAAATAGTATTTGGTAAATCTAGTTCGGGACCTATTAATACAAAATTTGCCTTTGTATCTTCATTAATAATTAATGGGATTACGGACATAATATCTTTCAGCCCCTTCCTCTCATCCCTACCTATATACACGATGCGGTACTTATCATAATTTAAATGCCTTACATTAGGTTTGGAGATGCCGTTCCATGAAATGAATGTACTTACGCCATACTTTTTACTTAAAATATCATAATCATGCTTATTAAGTACTATGGCAAAGGACCTTTTAATAATATTTACATAAAGCCATAAAACTAACGACTTAACTAATGATAGTAGGATCCCTTCATTCTTAACATATAAGTAATGCCTTATAGCACTTCTAAATAATCCAATATCTTTATCGATAGCTATTTCCTTTAAATACCGAGGAACTAATTGAAAAGTTATAACTAACTTCCTATTTAATATCCTAGAGATAACATAGGCTAAGCCAACAAACTCTATTCTCGAATCAGGGACATGAATCAAGTCAACACTATTAAGTATTCTCCTATACCGTAAAGACTTGAGAAGTAGTCTTAAGGTTAGTATTGCCCTGATAATATAATTATTAATCCTACCACGACTTTGAAGCCTATTATTCATGACATAAATATGCACATTAGGATTAACCTCATTTACATCGATATCTTGAACAAGCAATAATGATTTCCTAAATAGTGTATAAGGAATAACCTCAAGCACAAATATCTCAACACCTGCCCTTTTAAGTATACGGATCAGATTAAGGATTCTTCTTGAATTGCCTTTAAAGATCCAAATACTATACCAAGGCATTATTATCAGTATTTTCATGACCCAAGAACCTTCATGAACATATTCACGTATAGCCTGGCAATATTATCTATTGAAAACCCCTCCGCAAAAGACCTCGCGTAATTAGCTATATTAAGGTACTCATCCTCATTACCATACCATAAATTAACTAACTCAACAATCCTATTAACAAGCCCATTAACATCTCCAAAATCAACGATGAACTTACTAAGTCTTGAATCTTTAAGTACGTAATCCCTAATAAAACCCCTAACGTTAAACGCCACGACTAAGGTACCTGACGCCAACGCATCAAGAGGTAATTGCCCAAAAGACTCATACCTACTCGTGAAGAGTAGTACATGGGATTCGGAGAGTACGCGTGAATACTCATTAATGGGCATATAATCATTAATCTCCACATTTCCGTATCCCTTAAGTTCACTGTATAAGTGTGTTAATGGTCCATAGGCATTTATTTTTACCTGAACCTTATCGCCATACTTCGTAATCAACTTCCTGAGAACCTTAATAGCGATGTCCGTACCCTTCTGCCACGATGCCCTTGACGAGTAAAGTACCGTGAATTTATCATACTTACCTCCCGGCTTAAAGATATTTATGTCCGTGAATAATGGTTCATAGATTATTTTATCACTTAAGGCATTAGATGCCTTTCGTCTAAGGTATTCTTCATCATCCTTATTAAGAACATGGAGGTAAGCACGTAACTTCCTTAGATAATGCATTGCTTGGATTGGCATTAATAAATTATGCATTATATGATGAGGCCTATTCACGTAATCAATCTTTATAGGAATGTGTATACCAATCACTAGCTTAACCTTATTGCTCACGTAGTTTCTTGGTCCAAAGTCAATAAGTGGTGGTGTGTATTTAGCGAAGTAGATAATATCGTAACTATTCACGTCGCTCGCCGATAATAATTCACGGATTCTCCTGACTCTCACGACATCGACCTTGGCGTAGCTAGATAGTAATCTTTCAATTTTTGTTGTATTGGTTAATATCCTCATCATACGAATTT
>ERZ1669251.450-NODE-450-length-10094-cov-17.482618_pt1 | contig 10094 bp, 8 predicted proteins | sample MGYA00579294_ERZ1669251 | MGnify/ENA primary metagenome ERZ1669251 (study PRJEB41166, sample SAMN08046056) | hot springs metagenome | biome: hot spring; feature: acid hot spring; material: thermophilic sediment; isolation source: thermophilic sediment from acid...
ACGGGCCCGGTGGGATTCGAACCCACGACCACCTGGTTAAAAGCCAGATGCTCTACCTGTCTGAGCTACGGGCCCTCTGGCCACATAAAATAGTAAAATATAAAGATTGTTGAGGATTTAAAGCCTCAAATTTTAAAAAAATATTTAAACTTCTACATTTATTCCAAGTTTTTCTGTAAGCTCCTTATATCTATTCCTTATCGTTACTTCTGTGACTCCAGCTACCTCTGCTACCTCTCTCTGAGTTCTCCTTTCATTGAGTGCTATACTTGCTATGTAAATTGCAGCTGCTGCCACACCCGTTGGTCCTCTCCCAGATGTTAGATCTCTATTTTCTGCAAGTTTTAGAATTTCCATCGCCTTCTTCTTAGCATCGTTTGATAGCCTTAGACGGTTGCAAAATCTATTTATATAATCTTCAGGTCTTGATGGGAATATTCCTAGCTGCAAAATCCTTGACATCATTCTATATGTTCTACCAATTTCTTTCTTTTTAATTCTTGTAACCGACGCAATCTCTTCGAGTGTCCTAGGAACGCCCATCATCCTGCATGCACCGTAAATTGAACCTGCAACAACTCCTTCTATTGATCTCCCTCTAATCATGTTTTCTTTCACAGCTTTTCTGTAAATGACTGCTGCAGTTTCCCTTACATCTTTAGGCAATGATAGATTTGAGGCCATCCTCTCAAGTTCCTGCAGTGCCTGTGCAAGATTCCTCTCTGCTGCATTGGAGACTTTTATTCTCCTCTGCCATTTTCTGAGCCTATAAAGCTGTGCTCTGCTCTTTGTGGGTATGCTCTTCCCATAAGAGTCCTTATTCTTCCATGAAATTTCTGTGCTTAGACCCTTGTCGTGAATTGTATACGTCATTGGGGCACCTGTTCTTGCCCTAGCTTCGGATTGTTCAGAGTCAAAAGCTCTCCAGTCAGGTCCTTGATCAATAAAACTATCGTCTATTACCAGTCCGCAGTCCTGGCAAACCAACTCTCCTCTCTCGTAATCTCTCACCAGATGAGTTGAACCGCAGTCCGGACATTTTGTTATCTCTTCCAGTAAGTCCTTTTTCCCCTTTTTCTTCTCTTCTTCGACCATTATCCCACCTCAAATAAATTTCCTCTGCCTTCGATCCCTTTCCATCGATGGCGATATAGGGAGATTTGACCGGGCCAAATAGTCTTGAGATCTTTCCTATAATTTTTCCATTTCTATCATATATTTTAGTTGAGAATGATATTTCACTGTCAAGCTTGGCTATAATCTTCCCTTCTCTCTCCCCTATTATTATACCGATCTTCTTAAGGGTCTCAGGCATAGAATGTAGTTATAATGAAAAAGTATTTAAATATTTCGTAATTTCCTATCATTATATTTAATTTTTTTCGGAAATTTTCTTATATTGTAACGAAGCTTCCACAAGAGCTCCATGAAGAACAGATGGTCTTTCAGGCCTGCTTCTGAATTCAGCGTGGAACTGTGACCCCATGAAGAATGGGTGTTTGTCGAGCTCCAATATTTCCATTCTTATTCCTTCTTCGTCTGTAGCACTGAATTTTAAACCTGAATCTTCAAAATCTTTGATGAATTTTGGATTTACCTCATATCTGTGTCTATGTCTCTCTAAAATTTCTTCTTTTTGATAAAGATTAAAGGTTTTAGTTCCCTTTTTGATGATGACTTTCTTGTCCCCAAGCCTCATAGTGCCTCCCATTTCTTTAATGCCCATTTGCTCAGGCAATAGATCAATTACTGGAAATTTTGTATCTGGATTGAATTCCGTGGAATTTGCACCTTCAAGATGTAGAACATTTCTTGCAAATTCAACTACTTCAAGCTGGAATCCCAAGCATATTCCAAGAACAGGGATTTTATTTTCTCTCGCATATTTTATTGCTTTTATTTTTCCTTCTATCCCTCTTGCCCCGAACCCTCCGGGAATCAGTATACCATTCACACCCCTTAATTTTTCATAGTTATCCATTTCAGTCTCGGAATTTACCCATCTTATCTTAACACCTATCCCTGTTTTCCCTGTGACGTGCATGAAAGCATGTTCGTGTGAAATATAGGAATCCTTGAGGTCTACATATTTCCCGACAACTGCAATCTCAACATTCTCCTTAGGGTTTACAATATTGTTTACTATAGCCTTCCATTTATTCAGGGAGTTGTTGCGATTTGGCAGTGATACTTTTTCCAGTATATATGACGGTAACGTTGAATCGTTAAGGTAAATTGGCATTGTAAAAATATCGGATACGTCTGGAACTCCTATAACAGCCTTTTCATCCACTTGAGTGAACAGGGCTATCTTTCTTTTTACTTCATCATCCAGTGATATTTCACTCCTTGCAACTATTGCGTCAGGCTGTATACCAATACTTCTAAGTTCCCTCACACTATGCTGCGTTGGCTTTGTCTTTGGCTCTCCAAGGCTATGGAGCATGGGAACATATGTTACATGAATGAAAAATACCTTCCCATCTTCCTCGAGTTTTAGTTGCCTCAAAGCTTCAAGGAATGGCATTGATTCAATATCTCCAACTACTCCCCCTACCTCCACAAGAACAATATCCGCATTGCTGTTTTCCCCAACTCTCCTTATATGTCTCTTTATTTCATCTGTTATGTGAGGTATAATCTGCACAGTACTTCCAAGATAATCCCCCTTTCTTTCTCTTTCTATAACTTTTTTATAAATTTTGCCTGTAGTAATGTTGTTTTCACTTGCCAGATCCCTATCAAGGAATCTCTCATAATTGCCAAGATCAAGATCAACTTCGCCACCATCTCCAAGAACAAATACTTCACCGTGCTGATAAGGATTCATTGTGCCGGCATCATAATTAAGATACGGGTCAATTTTAACAATAGTTACCTTAAAATCCCTTTCTTTTAAGATATAACCGAGAGAAGATGTTATTGTTCCCTTTCCAATACCCGAAATTACCCCACCTGTGATCACAATAAAGTGCATATCTCTTATTTTTTTCAAATATTAATCTTTATTCTTTACCTTTCCTTAATTTTTGTGACATCATCCCCTATCTAAAGCTCTAGGCTTCCTGTTTCAAAAAAGGCAGTTGCCTTTGCAGGTAGAGCTGCCTTCTCCGCAGGCACAAGGGCTGTGTTCCAGCCCGATCTCAGTATATTCAGGGAAGCGTTATAGTCCCTGTCCGCAGTGAGCCCGCAATGTGGGCACATGTGAATCCTCTGGGACAGGGATTTGTGAACTATCTCCCCGCATCTTGAGCATTTCTGTGTGTTCCTTGGGTCGACCAGCACAACCTCGCCACCAGTTTCTTCCACTTTGTAGCAGGTATACTGCACCAGCCTACCCCAAGAAGCGTCTGATATCGACTTGGCAAGACCATGGTTCTGCACCATATTTTTGATATTCAGGTCTTCGAATATCACCACATCCACTTTCCGTGATATATCCCTGCTGACCTTATGAAGGAAATCATTCCTCTTGAACTCTATTCTCCTCTCGACCCCTGCAAGTTTTATTCTCGCTTTCTCCCTGTTATGGGAACCCGTCTTCTTCCTCCTGAGGTCTCTCTGTTTCCTCAGGAACCTAGGGTTGCCTATGGTTTCATCTGTTGAAAGCACTGCAAGGTTCTCCAGTCCGAGGTCAATGCCTATGACAGTCCTCAGTACCTTCCGGGGAATTCCATCTTCTTCAACTGAAAAGCACGCCCACCAATCTCCCACCTTATCCTTCTTTATGGTACATGTTTTGATTGAGCCATTTATTTCCCTGTGCCTGAACATCCTTGTTTCCCTGATTCCTGAGAGAAACAGGTGTCCGTTATCCATAATCCTGAAACCGCTCTGAGGATACGTGAAAGACCTGTATCTCCTGTAAGACTTGAATCGTGGGAATCCCAGGCTTGTCTCCTCTCTGCATCCTCAAAGAGAAGTTGTTGTATGCCTTATCTAATCGTTTTAATACATCCTGTAGAATCTGGGAATATATCTCTCCATATTCAGGAAGTTGGTGCTTAAGTTCAGGCAATTCCATTGCCTGTTTGTTGTATGTCTGGCTCTTATGGTATTCCCTATACACCATGATTCTCTGCTCAAGACCCGCATTATACAGGGTATGGAGAAGGCTAAGCCACCTATCCATGGTGGCTACCTGCCTGCCCTTAGGATACAACCTGAATTTATATGTCCTTTCCATGGGTTGATCTACCTATTCACCATCCTGTATATAGCCGTTTCTTGAGGGAAGCCCGTGTATCTCCTCCCGGAAGATCGGAGTTTTACTGCTTCCCTCAAACTCCTAACTTTTCTATAATTTTCAACAAATAGATAAAAAGTGCTAAAGTATTAATTTAGTCTTACCATGAGAGAATAATGGAAGATGAGATTAGAGTAATAAGTTCTTCTTACTATCAGGATAATGGCACTCCGGTTCTGGAAATTTTCGGAAGGAATAAAGAAGGGGTGTCCTTCACCCTCCTATATAATAAATTCCTGCCATATTTTTTTGTCCTTGATCCCACGGAAGATGAATTAAATTCATTGAATGCTATCGGAGAAAAAATTAGTATTGAGTCAAAGGAATTATGGTATAAAGGAAAGAATGTAAAAGCTATAAAATTCATCTGTAAATCTCCCTGGAGGGTACCTGAATTTAGGAAACTGATAAGGGAACAAAACAGGATCCTTGCTGCTGACATCCCATTTCATTTTAGGTTTTACTATGATTTTGACCTTGGATCTTGTGTTAAATTTTCTGGAAATGAAGTGAAAACAACAAAATTTACTACGGATAAGGTTGTGGAGATTGATACAATTTCAAAAACAAATGATTTTCTACCCCCTTTGAAAATATTAAGTTTTGATATAGAAAACAGTATAAAAACCCAGCAGTTATACGTTATTGGGTATACAGTAGAATTCGGTGATAAAATTGAGAGAGGTGCATTTACCGGTTCTCCTCCGGAAATTTTAAAGAAATTTATTGAAGAAATAAGGAGAATAGACCCTGATATCATAACTGGTTACAATATAGATGGATATGATCTTCCATTCCTTTCTAATCTAGGTGAAAAGGAAAATATTCAGTTAAAGATAGCGAGAGATGATTCCTTACCACAGAGAATACAGGGGCAATTCTGGAGGATTCACGGAAGGGTGGTAGCAGATGCCTGGTGGAACGTAAAGAGGGAACTCCATCCAAAACAGGAAACTCTGGCATTTGTGTCACAGGAACTGCTTGGTGAGAATAAGGGAGATGTTGACAGATTGAATATAGACAGAGAATGGGAAAAGGACAGGGATAATGTTATAGAATACTGTATAAAAGATGCTTATCTCGCACTGAAAATACTCAAAAAACTGGATGTGGTGGAAAAATATGAAAATATGAGTACTGTCTCGATGCTACCTCTGGATGATGTATGGAACTCCGGTAATTCTACCCTCATAGATTCAATCCTGATAAGAGAGGCCGATAGAAGGAACATAGCAGTTCCTATGAATAATTTCACCATACAAAACGAAGAAAAGATAGAAGGAGGATATGTCCATACAATAGAACCTGGGCTTTATGATATGGTGGCAGTAATGGATTTTAAAAGCATGTATCCAAGTTTGATGATTAAACATAATATTTGCTTTACCACTTTATCACCAGATGGAGAAATAGTAGCACCTAATGGTATACGATTTCTTTCCCCTCAAAGGAGGAGGGGTCTGATACCCGAGATTCTTGAAAGATTAATGATTACGAGGGATAAATACAAGGCATTGATGAAAAATGAAAATAACCCTGATAAAAGAAGGTACTTCAACTCAATGCAGGGGCAGGTAAAAATACTGATGAACTCATTCTACGGGGTTTTTGCTTCAAGTTTTTATAGATTTACTGACCAGAATATAGGTTCAAGTATAACAGCATTCGCAAGGGAAACAATAAAGAAAATTATTAATGATTTAGGAAACAAGGGTATTCAAGTTGTATACGGTGACACTGACTCCGTCTTTATTAAGACTGGAAAAAGTAACGTGGAAGAAGCCCTGAAACTTGCAACTGATCTGAAGGATAAAATTTCCGGAGAGCTGGGCATTCAGTTGGAGGTGGAAAGGATTATAGACCCGCTGTTCTCCCATGGAGCCAAGAAGAGGTATGCGGGTAGGGTGGTCTATCCTGAAAATGAGAAAGGAAATATTATAGTTAGAGGATACGAAATCCGAAGAACTGATTCCTTTGACCTTCAATCAGAGGCACTCATGGAAATATTCCAGTTTATACTTAACAGGGATGTAAATGGAGCTCTCAAAAGGGCTAAAGAGATTATAAATGATGTAAAAAGTGGAAATGTTGATGTTGAGAAACTAGTTATTTCAAGAAGTGTCAAGGATTTTGATGTATATAAGGACCAGAATTCTCTTGCAAATGTTCAGGCTGCGAGGAAATTGATAGAAAAAGGCCAAGAATTCGTTCCCGGTATGAAGGTATCTTGGATAGTTGTAGATAGTAAGAAAAGACCACAGGAAGTCGAGCCCTATCTTCCTAATCAGCAATTCAATAAGAAACCTGATTATGAATACTATGCAGACAGGGTTGCACAAACTCTTTCAAGAATTACGGAAGTATTCAATGTGGACGAATCCTCTCTTAAAAATACTGATCTGAGGAAGAAAAGCACACTTGAAGATTTTTTTTAATTCTATAAGAAAATAACGCCACACAAAGAGAAAAGGTTTTAAACTAAGATATATAATACAATTTGTGCCCTCTTACGACAGCAGGATAAGTGATATTCTTATAGATATTCTTAAAAAGCCCAGAAAAATAAGGGGGGCTAAAGGATCTTTTCTTTCAGAAACAGAGTTTCTGAGTATGCACAGTTTTGATCCAGAAAAATATGATGAACTTGAAACATATAGCATCAGGGAGCCATATTCATACGCTAAAATTTTGCTCGACAGAACCAGCTATGATAATATTTACTGGGTAATTGAGCCAACTTTATCGGAAAGTGCAAAAAATTTCCTTGAAATAATGAGGAACTCACTCGGACAGGTTATGAGTCTTACTGATGAAAGCATGAATCCCAGGGAGAGAGAGGAATACATAAAGGAAGGAATAGATACATTTACAGAGACAAGGAATTTCTGGATAGATTCTGTTACCAGGAAAAAGGTGGAATATTACCTTATAAGAGATTTCCTTGGATACAGCATTATAGATCCACTGATGAAAGACAAAAATATAGAGGATATTTCGTGCGATGGAATCGATATTCCAATATATATTTATCATAGAAAATATGAGAACATGAAAACTAATTTAAAATTTTCAAATTCAGACTCTTTAAACAGCTTTATAGTTTATCTTGGACAGAAAGGGAGGAAGCAGGTCTCAGTATCAGATCCTATTCTGGATGCATCAACGCCTGAGGGAAACAGAATCAATGCAACCTTCAGCGATGAAGTTACTGCAAAAGGTGGGACCTTTACTATAAGACTTTTCAGGGAGACACCATTCACTCCAACAGATCTCGTTATTTCAAGGACAGCCAGCGCGGAACTGGTAGCATACATGTGGTTGCTTGTAGAATTTGGACAGAATATGATGATACTTGGCGGAACCGGTGCTGGAAAAACGTCCACGCTCAATGCCATGACCCTTTTTATACCTCCAACTTCAAAGATTGTGAGCATAGAAGATACAAGAGAAATAAATCTTCCACATATGAATTGGATACCTTCCACAACGAGAAGTGGAGTTGGGGAGAAGGGCTATGGAACAGGCAAAGCTGCCGGCGAAATAGATATGTTTGACCTTGTTAGGGCTGCTCTGAGGCAGAGGCCAAATTATATAATTGTTGGAGAAGTTAGAGGCAGGGAAGCTTATAATCTTTTCCAGGCCATGGCTACTGGTCACATTACGTACGCAACAATGCACGCAGACTCCGTCCGATCGATGATATCAAGGCTGGAAAATCAGCCCATTAACATACCCAGGATTATGATGACCTCTTTAAATAATGTGTCAGTTCAAATGCAGGTCAGGGTAAGGAACCAAGTAGTCAGAAGGATAAAAGAGGTAGTGGAAATAGTGGGTTATGATCCAGATACAAATGAACTAACATTAAACAATATTTTCAACTGGAATGTGAAGAACGATAAAATAGAATTCACAGGACATTCGTACCTTTTTGAAAAAATAATGGACCTCAAGAATATGGATCAGGAAGCAATGGATGAGGAGTTTAAGAGGAGGATAGATGTGATAAGATATCTATCTGGAAACAGAATAAATGACTATCTCACAATATGGCAATATATTACCAATTATTATAGGGACCCTACCCCACTAATAGAACGCATAAGGGGGGAGATGCAAGGAAGGGAGGAACTATATGAGTAGTTCCATATTTGATAGGTTTAAAGCCAAGAAGGAGAATATTACATCTCTTGGTAAATCTAATTTCAATATAAATTATTCCCCGCGTAAAATAAAGGAGGCAAAGGGTAGTTACATTGGTAAAGCTGAATTAAGCCCATATTATGCAATTGCTTGGAAATTGTTTTCAAGGTTTGTACAGTCAAGAAATTTTAAATCATCTGGAACACTTCAGAATTCATTAAAAAAAGCCTCGATGAATGTAAGGTCGGAAGAATTCCTTGCAGCTTCTCTTTTTACCAGCATAATTGTGGCTGCTATAGCTCTTATTTTCCTGATAATTTCTCTGATTATGAGATTTTTCTACGCCATAGATGCAATAATGATAGTTGCAGTACCACTTTCAGCCTGGATTACGTATGTTGTAATGATATCCTATCCAGAGTCTAAAGCCTCCTCAAGGAAGAAATTAATAGAAAACAACCTTGGAGGTGCAATGGCATTCATTGCTGCTATGGCTAGTGCAGACGTACCCGTGGATGTGATTTTTAGAGAATTATCAAAGAGGGATGAATACGGTGAAATAAGAAAGGAAGCGCTCAAGATCACCAGAAATACTGAGTTATTCGGAATGGATATATTTACTGCTATAGGTGAAGCTTCAAGGGTAAGCCCATCCATAAAATGGCAGGAATTCCTACAGGGGGTTGTAACAACCGCTACAACAGGAGGAAGATTGAAGCCTTACTTTGTTAATAAAGCTGAAGAGTATCAAAATGAACTCAGAATAGCCCTGAGAAAGAACGCAGAAAATGTAGGACTTTTTGCCGAGACATATGTTACCGTCGGTGTAGCATTTCCATTATTCCTCATCGTGATATTGGCAATAATGGGAGTGATATCAGGCTCTTCAGGAGGCTCTACAATCGTTATTCTTGCGGCTTTCTCCTTCCTTGTAATGCCAGTGATAATTGGAACATTTATATGGATAATGGGGAGCGTCAGTAAGGAGGTTGCGATATGATCCCTCTCAAGATACTCATTCCATCTCTATTAATTGCGATTGTTGCAGGAATTATAGGTATTATACTTTACATACCAACTGGAAATGTGATTATACTTTTCAATGCAATAATTATGGCTATATCCATAGCACTTATTCCTCCAGGGATATTCGATTATATCAGGAACAAGAGGATAAGGGAAATTGAGAACAGGCTTCCAGATTTTCTCAGAGATGTTGCAGAAGCCTCAAGATTCGGTATGACCCTTGCAGACGCAATAGTATCAGCTTCTAAGGGAAGATATGGTATACTTACTAACGAAATCAGAAAAATGGCTTACCAGATAGAATGGGGCGTACCGGTTGGAGTTGCATTAGAAAGCTTCCTTTCAAGGGCCTCAACCCCTTTGACGAAAAGAATTGTGAGCACGATTATAAAGTCCAATGAGGCTGGAGGAAACGTATCGGATGTGCTTAATATGGTAGCCAACTATTCAAGGGAAGTTCAGCAACTTAACAAAGAGAAGTACTCCCAACTGAGCTCTTATACTGTTGTACTTTTAATCGCCTATGGGGTATTTCTAGTTACAATATTAATACTAAATGTCCAGTTCTTCCCCCAGATGATCAAGGCTGGCCAGAGTGCCACAGGATCTGTATCAAATAACATTGCATCAATTAATGTCAGCATTATTCCAACTGTAAAACTGATATTTGCTGGAGCCA
>ERZ1669251.457-NODE-457-length-9933-cov-7.857259_pt1 | contig 9933 bp, 13 predicted proteins | sample MGYA00579294_ERZ1669251 | MGnify/ENA primary metagenome ERZ1669251 (study PRJEB41166, sample SAMN08046056) | hot springs metagenome | biome: hot spring; feature: acid hot spring; material: thermophilic sediment; isolation source: thermophilic sediment from acid hot...
CTAGACATATCCTCAGGCTTAAACTTAACCTCGTCAAAATCAACATAGGCAATATCGTGAATAGGCGTTGGTATTAAGGCACCCACTGGGCAAGCATCAACACAGAAGTGGCACAATATGCACTCAGTATACCTAATACCAGGGTAGAACTTCCCATTAGGAGCCCTGTACATTTGAATTGCGTTCACTGGACAAGCCCACGCACACTGGAAACAGCTTATGCACTTCTTAATATCAAGCATTATCCATCCTCTGAATCTTTCAGGTACCCACCTTACTTCTCGTGGGTATTGTATCGTTAGCCTGTTGGGTTCTATGGCTTCCTTGAACCCCGTGATTAACGCCTTAGCGTGGTAAACGATATCCTCGGCAAGCGTACCCCTAGGCTCCTTAACCTTAATAACCATTGGTAATGAGTAATGACAGCACTAATTAAAGCTTTAACCCATAACCAAAAGCATTAAGCACACATCTCATTTATAACTACTCAATTAATATGTGGAGATCGTCGTTTTAAGTTAAAAGAAAGGTTTAAAAAATAGAGTCGTAATAATAAAAATTGAACGTATATGAGGAGTAGAATGCTAAACACAAGGAATAGGAGGTTTGCAATACTAACATTAATAGCACTGGCCGCTGTGGCAACAATAGCACTGGCAGACGTAGTATTTGTATATACAGGTACTGTTAACGTGAAACCAATGAGCACTTCACCGCTAGTCTTCGCAACAGGTCCAAACGCTGGACCAACATATACTGCCGCTGAACCATACATAAACTTTACAGGAACAAATAGCGGCTTCACAGTCAGCCTAGTAATAACCAACAGCTCTGCCGTCTATTATTACGAGGCTGGCCAGCTAACGGTTAATACCGCTGGTTACCTATACGTAACTGGACCACCAACAACCTCAGGCACAGCGGCTGTTAGCTCAATGACAATATACATAGCACCAGCAACAAGCCCCAACAACCCAACATGTACGATAGTACTAACATACTCAACCACATCGAACAGTTGGTCGTGGACTGTTAATGGAGCCTCAACAGGCACATGCAGCCTAGGCTCCGGCACGTACTACATACATTTGTATGTATCTCCAAACCTGCCAGTGACTAGCTCATCCACTGAGTCGATAACCGTGAACTTCGGCTATAACGTGGTGAGCGGCACGGCCGTGCCTATACCTTGAGGTGGTTAATTTGTGGCTTTAAACACTCCCTTCAAAATCACGATTCTCATCTCCACCTTGACCCTTATCCTCTCCCTAATCCTGATATGGGGCACGGCTAAATTAGCCCCAAGCCTAATCCATTACGATGTATTGAGTAATGTTCCATATATAAAGGTGGAATCCCTAAACGTGACTTCCAATGGCGTAGTTATAAGGCTGGTCGTAATAAATAGTGGTAACCTAACCTTTAAGCCTGCTGGTGGTTGGGTTGAGGTTGTTGATACTGGGCAGTATGGCAACATAACTTTCATTAATGGCTATTTAGTTGTTGAGTTACCCTTGACGCCACAGTGGGTTGACCTTAGTGGTGTTGGCGTTAAGGGTTTAGTCAGGGGTTATCTTAACGGTAGCCCTGCCTACATAGCCTTCTTCGATGTTGTGCCTGTCCATGTGGTGAATAGGGTCTACATAGTTGGGTTTAACTACAGTAATTGCGTAATTACGATAGAGCTGGGCGTCAATACGGTGATTCCCGTAATAATAGACTCTGTAAGTAACATGAGCCTATTCACGCACACAAACCCGGGTTATTACCTATTCAATATTATTGGTTCCAGGGCTATCAACACCTACGTACCTGCCGGGAATCATGTCATTAATGTGGTAATGCCAATTAAACCGAGTAACAATACCTATGTATATGCATGTAGCCTCAGCGAAATGCCCAGCAGTGGTTATGTACTTTACATGCCCATAAAGATCACGTATATATATCCGGGCAAGAACGTCACTGTTGATCAATTAATGGTGAAGGTTGTTCAGCCAGGTGGTTAGCATGAGACTTGAAGCCTTAATACAGTTGTTACTTGCCGTAGCCTTTGTAATCGCGTGGTTCCTGATGCCGACCTATGGAGTCTATGGTGGGAATTATTCCATAGCCTTAATGCCCTGGGGCTATTTGGTTAGTTTCTTCGGTATGAGCTATATCGTTACACCACCGACCGTGTTCGCCGTGTGGCTCTTTGCGTTAGATGCCGGTTTGATACCGATTATTTGGCGTAGGACTAGATATCCGCTCTATCTCTCGGCCTTCTTCGCAGTACTCTCCCTAATGATGCTACTGGACACAATATTATTTCAACAGAGGTACCTGCAGGTCAAGGGCTACGCAATATCACCAACCCCAAACGGATACCTATATGTATACTTACCGCATACATTAGTGTTTGGTCTGCCCACATACATACTCCTAGCCCTAGCCATACTATCGGTATTTAACATGGTCACTGGAGCTAGGTGGCTTGATATTGATGTGAAGCTAATCATTAGGCGTAAATACGTAGCGCAACATGATGCACTAGATACGGTCGAACTTATGCTCAGGAGGGTTAACATTAAGTATATTAAGTCCAATAACGAGATTAGGGTAGGTAATGTCGCATTAATTATGGATGGAGACAATTTAGTAATTCGTAAAGACTCAAGCATAGAAGTTGCCAATATTGAAGATGCAATTATAGAGTTAATCAGGGCTGGATTAAGCCAGGTAATTACTGAGGGGTTGATTGATTATGAGGGTGAGTAATGCAATACCCATAGTACTTGCGGTACTGATATTACTATGCATACCCATCATGGCCGACGTGATATTTAGGTACAACGGGATAATTAATGTTAAGCCGATTCGTTCACCAATAACCGTAATAAGTGGGTCATGTCCATGTGGATGCTCGTCCTGGAACCCAACATATGCAGGTTTCACATCAACAATAACGGCATATACGATGAGCACCACGAGCGGCTATGTATTAACAACGCCACTAGTCACTCTAAATGCCAGCAATGCAGGCACGATAACAATGACCCTCAGCACAAACACCATCGTAGTTAGTGATTACATAAACGGCACCCAAATATACCCTGGCCAGGGAAGCATAAGCCTTAGTGCTGGGCAAAACCTACTCATTCAAAAACTCACACTGGCCTCCCCAGTCACGAGCACAATAACTCTGAATGGGCAGTATAACTATCAACCAACCACTGGCACCACCTTCTACTACTCGTTTACAGAGACCATAAACCCACCCACGGCTGACATAATGAACCTACTCAATGGGCAACAAAGTTGGTATGTACCGCATGTATACCAGGGTGATAGTAATGGAAGAGTAAATACAAATTACCCTACCTATTATGGATCCAACACCGCAAGTAATTATTGGGGCTTAAGGAGCGGCATAATACAACCGATACTCGATATGACACCAAATTCAAGATGGTATGCAGGGGTCATGTTTTGGTCCGAAAATTATAGTGGAGGATCAATTACAATAAACCTATTAGGCACCTTTAGTGTGGGCAGTAATGAACCATCTGATGGATTTCAAATATACTTATTCTTAAAACCGACGCAATGGAGCGTTACACCGCAATATAATTGGTCAATACCGTATCTATCCTCAAGTCCTGGCGGCATAGGAACATATTTAAGTGTTCAAGGCGATGTAATAATGCCCCAAAGCCAAACACCGTACTTAATAATCCAGTGGGATCCTGAATGGCAACAACCAGGTAAGACCACGCCTAGTGGTGGTCAATTTGACGTTTGGATTATAAGTAACCCAACAAACAATAAAAATGACCTTAATGTTTACGTTGTTGGCGGCATAGGTAATGGATACTTCTTCCCAAATCCTAGCGATTACATATGTGTATCAGTCACATATGATCCAAGCACAAACACAATAATTGCATATGCGGTAGACTTAAACACTGGGGCAACAGCATCATTAACATATAAATTAGGGAATAATTATGCACCACCAACCCCTGGAATTTACGTATTCGGTGTTGCTGGAAGCACAGGTGCTTCGCATGCTAATTGGGGTATTGTTTACGTAAATTATCAAAGTCAATGAATACTACCTAATTTTACTGAGTATGAATCGGTACGTACTCCCATTAACTCTTCTATATTCTATGGAATGTAAACTATTTAATGCGGCATTAACTACACCATGTATGTAACCTCTAGTGAACGGTAATCCGAACTCTTCATCAAATGGATTAGAAATAAATATCTCCACATAATCGTCTGTAAACTTTATGTCCAGGAACCTAAGCCTATTGAAGGCTGTTGCCGTAAGCATGGCCGTGCTCACACCCTGTTCCGGTGGTAGATTGAAATTTCTTATTGTGGTTTTACCGTATTCATAGCCAATCCTATAAAAACGCTCATATCTATGCCGAATTCAGATAAAGCCCTTTTAATGGATTCCATGAAGAATTCCCTGGAGAGGGTTAATGGCGTACTGAGGAACTGCCTTAGCAGCATAGGTGTCCTCCAGAACCCGGGCTCCTCAGCCCTCGGCCTTAGGATAATAGCCGTATACAGGAGCCTGTATGGATACTCGTTCGAGAGCTTGAACTTCACGTTAAATCCTAATGGTGGTTCTCACTCATACCCAATACCATGCAGTGTGTTGGCCCTGTCCAACGCCAGCGACTACTCAACCTGCTACTGGAATTTACCAAACACTCCAATGATACTCATAGCTAATGTTGTTAGGAATTCACAGGGTCAATCGCCGGGAGTCCCAATAGCCCAGACCGTGGTCATACCATACGGCTTATGGCCAAACTACCTAGTGGGTAATGGGCCGATAATCTTCGGTAAATCCATAAAATACGCACCGGTGGGTACCGCAAGGGCCCTCGTCTATATTGGTGACTCCGCATATTACGTAACACTCTACCTATACTACAGGGGTAATGTATACGGTCCCATGGATCAGCAGTAATCGCCATTAATTCCACAGCCCTTAAAAGTAGTAAGTGCGTCAAAACCATTTAATATAATCCCATGAGTTGATTACACACAGTGTATAATATTATTGAAATCTTGAGTAAGCTTTCCAGACTCGATTACGATGAGGATATCGTGATGAAGGGATTAAAGATCATAAACGATGAGTTTATACTTACTGAACCAACAATTGACGGTTACGTTAGAGCCCTTAGGCTTAAACGTAGGGATTCAACGACCTAATAGACCTGCTTTTATATGCCACAGCCATCACTAGGAACCTATGGTTACTAACCAGGGATAAAAATCTCATACAATTCCTAATACATGAAGGTGAACCAATCAATAACGTAGTCCCTGAAGAAGATTTCTTAAGTGGCATCTAGTATAAATGATGGATAATTGATAATACTTGCAACGATCATACAAATAACATGTAATACTCGGTCTTCTCAATCCTACCAGTCACCGGGTCTACCCTGAGCCCAAGGGTTTCCAGGGTATCAACACCTATCACAGGCATTGCGCCGCTGAACGCGAGTATCCTGACCGGGCCCCTCCTACCCTCAATCTCAGCCTCGGCAATGAAAACCTTAGCTCTCACTACCCTACCATCACCAAGCCTAATCTCAACCTCGAAGGGAGTTTCTACGAAGTGCTCCCTAGCCAATTCCAGGGGCATGACCGTAAAGGACGCGCCAGTATCCACTAGCACCTTCTCCATGGTGAACTCGTCCCTACCCCTAAAGCGAACGCTAACAAATACGTGATCCACCACCTCACCCACTATATTTATGGTAAATCTAAAAATAAAAATTTAGTAATTGGATAGCCCCATGGCCGCTTCCCGTACATTGGGTCAAGGAATTCGTAATACCTAATTATGTATGCTTAATTTCTAAGGTCCCTATCACATTGCTAAATACATACTTAATTAACACTTTAGATCACGTATTACTACCGCTGACAACATGCCTAAGCACCAGTACCGTAAAAGCCCTTTAACCGATATGAACTTCCGTAACAGCCTTAGCAACGACTGGGTCGGGTATGGCGTAAGTGTTGTTTACTTTGCTCAGATAGCCATACCTAACGAGATTCCTTATGAGCTTATTAAACACCGTGTCAGAGATCTCGCCTGTCCTAACCTCAACATACCTCCTAATCTCACTCCACGTATTTAACCCACGGGCCACGGCGTTGAGTATGGCCAGGTACCTAGCCCTTGACGGCTTAATAACAGCATCAAGCTCACTAAGTACTAGCTTAACACCATCATTGAACACCTTGTCCAAGGCCTCCCTGTGGCTCAACTTCTCAATACCCCTTAAGTAACCGTATAACGTCAACCAACCAACAATACCATCCAACTTTTCATAAACCTCATTCAACTCACCATCATTAACCTCAATGCCCAACTCAGTGAAGCCTCTCCTCAGGAAATTAATGCTCGTCTCCCTACTAAACCTATCCACGTAAATCTCCCTGACATACCTACCATAAAGCGGCGCCTCTGGATCATCAATCCTCAGGAAATTCCTTAAAACTCCGACCTCACTCCCAGTCACTATAAACGTGACATTACTTAAATTATCATAAGCCCACGCCAATACACCATCATACCTAATATTCGAAAACCTCATGTACTGAGCCTCATCAAAAACCAGTATAAACCTTGTGGAATTACGACCGCACCACTCATCAACTGCATTAAGCAGCTCTATTAAGTTGGCCCTAGACTTCCTAGACAACTTAATTTCAACACCACCTGCGCTAACCCTAACCCAGCTTATACCCCTTAACGCATCCTTAAACCCTTCCCAAAGCCTCTCGCCCTTTCTCATGAATTTCCGGAACCCATCAAGAACGTGTCTAACCAAGCTATTAACGTTAACATTACCCTCAACAAAATATATCTGTCTCACATCAATAAGTACGTATGGTTGAGAAAGGTCGCTTAGGAAGGCCCTAACTAAACTCGTCTTACCAATCCTCCTAATACCATAAACAGCAATGAGCCTATCACCCCTAAGCACACTGCTCCTTAGTTCGTTGAGTTCAATCTCCCTATCATAGAGATCCCTTATGGTTGCCTTGGGCTCCACGCTGAACAGCATGGCTAACTCCCCCCATTAGTTACTAACTCCCCGGCTTAGTTATTAAGCCTTTAATCAAGCAGTAATGATAAAAGAAAGAATGATTGAATGCAACGCACAGGTTAAGGCAATTATGTAGGTCGTAATGGCGAGAACTGATTTACCCCTGCCCCTGACCAAGCACCTCACTGACTATCCTCTCTATTGACCTAATCAACCTCTTGTCTGCACCACCACTGCCTAGGGAGTTTATGAAGGAGTTTAGGACCTCTAGGTCCACGCCGTACCTACCGTAGTAACTTGGCAAGTAATGAAGCACCACGTTCTCATCATACCTAAGCACCTGCAGAACCTTCATTAGCTTCAGGAAGTCTATTGAACCATCAAATATGGGCAGACCAAAGGAACCACTCTTTTTATTGCTAAAGTAAATCGCCTTAACATAGCCACTCAACTCAACGAATCTCCTGGTGAAATCCCTCAAACCCCTCTCCCTGGCAACATGAAGTGCGAGACTAAGCCTATGCGGAGAAACCTTATTGGCAAACTCAGTAACCTCACCTGGGCTCCTCAGGAAGTCCCCAACACCAAATTCCCAAACGATATTAACGCCATACATGGATGCCTCATCAAGTAACTCGGCTAAGGTATTAACGTCATTAATACCAGGTCTAGCCACCATGGAGTTCACATTTAAGTAATCAAGAAGCGCAACAAGCCTCTCTGCATCACCTCTTCTTCTCAGGTAACCAACCTTAACTTGACCAATCCTAAGTCCAAGGTCCTCAAGCTCCACGGCCAGGGTCGGCAGGAACTTATTAACGCTTGGGAAACCCCTAATGTCGAGTTCAGCTTGGACATTCAGCTTGGGTAAGTCCTTAATCGGCTTAACGCTAATTAATAATTCCACAATAGGCGATAGTTTAGAATAAGTTAAAAAACTATCGATGGTGAGCAAGAGACCAAGCTTTTTAAGCTGGTAAGTAATTATTGATCTACAATGAGCATTGACGATACTGAGAGAAGGAGGATAATGATGAAGATAATGATGGAGATTATGAGCAAAGCCCAGCAAAGCGCAAGCGCCAAGCGTGAGCTTACTAATGAGGAGGTCATTCAATTAATTAGACAAATCACCAAGGGCGAGAGGGCTGGAGAGATAATAGATAATGCATTACAGCTCTATGGAGATACTGCCGTCCAGGTATTCAGACAATTAGTGGAGCTGTATCTAAGCGGTAGGTTAGGTGAGCTCCAGGATTCCGAACTTTACCAAATACTCGAGAGGGTTGGACTTCATGTGCCATTAAGGACAAGGATAAGGATTGTGAGGCATGGTAGGGAGGAAAACATCGGAGCTTCAGACAAATGATGAACATTAATACCTAATCGCACAACTTAATGGAATCGTCGCACCTTGGTTTTACATAAAGTCTCAATACTATGTATACCAATATTATGACCACAGCTATACCCGTGATAACGTACAAATACCTATCGATCAAACCTATGATTAGCGACCATTCAGCTGCGAATGAGAAACCAATATATGCAAGAATTGAATCCCAAACTAAATGCCCCAAGAACGTAACGACAATAAAACTCACAATCCTCATACCAGCAAGGCCCGCAGGAAATGATATAAGTGCCCTAAAACCAGGTAAAAACCTAAAGCCAAATACGGCAAAGACACCATACCTACTGAACCACCTATTGAGGGCGTTAAGCCTATTTTGGTCAATACCGAATAACCTACCATATTTAATTAGGAATGGTAAACCAAGGTAATAGGCCATGTAGTAATCAATCAAAGAACCAACAAGGCTACCCAAGGTGCCAGCCAAAACACCGAGGACAGGGTCAATAAGGCCTAGGGATGCGTAATAACCCACGAGAGGCATGACAACCTCACTGGGTATAGGCAAGGACATACCCTCAAGAACCATAAGGATGAATATGAGGACGTATCCATGCAGACCCGTAAATACGTAACTCAACATACGTAATCGAGAAACACAGCACCTAATAAGGGTTTTGCGGAACACAGAATCTGCTATACAGACGTACAAAGTTTCACGGAGATATACTGTGATTCTTCACGGAGAAACGCTATTTGTGACAAGGTAGCCCATACCCGTGATCAATATGAGCCTAGTAAAGTACGCCTTAGTAATAGCGACGATGGTAGTGGCTATATCAGTACTCATAGCCCTGGCACAGCAGGTAAATCAAAGTAGTAATACCCAGGTAAATACAATACATAGTACGAATATAAATGCAACAAACACAACTAGCACTCAATTGGTAAGTAACTGTACGCAGTATGGCGAATTCCAGGGAGAATTCCAATGCGGACCTCAGGAGAACATAACTAAATACAACACCACAAACGTTATTCCCTATCAGTACGAGGATGAGGTTGAGTACGAATCATCAATAGAAGACTAATGATAATTCAATTATAAACTCTTAAAAATATCTCTTTCCTTCTTTCCTTGTAAAGTTTTATGGGTAAGACTTACGTAGTTGGTAGAGGGATTTGCCCCAAATGTGGTGTAGAAGGAACAGTAGTAATTAGGAGCAGTGGCTCAGGGCTTTACGTCTATATTAGGCATGGTAGGGTATGGCACTACGTAGGACCAATGCATAGGATAAATATTGAAAGGCTGATGATAAAGAAGGAGCAAGGAACGTCACTGAGCAGTAGGAGGGATACGCATTATTACGTAGTAGGCAAAAAACTCGTGGTAATACTCACGGCATTAATATTACTAACAATTATAAACATAACAATACATTGGATACTAATAGGCAACAACCTGAACAATAACGTTAATGATGAACCAATAAGCCAACA
>ERZ1669251.459-NODE-459-length-9913-cov-8.559444_pt1 | contig 9913 bp, 13 predicted proteins | sample MGYA00579294_ERZ1669251 | MGnify/ENA primary metagenome ERZ1669251 (study PRJEB41166, sample SAMN08046056) | hot springs metagenome | biome: hot spring; feature: acid hot spring; material: thermophilic sediment; isolation source: thermophilic sediment from acid hot...
TTGTTTTGGCGAGTATTTCCGTGGGTATGTTGACCGTGCTTGACGTCCTAGTAGGCTTGGCTGGTCTTATGCCTTTAGTACTCACGTCAATTGCCCCCTATAGGCTTGGTGATGGGTTTGGGATTAATGACTGATCTGCTTTGATATCGGTTGTAACTAGTTACGGTATCTTTATATGAAAAATACTGTCCAGGACTTACCACAGAGTTTATTGCCTCATCAAACCTTAAATACTTGCCTTGAACTCATTAACTTAGTGATTTAGATCTCGAGTGCTGAGTGCCGTGATGAGGGCTCGCAAAGATGATCCCCTCATGTCCTGCTGGTTACGTAACCATATTGTAAGGCCTTCCTGTTTATCCACACGGTGAGCATGGTCAGCGGCACTAGGCTTATCTTTACGGAGAGCTGTGATGCCATTAGTAATAGCAGCACGTCGTTTGGCACAACGCCGTAGAAGGCGGTTGGTATGAAGACGAGGGTATCTATCGTCATTGCCACCGGGTCCGAATAACCAACCCTCCTTAAAACACCACCACCAAGCCTACTCACGAGGAATACGTCGTAGGTCTCGGATATCATGAACGCCGTGATTGAGGCAATGGCTATCCTAGCCGACTGACCCATCACGCTCGTGAATGCACCTTGCAGGTTCCAGAATGGGGCTGGCGGGTACAGTATGACCAGCCAGTTTATGATGAATACCAGCGCTTGAAGATAGGCGGCAATCCTAACAACCCAATAACCAACCCTCCTACCATACCTGAGCGTTAAGAAGTCAAGCATTGCGACGCTGGCGCTGTAGGTGAAGACGCCCATGGGTATCACCAATGGACCAATGAAAGAGCCAATCTTGGACGCGGTGTATTGGCTGATTGTGAGGAGGAGCATGTAGTTCATGGAGGCCACAGGGAGCAGCAGGTCATCCCTACCGAGCCTATGCAGTAGCCATAGCACCCCAGCGACGGCTATGTACGTTATTAGGGCATAGCCGTAGAATTCAGGCAGGCCTGCCAGGTTATTCAATATCATACAGGTTATTCCTGAGTGGCAGGTATTAAAGGAATACCACAATGCACCGGGCTAGGTGCATTGTTGAATATGGTTTATTAGGAATTGATTGATTAAGTCCCTCATAACTGATCTTGTGCTAATCAACGTTAATATAAACGCTTTTTATATACGTGAGGATAATTCACTTGCTGAATAATGGAGTCTATTGTTGGCCCGGTCATTGATAGGGCTTTGGATGCCGTGATGAAGAAGGTGGAGGGTGGTAAGAAGTTAACGACTGAGGACTTAGTCGTATTAATGCTTGGCATGTTTAGGGAAACCGGCAGGAGGATTGATGACTTAAATAGGAGGGTTAACACATTATTCGAAGCGCTCAGTAAGAGGATTGATGCACTAGAGAATGAGATTAACGAGAGGTTTAATGCTTATGATGAGAAAACGACTATTCTCGATAAGAAGATAGATGAGAAGGTTATTGAATTAATGAGGGGGATTAATGAAGTGGATAGTAAGGCTGAGTCACGCAGTAACTCCCTGAGTGCCAAGATTGACCTGGTAAATACCAGAATTGACGCAGTGTACGGTGAGTTAAGTAGACGTATAAACGAGTTGAGCGATAAGATGGATGCTAGTAATAAGGCGTTGGGTGAGAGAATCGATAGGCTTTATGAGTTGTTGGGTAGGATATACGAGGCCCTAATTAGGCAGGTAGGCAATGCGTAATGTCGATACGACATCCCCCGTGACCCACAATTACTTCTCGCCGTTGAGTCGAGCCTTTAACTCGTTAAGTAGCAGTATTTTCCTGAGCATTTCGTCTGTGACGAATTCCCAGTAAATACCGCGTGGCTTTGGGTCAACCCTCTTAACCCTAATCACCCTGCTTGGAGTGACTATTATGTCTACAGGTAAGTCAAAGGGTTCCTTAGGTATCTCATCGCTCACCAACTGTAGTTCGTGGACGGTGGTTATGACCGGTGTATTCTCATTGACCTTACCCATGGCGCTGGCTATTCCCCACTCAATCTCCGCATAACCATGTGACTTACCCAGCCTGCGGCCATTACCCGGGTTTACGGCTACGGAACCTACTATAACGAGGTCTATGTTGGGCATATCCCAAGGCTTAATCGGCACACCCCACCTGAACGCACCCCTAATGGTCGAAGCCTCGCCATAGTACTGCCTCGGTATTCTACGAGGATCAAGCATTAGGAAGCCCTCCTTAATCCTCGGTGTGGGCATTATCAACAACTTACCATTAATTAGCGTCAACTCCCTACATCGGCGTTGAGGCGAATCTGGATTAATCTTAACTACACGAGCCTTAGTAAACTCAGGTAGCGAAGCAGCCAGTTCGCAAGCCCTTTCAGCACCTACGAAGTTTGGTATCCTGCCATAGACAGGCCTTGGGAATGTTACTACGTTCCTCTCCTCAAGTAATTTCCAGACTTTCTCCCTAATTGCTTGCTTCGTGCCCTTAATGTCCATTATAGGGTCACCTTATTGATCGTGAAAAATTAAATAAAATTACTGCCTATACTCACTCATGGGAGTGGTTAGGATAGATCCTAAGACGGTGATTAAGTGGGTTTAGGGGTAGCGCCTTGTGTTAGGTGGTAATGCAATCGTTAATTTTAGGGATAAGGAAGCTGAAATAGCAGAACTAGTTAAATGATCTGGATATTGAAAAATGTGTGGATTATCTACGGTCTACCCAATGCTGATAAAATTATGTTTCTTAAGAGGTTTGGTGGGTTAAACAACGTCATTAATGCTGTTAAGGCGGCGCTTGATTTAGGCTTGACCGTGGTGGTTGGGACAATTAAAGTCATTGAATCTGAAATAACCACGGCGCGGCTGAGGGAGGTCTTTAAGTACGTTGAGGATAAGGTATTCTTTCAGGAGGATTTTGCAACACCAATTGGCAGGGCTGCGGCGCTTAAGTCCTTAGTTCCGCGGTACAAGCCTTCTGAGATAAAGGGTGGTTGTTAGCACGTAGGTACGTTGGCGATTCATCCCGATGGTTCCATAACCATTGGTTGCGGTCATGCAGCGATGCCTAATATGGATTACGGCAAGTTCTTTATCATAGGTGATGTCATTAATGAGGACCTGCGTACGATAATTAATAGGTTTTATAGGAATGCAATTGCCTGGTACCTATTCGTTAGGGGTCCGCAATCGTTGTTGGCGGAGTTGAATCCTAGTGAAGAGATAGCGAATATATGTGAGGCGTGTTACCTATTGGTAACTAAGTACAGGGATTCGTTATTTAAATTATCGCTGAGGAAAGAGGAGTTTTTAGGGCTGCCCTGAGTAATAATGGCGTGGGTGTTTTACTCTGATGCAGAGTTTTTCGTTAATTCATGGGATATAATTAGGATTATGACTAGTAACCCGGGCGCCTTGTTTGTTAATTTATTGGTAACCGTGGTATTGCCTACGTTGATCCCGTTAATAGTCTTGATAGCACTGCTGCACGTAAACAAGGTGGTCCGTGATAAGAGTAAGGTGAGGGTTTACAGGAGGAGTATTATCATGGGTATAGTCATTTTAGTAATTATAATGATTATTATCCCGGTGATGATGATTTGGGACACGTTAATCACGCTTTCCGGCAAGTATGGTTACTCCGTAGTTAATGGCACGTTGGTCATGTACCTGCCTACTGGTAAGTTTTACGTGAGCCTCTCCGAAGCCAGTGTATGTGTGGTTAATGTGACCTACGCCATGAGGATTGAAGGCTTTGCCTACGGCCCATTGGGCATGGGGCTCTTCGTCATTGATGGTAACTACATGAACGTATTCTTTTACGCACCCGAGGGCTTACGTTGGATCTACGTGATTAGGTATGGCCACGAAGTCCTCGGCTTATACGCACCAAACCTTCAATTACCCGTTAAATGCGGCAGCTAACACTGTCTCAAGGCCCAAGATTTTATAAGCGCCCGCCACATTAGCCTTTGTATGAGTTATACACCCAGTGGTGAGGCTAGGAAACATGCCGAGCTTGCATTGATTGTGTTTAGTGAGGGTCTCGAATTCGTTAATAAGGGCGACGTTGTTCAGGCGAGTGAGAAATTATATAAGGCTGTGGAGAAGGCGATAAAGGCCTTGGCTATTGCCAAGGGGCTTGATGAGGCCAGGGAAGCATTGGGCAAGGGAAGATGGACCGTAAGTTTACTAGATAAGTTTACTAGACAAGGCAGCCATTAAGTTGGGAGATTCCGTCAAACAGGCCTGGGTAGATGCATATTTCTTACATGTGAATGGTTTCCATGAGGTAAGGATAGAAATTGATGAAGTCAGGGCAAGATTACCAGTAATACGGAGTTTGATTAATATCGTTGAGGAGAGCTTGGGCTTTAACTTATTGCTGTTTTTGACATATATCTCATAATTAATGGTGTTTCATGGTTATAAGGAATTGATTGGGCTAAATCATTAAGCATATGCCTTTGATTACGATATTGTCATTACATACATAATAGTATCTTAAATTTGTTGTAAGGCTCATTGACATCGTATTGACTTCCTAAGTTTAAGTTAGGTTGAAAGAACTACTAAATGGATAGGTAAATGTTGGATATCATGACAATAAGTTTATATTAAAAATAAAAATATGGTGGGACGATGAATTCTTCTTCAGCTATGCGTGAACCTAGTGATAGGTTATCCCTTATTTATGTCGGTGTTTCTAAGATATATAGAGGATACCTTGCAATTATTGCTATAGCATTACTAATTCTAGTACCAATCATGGTTTTTGCGCCGGGTAGTACATCAATCATGGTTCTAGTTAAGAATGTGGCGTTTTTCCAATTCCTCGGCTTATTAATAATGTTACCAGTAATGTATCGCTATATCTATAAGGGATTCGCCAGTTTAGCCGTAGCCGATAAGAGGACTTACGGTATTGGTAAGATAGGGGCCCTCGGATTATTAGCGATTAATACTATGGCAATTGGTGAATATCTGTATATAATGGTTGCGACAAGTCTTAAGTCGCTGACATTATTGTTAATGATCATGATTAGTTTTGTACTAGGATTCACACTCAATTTACTAACGATGATAGCCCTATACAGACTTGGTAATGAGTTTATAATTGATGAATTGAAACTTGGCGTGATTGGGTTAATTATCGCGACCTTACTGATAGTAATACCGAACCTAGTAACGATATATATTGGTGATATAATGGGTATACTTAGTATGGCAGGTATACTTCATGGCCTTAATAACGTTAGGAAGATAATTAGGGATAGATGGCGTAATTTATGAGGTGATGCCAACGAGATTTAAGATAATGTTACCGCTTGCCATTACCTCAATAATACTACTTTATATTGCATACCCCTATCTCACATACGCGCTCGGTGGTTTACCGCCAAGTGGTATCATTACTTTTAATAGGACGTATATTGTATTTCCGCCGAATAATGGCATATTGCCTATATTGAAGCTTTATGATGTATCGCCGGGCTCCACGTACGAGCTCATTACCGTACTTCCACCAAGGGCTGGTGGCTTTTTCTGCTATTCGCTTCCTGAGGGTGAGGTTTGGTTTTCATGTCCAGGTAATTATACGATACTCTTAATGATTATGAATGACACGATTAGTAGGTGGCACTTATTGTATTATAATTATGAATTTGCGGTGTACGTTAATGGCACGATTATCCTAACTGGCTATCTAATTAATGGTACATTCGTGATAACCCACTACAGTAATGGTGTTTTTGGCTTCATAGCCAATGTTTATTATGGGAATTGCCTCGGCATGACCCCTCTCGGCTTTAATAATGAGAGTATGGTATTAATTATTCCATCGGTTGATTCAACATTTAGAGTAATTAAGTATGTTGGCTTTCATAATTCAATTGCCCAATTACTAAACGGCGTGGTTACTGAATCATTGTTAAGACCCTAAGTATTTATTGTTAATTGAAACAATTACAGTAAGGCCATTAACATGCGATCTTAATCTTACCTTGTAGCACTTATGTGCATTAGTGAACTTAGAAACCACAGCATACTATTATGTTGAATATTTAAATTTCTAAATTTTTATTAATAATCAATGGCTGGTAATGGAGGTCTAGGTAATAGTAGCGATAGGGAGAGGATGATTCTTCTTTATCATGGTGTTTCGAGGATTTTTGAAGGGTATATAGCGGGTATAGTGTTGGGCATATTGCTAGCTATTGTGCTTGTGGCTATTATATTGTCTAGTGATGATAATGTTAACGTACTTATTCATAATTTCGGCATCTTCTTCATTACCGTCGGTATCCTAGGTTTACCTTTTACATTTTTCTTTATGTACGGGGGCTTTACGTACCTGGCACGGGCGGATAAAGGTAGGTATGGCATTGGCGTACTGGGTGCTATTGGCTTGTTAGCGCTAGGTTTAGTCCTTATTTCAGAGGGCGTATACCTTGTCATTACACGTGTTTCCTACTCCATATTCTTAATAATGAGTGTGATAACGATAATTGCTGGCTTTGTGTTTGAGTTACTTATGTATATAGTCCTGTACAGACTTGGCGATGACTTCAGCGTTAGTTACCTAACGGCTGGTGTTATCGTTTCTTTGTTTGCAACTGTACTCTTGGCAGTACCCGTAATCAACATTGTGGGAGACGTCATTGGGCTTATCGCCTTTGTATTGATTCTTGTGGGACTTAATGAGGTTAAGAAAAGCATTGAGAGAACAATTTCTCATTAAATGATTATGGCAGCGAAGGAATTATTTATTAAATCATTAAGTGAAGTATAGGCCGGTATTATTCTACGGCATTTTATGTCCGGAGAATCATCTTTATCGCTGGAGTATACGGAGAATTTGGTTTTTAAGGGATTTGTTTTTGATATCGATTGTGCCCGGTTGGGATAGGGATGCTTGGTTACTTCTTGCTTCCAGGGGATTGAGGAGCGTGGCTGGTGGTGCGCTTGGTGTAGTTACTGGGCTTTACCTGTATTACTACCTGCATTTATCATTAACTGAGGTTGGCATTTTCTTTGGCGTTGGCGCATTCACGGCGCCACTCCTCTCACTCCTCTTTGGTAGGTTGGGTGATAAGTACAGTAGGAAGGTGATCCTACTACTGACGCTTGCCTTCCTGCCGATAGCCACGGCAATACTCCTAATCACCAGGTATTATCCATTACTCCTACTTGCAGCTGCATTGGGAGGCTTTGGTACGGCTGGGGCGTTGGCTAGTGGTAGTGTTGGTGCCGTGGCTGCGCCCGTCCAAACGGCTATATTAGCCGATAAGACCGAGGGCATGGATAGGTCCATGGTATATGCAATATTCAACTTAGTATCTGGAACGGCATCAGCAATCGGAGCATTATTAGCTAACCTTAGCTATCGAGACGTATTCTACGCGGCTCTTGCATTATCAACGATCAGCCTATTCGTGATATTACCAATTAAGGAGGAGCATGGACCTAAACATCGAGCCAATGACGATCCAAACGGTAATTCCAAGACCATAACTCAGCAAGTTAGGAGAGATTTAACGTACATAAAGAGGTTCGCGATAGTCGGCGCGCTGAATGGCACAGCCCAGGGATTAATAACGCCATTCTTACCGATAATATTTAAGATGGTCCTCCACGTGAATAATGGAGTCGTTGGTGACATATTCTTCATTGGCGGTCTCGCTGCAGCCTTCACATCACTCACGGCGCCAGTCTTCTCGAGGATTTTCGGGCTTAGGGACGCCATAATAATTCCGAGGATAATATCAACAATCGCCCTAATACTAATCCCCTTCTCAACAACTCTTTACCTGGCCGCAATCACGTATGTGATTTACGTGATGTTTAGGGTCTCATCCCTAGCCCCACAGCAGGCGCTAATGATGGAGCTCGTGGGCAGAGGCAATAGGTCAACAGTCTCTGGGGTTAATCAAGCGTCACGATTGTTACCATCGGCGACGGCAACGACTGCGGCTGGTCCAATGCTTGATTACCTACCAATACCTGTGCCATTCACTATAGCATTTGCAGTAAATATCGCAAATATAGCCCTATACAGGAAGTTCTTTCCCAACCCAAAGCCAACGCGTGGAGGGGTAACCGTGATTGAGTAAATGGCTAAACAACCTCGGAGGCCCTAACCTCAACACTCAATTCCCTAGCCAACTCAAGTGCTCTCTTCCTAATCGCCAAGCCAACGATGAGTAGCCTCGGCTTTACCTTATTAACTCTCTCGTAGAGGATTCCCTCCCTATATAATTCAGCTACGTCTCCACGATCAATGCTCGCCTTGTACTCAACGAGTATGTGCTCGTTATCCCTAATAAGAACATCAACATCAATGACCGAGGGATAGCTAAACACGAAATCCTCGTCATCATAATAGGTCCAGCGCCTAACCTGGTAAACCTTGAGTAGGTCACTGGCTAAGTACTTAATGGATTCCCTAAAAACCTCCTCAATGAACAATCCATAACGGTAGCCCAATGCCGTTACTGATGATGTTAGCTTCTCAATACTACTCTACATAATGAGTATAACCTCGCCATGTCTCTTAACATCCTCACTTAATGTCTCCACAACCTTCCTAAGCTCATCATGGGATTTAACGAGTGTCTCCACGGCTTTCCTTATTTCCTCAAAGGACTTACTTAATAATTCCATAGTTTTCCTTAATTCGCTTACTTCCTTGCCCTGCTTAGCAGCGATGTCCTTCAAATCAGCTATGGCCTTAACTAGGTTGTCAACTGAGGACTTAATATCACTAATGCCCAATAGCCCCATTACTGCATACCTAAATTCCTCATCCTCCTTTAACAGCCTTAGAAGTTCTTTCCTAAGATCAAAAACCATGCCCTATTATGGGCTCATGCTTAATTATTTAAACCTACCCATGGCAATGCTTTATTAGGGGTTTGAAACATATCCTTAGGATGGTTTCGTGGGAACTCGTGTTTAGGGCTTCGGTATTCATTGCCGAGGAGATGGGCGTTGCCCTGCGTAGGTCAGCCTTCTCGCCTAACATTAGGGAGCGTATGGACCACAGCTGCGCTATAACGGACGCCGAGGGTAATATCGTGGCCCAGGCGGAGCATATACCTGTGCACCTTGGCTCGTTCAGGATAGGCGTTAAAAACCTACTTAACTGGCTTGGTAGGGAGGGTGTTGAGCTTGGTTCTGGCGATGTCGTGCTTCTCAATGACCCATACATATCGGGTACGCACTTAAATGATGTCATGGTTATGGAGCCGATCTACGTTAATAATAGGCTCATTGGTTACGTCGTTAATAAGGCTCATCACGTAGACGTAGGTGGACCCGTGCCAGGTAGCATAAACCCAAGCGCCAGGACAATCTATGAGGAGGGTTTAATCATACCACCAGTCAGGATAATGAATAAGGGTGAGTTACAGCGTGACATACTCAATATAATACTTAGTAACTTCAAGACCCCGGAGACCGCAATTGGCGATATAACGGCTCAACTAGCCGCGAATAGGGTTGGTGTTGCTAGGGTTAGGGAGTTGGTGGAGAAGTACGGTGTTGATGAGGTTGTAAATACGTGGAGGGAGGGTATTGAGTACGGCAGGAAGTTAACCCTAATGGAGATTGGTAAGTGGCCTAGGGGCAGCTACGATGCGGTGGACTACATGGAGCTCGGTGATGAGTTACTACCCATTAAGGTTTCCGTAGAGATCGGTGAAAATGGTATTAAGGCGGACTTCAGCGGCACTCATGAGCAGGTTGAGGCGCCAATAAACGCTGTCTATGGTGTTACCTTCTCTGCGGTGTCATTCGTAATTAGGTCCTTGGTTCAAAGCGACGTACCAACGAATGAGGGTTTTTATGGAGTGATCGATGTTATAGCGCCCGAGGGCACATTGGTCAATCCAAGAAAGCCGGCGCC
>ERZ1669251.465-NODE-465-length-9759-cov-9.251134_pt1 | contig 9759 bp, 11 predicted proteins | sample MGYA00579294_ERZ1669251 | MGnify/ENA primary metagenome ERZ1669251 (study PRJEB41166, sample SAMN08046056) | hot springs metagenome | biome: hot spring; feature: acid hot spring; material: thermophilic sediment; isolation source: thermophilic sediment from acid hot...
ATGCGCCAAAGAAACTACCTAATGGCCTGAATTTTGGATTATGTCTCTGAGTCCATATTTTTGGTACCTGCCTTTTAAATCCTATGAATCTGCTAAATATCAATAAAATTGCAAAAATATAGGCAGGGCTCTTCAGAGCAATTGACCAAATTAATGAAAAGATTTACGGCGCGCTCAATGAGATACAGATATCTTTGGAATATGGCTACACCAGAAGTATGATTGAAAGTGAAGAATTATTGAGGTATGATTTTAAAATTGCGATAAATTAGGACAGAAGTGTGAAATCCTACACAAAGATAAAATTAGTTCAGAATTTGCATTACTTAAATTAAATATTAAGGAAGTCTATTCAGAGACCCCTGGAACCACTGTACTCATCATTTCAATTCTTGGGTTATATGAAATTAGTGTAAGATACACATATAGAATGGGCCATGAAATATGGTTCTTAATTGATAGTGAGTATGGTTCCATAGCCGCAGAAAAATTGCTATTTTTATCAAGGCCGATCAAAAGATAATAACGTTGGATCCAAAGAACCGTATTTATATGATCAATGAAATAGATGCGTGAAATTAATTTCGAACCAGGATTGAATTTCTTCATCCCTAATATATACCAGCTTTTAGATAAAACTTAAATCTCTTTGATTAATACTACACTAGGAAATCAAATGAATATTCCACCCGAAATAATTGAGTTTATAGACGGTAATTGGGGTAAGTCCTTAATAATAAAAGGGAGTCCCGGATCAGGCAAGACCACATTAGCATTAGAAATTATGGGTTATGCTATGAAGAAGAATGGGGCAATTTATTTTTCAACGAGGCAAGGGGATGAATCCCTATATCATCAATTTCCGTGGCTCAGGTCTGAAGATTACAAGAATGTGATCATTGATACGTCTTATGAATTTTTAGAATCCTTGGGTAATAATGAAGAGGATATAATACATATTTCATCTAAAAGTGAGAAGATTAATGCGTCACGTAAATTTTTGGGTTCTATCAGAGATGGAGTCGAACCAGTATTATCCTTAAATAACATAATGAAGCTAAATGTAAGGCGAAAGGAATTCTTCAGATTAATATATATGCTGAAGTCGAAGTATAAGCCCGGGTTAGTTTTAATAATTGATAGTATAGAAGGAATTGCACAGAGATGGAATATTACAAAAGTAGAATTAATGGATGCAATCCAAAAAGATCTGGTAGAGAATTCAAGTCTGAACATCCTGGTTATTTCAGAGCAAAATGATACAACCAACTCAATAGATGTGCTTGAGTATCTTGCAGATGGGGTAATAAGGTTAGAAAAGAGGCTGATTGAAAACAGGATGACGAGGACTTTAATATTTGATAAACTGAGATTTGTTGAATCAAAAAACGTAATTCATAATTACACACTTGCAGGCGGGAGATTCAATTATTTTGATCAGACTCTATATTCTAATGTACATAAATATAAAATAAGGTCAATTAATAATAAAGTCAGTACAGGTTTCCAGGAGCTTGATTCCATAATCAACGATGAGGCCAAGATTAATTTTGCCGTATTAGAAGCAGGTAACATTCCAAAAGAATTCTTCCTTTATATTTTAGCGCCATTAATAATGAAATCAGTTGAAAATAATATAGGTGTTATAATATCCTGCGATCCTAACGATGATGCGAATGAAGAATTTAGCATTTTGTCTAATTTCGGGGATCCGAAGATTCTTTCTGAGAAGGTGAGGATTATTGATTTTGGATCAGAATTAGCAGGGAAGAAATACATTATCCCTATGGGATATGATGATCCATCCATCCGGGAAAGAGAATTGACAAGAGCAATAGTGGAACTGATGGACAGTTCAAAATCAATTTTACACATCTATAGATCATCTGGAATAGAGAGAATTTACGGAAAAATAATGAGCGCAGAAGATCTATCAAAGCTATTATCATCCATAAGACCAAGGAGAGATAAGATAATTCTTATTGATGACAGAAATCAACCTGATAGTCATTTTTCTAAAATCGGAAATATTACATTTAAGAGTAAGTACCTAGGGCGGATTCCAGTAATTTATAGTGATACTCCATTCACTCCTTTTTATGGACTCCAATTAGATGACGAAGGAAAATTATTCATGCAGCCGATTGAATAGAATTTCAATTATTTCCAGAACGTATTCTCATTTTCTATTACTTTTATAATGTGCCTGTGAAAGCTGATAAGTTAGTTTATGGATAAACTTTCGGAATTTTTTTTAACAATAATGATATTCTTTTGAAAATTTTTCATTGTTGCCGAGCATCCCAATAAAATATTTATACCAAATAATATTAGCAAGTATGGCCAAAACTAATCAGAAACAATTTTTGGTATTTGCTTTGGCAGTAATTTTGATTGGGGGCTTTTCCTTACCATTGGGTGTGTACGAATTGGGGACTGCAGTAAACACCCATAGTGGAATCGGTTTCTTTGCATTCCCGCTTAAGGGCAGCTCCGGATCATCTTCTCTGACACCGACTACGTACCCAGCTTATATCCCAATACAGATATGGAAAGCCTATGAGTATACGAGTAACGGGAACTACAACTCAAGCTACGGAAAGGGTGAAGTAATAGCTATAATAGATGCATATGGAAGTCCCACTATTGTTAACGATGTGAATTATTTTGACAACTATTTTGGCTTGCCAAAGATAAACCTCACGGTTGTTCAACCTTTCGGTAAGGTATCAAAAAATGGAGGATGGGCCTTAGAAACATCATTAGATGTAGAATGGGCACATGCAATGGCACCAGGAGCTAGTATAGTTCTGATTGAGACTCCTTCCGCTTCAAATACATATCTAATCAATGATGCTGTTAATTATGCCATCAATGTAACACACGCCAATGTTATCTCAATGTCCTGGGGAGAGGCAGAATCATACCTAACATCAACTCAGCTAGCTCAATACGATTCTGTATTCCACTATGCCGCTACACACGGTGTTATCCTTGTTGCAGCATCCGGTGATAATGGAGCAAACGATTCCACAAGTTCTCCTACTGTGGATTATCCTTCAGCTGATCCCAATGTAGTAGGGGCAGGTGGAACAACATTAATTCTTAAAGACCTATCTTCTACAACAGCTTCTTACAGCAATGAATATGCCTGGAATTCATCGGGCGGCGGAATCAGCTCTTACTTCCCTGAGCCTTCATATCAGGCAAATGCAGGAATTTCTTTGAGCGGCAGAGGAGTTCCAGATGTATCTTATGACGCAAATCCAAATACCGGAGTCTGGGTTTACGATACGACTCCATATCAAGGAATAGATGGATGGGGGGAGGTTGGAGGTACTAGCGCAGCAGCACCACAATGGGCAGCTATATTTGCTGATGCACAATCTATCCACGGCTCAGCAAACATAAATGGCCAGAATGTTCACAATCTTTTGTATTCGATTTATAGCAGTAGCAGCTACTCTTCTGCATTCCACGATATCACAGTAGGCTACAATGGATGGTATTACGCGGGCCCTGGATACGATGAAGTAACAGGCATAGGTTCTCCCATAGTTTACGAGCTTATTAATTTGTTATAAAAATTTCATCTATTCTTTTTTGAGGTTTTTGGAATTTATGTAGCACCAACAAAAATTAAAAAAAATTGAATAAATTTATGATCAGGCAAGTGCGGTTAATGTTTCTAGCAAAATTAAGGAATAAATGATTATCACTGTTCCGGTTATTATTAGGAAAACACGTACCCATCTATCATCTCCTGTCCTTGAGAAAGCAAAGGTAAACATTTTACTTATAGCCAAGAGGAACAGAGCCAATGCTATTATAGACAATCCAAGGGAAAGAAGGATATACCCTGCCTCAACAAGTCCAGTTCCATTGGTACTGTTCATTCCAATTACTCTAAGAAGATCTCCAATCCATGCCAGGAAAATTCCAAGGGCAATAGTTGCGATTATTATAGTCGTATTTGCTATCAGATTCTCAAGGTTGCGTCTTTGCCATATTGCCTGTTCAGAACTCTGTGGTTCCATATTCTGAGGGCCACTTCCTGATGTCATGATTATCTTTTATATATTGTCATGCCTATATTAAATCCTTTTTGTATACTGATAATTGAAATTTACTTTCTATGTGGGTCTCATTTCATTGATTCCTCGTGGTTTATCAACTTTATAAACTTTAATGTTTAAGATGAATTATATACTACAAACTTAATGAAATCCGTAACGGAAATCAGGATGATGGAGTTCTTCATTTTTAAATTTCTTTTCTTGCACTAATCTGTAATATACCTTTCCAAATATTCGTTTACAACTATTTATTGCATATGAGGGGCGATGATTAGTTTTATAATATTTCCCTTCTTGAGTATTTTTGGGTCTGCATTATTTGGCGAATATCTGGATGAACGGAACAGAAAGAAATTATTTCTTTCAACCATGCCAATCTGGTTAACCTCTGTAATGGTAATTTTACTGCTGAATTTATTATCGGTTATTAGTGAATATATAGCAGTTGTATCAATGTTATATTCCTCAGAAATCATAGCGGTGCCATTCTGGCATATTTTTTCTCCCTTCATGAATGCCATTTCATTAAATTCTTCTAAGGTCAGGTGGAACTCAGTTTCAGAAATTGCAAGTCAAGCAACTAATATGTTGGGAGGCATTTTTGTCATGATCATTGCAAGCATGATTGATTTCTATACTGTAACAATGTTTTATGTTCTCCTTCTGAGTGCTGCCACATACATCCTATTAACAATGGAATAAAATCATGTAAAAATCAAGAACAGAATTGATCATAGAAGTGATGCTGTTGAGCTGGCCAGAACTGTTAAATTTTTCGTTCAAACAAAGGGTCATTGATGGTCACTTTCTTAATCTCATTTCCCATTCTGATCACATCTTATGCTAATTTATTAAAGCGAATAATGATAGTGTCTTTATTTCATGGTGGAGTTAGGTCTATTGCTATTTCAGAATCAGTTTATAGTTTCGGCAGGGTGATCATGAGTTTATTCATGTACTTGAATCTTAAGGCTGCAAGATTATATAACTCGCCAGCTCTGTCACGAGCGTTCTTGTTGAGAGTCAGTCATATAATTAGTAGTTTTAAAAATGATATAAATTTCTTAACTATATGCGTTGATCATTGCATATCAAAAAAGAAGGTTTCATGAAACATGTTTTAAATATAATATAAACCGTTCAACTTAAAGACTGATTTTTGAAAGTATAAAATTCGGACATTGTATTGTTGCCTAAAATAGGATAATATTAATCTAGCAAAGTAATAATAGGACGAAGGGGTGACCAAATCTATAACTGCCAATGGAAAAGTACCTTCGAAAAGCTATAGATTGCTCTTTAACGTTATTGTAGGAACCATTGTTATGTTTACCACAATTATATTGGCAATACTAATATTCACTGTAGTCCCATTAATATCGGATACATCAATATTCAAAATTTTCTCCAATCAGGATTCAGAATGGCCGTACTATGTTACAGCAGTGGCGCTACTTTTCTCCCTTCTCATCTTATCTTCATTTTACGTGAGGAGAAATTTACATGAACTATCTGAATCAATTGATAAATTCATAAATAAAAGCGATCTAACATCATATGAATCCATAACTTCAAAAGATGAAGATTTCCTTAACTATCTGGACGAAGGTGAGAAGAGAATATATCTATTGCTAAAGGACTCTGGAGGATCACTTCTTCAAAAGGATCTGATAGGTGTCAATGGCTATTCAGCAGCGACCATTTCAAGAATACTTGATAAACTTGAAAGAAAGGGACTGATAGAGAAAATAAGGTTTGGATCCACTTATAAAATCATATTGAAATCGAATTTTAAATGATTTTTCATGAAATTTCATCACTTTTCATCACTTTTCAACATAGGTTTATACCCCCTTTCATGATAATAATATTTGGTGATTTGATTGAGGAAAGATACCAATATTTATGAGATGTTTAAGATTTTCCTAGGGATATTGCTAATATTTTTAGCAGTGGCTGTAATAATAGCGGCACTATTTTCCTACAGATTTGGAGGTTATAGATTTGGAATGATGTATGCATATCCAGCAATGTGGCTTCTGGGTCCACTGTTCATGGTCTTATCCCTGATATTACTATTCCTCTTCATATACTGGGTAATCAATGCAGTGGCAGCACACGAGGATAATTACACTAACATGAACGATAAGGAATATAAGGAAGCTTTGGAGATTCTGAATTTAAGATATGCAAAGGGGGAAATTACACAAGAACAATATGTGAAAATGAAGGAAGACATACTCAGGAAGTGAATTGAATGAGTTTTTCCTCCAAATTTCTTATTTTATCAGCTTTGATCGTTCTAATCCTTGCAGCATTCAGCATTAATGAATATGATTATTCCTCCCAAATTGGTCACGGTATGGTAATCAATGAGGAGCAGTTAAGCCAATTTAAATATGAAAGTAATGGGTTAATTGTCAACAAAGTATCTAATACTATCTACATAAATAATAGCTCTGTTCTGTTGATAGAGCAATCTCCTGGTATGGGTAAAATGAATTCCACATTCGAAGAGTATTTCATGATAAACGGTATGATTAATCCCACGATAATCGCCAAAGATGGTATTAGAATAAAATTAGTGGTTATTAATATGGATAACATGGAACACAATTTAGCGATTATTAATCAGCCTCCACCATATCCTTATATGATCATGGGTGGTGGAATGATGGGTTCATCGGTAAAATTCCTCCTCTATTCAAATTACCTCCCACCGTATAGTGGTGGAACTAACTATCCAGCTCTAATAATTAATTTCGATGCCAATCAGATGGGTACATACTGGTATCTATGCACATATCCCGGGCACGCACAAGAAGGAATGTACGGCAAAATAGTAATCGATTAGGATATACGTTTTGATTTCAACAACTATTTTTGAATTTTTGAAATTAATTCATATCATATATCCTGTAATTGAAATAATAATGTGCTTCGATCGATTAATATAATTAGGTAATTACATATATGATCAATTATTCTCATCGAGTTAATATATAATTGTCATTATTACTTATTAAGTTAAATCAATTGCATTACTATCATTATCAGAACAATAACAATCCTATAATTTAGTATCCTGCGATAATAATCTTGTAATCTCCAAATAAACCTTTTTTCCTTCCTCCGTGATTTCATATATAAGTCTTGGACCTCTAAGTGTTAAAACTTCCTTTCCTTTTATTAATCCATCTTCCTCTAATAGATCAAGGTGATTCTTCATACTACCCTTGCTTATACCCATGACTTCAACCAGATTTGAAAATGTCATTGTTTTATTAAGTGAGAGCATAAGTAAAATTGTCAGTCTGGTGGTAGATCTGAGGGATTTTCTTACATTAATCTCATTGATAATTTCCGAAATTCTGGGTTCCTTTGAATTATTCGGTATTCCTATATCATCCTTATCCATCGGTACTTCCTCCGTAAGCTCTGTAGCTAAGAAGGGATGAAAAGATCCAGAATATTCCTGTTACAGTCCATGATATTGATATTATGGTAAAAATCAAGCTGTAATCCTTTTGGAAAAGTATGGCCGAAAGGATTGAAATACCAACGGAAATACCAAATGAGAAGCCTGATAGATAACCCTCAATAGGCAACCTTGAATATGAAATGATTATGCCCTTGATTATATAATAGTCAATTATGAGAAGCATTACATCGAGGGCTAAATAAGTAAACAGTGAATATAACCCAGTTTTGTTCGTAAGTGAGAAATATGATATAAGACTCCCGAGAATAAAGAATGTCAGATAAAAGGGAACTATGAATCCCCAGGTGTTTAGCGGTATAGCCCTTCTTATGATCTTAATCCTGAATTGATTGAATCTAACGATGGGTTTAAAAATTGATTTTGTCATTATCAGACCCAAAATGGTCAAAGCGATACTTTCAGCGGGATAGAGAACGTAGGTGATCCATCCATGAATCGAATAATAAATTGCTACTGGAATCCAGGAATACAGTATAAAAATTGTGCCCCAAACTAAGAAATATTTGGAATATAAGAGCTTTAAATACCTCTGTTCCTTGGCTTCGAATAGATCTAAAACCGTGGTTAAGTTTGTGTATGATTCATCCTGATTTGTCATGTCATCCTTGCCTCTTCTATGTAGCTCCCCTTTATATTTTTAATAGTGAATATTGCTAGCAACATCAAGATTATGGTCCATATGAAAATTGAGAGGATTGCTAGATTAAGTTTTATAGGTTCTGAGTATGGATTCACCAGAACGGAGGTAGGTGTCTTCGAATCGAAGCTGTAAACGTATAAATACTCAAGAGGAGTAATAAAATTTCCGTACATAATATTACTTGGAAGCTTAGAATATAGAGCAGTGTATCCGAATCCCATTCCAAGGAATAGCGAAATGAATGATATGAAATTGATATTTCTCAAACCAAGCCAGTTATTGAATACTATAACAAGAGTAGCGGCCATGGAATAGAAAATAATACCAGAAATGAAAAAAAGGACTATTGAATAGGCAATAAGATTCGGAAGTTCGAAAATATGGAATTTAATATAGAAAAATATCCCAGTTATCAACATAAGAATGCTACCAAGAATAACGAATGCTACTCCTGCAGAAGCCATGGTTTCAAGGTAGTATCTTAAGGGAGACATCTTAGAGTTCCTGAACAGATATGCTAATGAATTGCTTGAAAAATATATTGAATAGGACATAGTTACTCCTATTGCTGATACGGAAATTATTGAATCCAGTGCAAACCAGACTCCTGCGTACTCGTGAAGCATGTTCTTTGGTATCGAGTAATCAGAAGCAAAAACAAATACACCCATGAATAACCAGAACACAACAAAACTTATGCCCCACAGCCAGATAGGTCTGGATTTCAATATACTCCTAAGGTTTGGTGTAAATATCATTTTATTCCCCTCCTAGTATTTCTTCAATGCTAGAGAACGAACTCAAAGGAAAATCGCCTGAATCCAGACTTAGGTAGTATTTCGAAAATCCACCTTGAATTTCTGCGATATAATTGCCCTTCCCCTCCCTGGAGATGAACAGTCTATCGAAGATTGAGGGATCAAATCCTCCATATATTTTGCCAGAAATCATTATGAAAAATCGGTTAGGCCTTAACTTTTTCAGAAGCTTAAGATCATGGGTTACCAATAGGTATCTCTTGGAAACAAATTGTTCTATAAGTCTTTCCGCCAGTTCTCTTCTGGAAGGATCCAAATTTTCTGTTGGTTCGTCAATTAGAATATAATCTGCATTCAGGGAGTATGCCATCGCGAGTCCAAATATCTTTGTTTCTCCGGTGCTTAATTTATATATTTTTGTATCTAAGATTCTTGTCATCTTAAAGGTTTCGATTATATTTTTGAATTGATTATAATCGCCTCCGATCATATTGATATATAGCTTGGAGATGTTATTTACTGAATCATTGTAAAGTCTGTACACCAAGTCAAGATTGGTGGCGAAATTGCATTTCTTTCCTTCAAAATAACATTTTATCTCGCCATTATATTTGATTATCCCTAGTATTGCCTTAAGCAATGTTGTCTTACCTGAGCCATTTGGTCCAATGATAACATTTTTTGGATCCTCAAAATTGATGCTCAAATTAGATAAAATGTATTGATTCTTCTTCCGACTCTTACTTACAGTTAAATTCTCAACCCTGATCATGATTAGCAAAT
>ERZ1669251.471-NODE-471-length-9621-cov-3.964667_pt1 | contig 9621 bp, 7 predicted proteins | sample MGYA00579294_ERZ1669251 | MGnify/ENA primary metagenome ERZ1669251 (study PRJEB41166, sample SAMN08046056) | hot springs metagenome | biome: hot spring; feature: acid hot spring; material: thermophilic sediment; isolation source: thermophilic sediment from acid hot...
GTGTAGTGTCAGGTGTATTAGGGACCATGAGGTTTACTGGACAATTAATGAGCATAACCTTAGCCAGCGCAATACTAGCTAAGTATCTAGAGTAAATATAATGCATTATGCTTATTCACTGAAATCCCATTAACAACCACCGTGTATGGCTTATTCACCATGGATTAAAGGTAGTATTCACCATAGCGGCAGTATTAAGCTTCATAGGGACATACACATCCTTACTTCGTGAAAGGTAACCATTAATCCAGGGAAAGCAATATGACGGGGAACTAGTAAGGGCAGCTAGCTTATGTGTTAAGTAAGCATGAACTTAATACTTTAAACCAGGATTAACAAGAAGTTAATATGGGTTTAACCTACAGTAAAGTAAGGGGTGGTGTATCCTTCACTGTTGGGGAACTTAAGCTTGAGGTCACCTTTCCTGATGCTAAGGTAGCTAGGGTCCTCTACGCCCCTATGACTAAGGGTGAAAGGAAATCCCTTGTGGTAACTAGTAGCTCATACGTTGAGCCAAGTATTGAGGAGGGTAATGGAACCCTACGGTTAAGCACTGGGGAATTAATTATTGAGGTTAACCCTGATTATTCAATCTCATTCATGGATAGTAAAGGTAACTTAATGGCTAGGGAGGTTAGGAGGGAGGTTGGTGATAATGGGTTAGGTGGCCTTTGGAGTAACCAAGTGATAATAGCTAAGGGTAAGGGTTTCTATGGGCTTGGGCAGCACCAAGGCTTATTCAACTATAGGAATCATGAGGTTCACCTACTTCAAAGGAATCCCACTGAAACAGCATTACCGATACTAATATCTAACGTTGGCTACGGTTTAATGTGGGACCACTACAGCCTATCCAGGGTAAGGGTAGGTGAATTAACAAGCGATGAATCCAGGATAGAGTATTGGTCAGAGGACGTGGATGCAGTGGACTACTACTTCATACTGGGGCCAAGCATTGATAATGTGGTTTCAGGCTACAGGAGACTTACAGGTAAGGCCCCCATGTTACCTAAGTGGGCCTTCGGGTATTGGCAATCGAGGGAGAGGTATAGAACCCAGGATGAGGTAATCAGCATTGTTAAGGAGTTTAGAAGGAGGGGAATTCCCATTGATGTTATTGTCCAGGACTGGTTCTACTGGGGTAAGTATGGTTGGAACGCCATGAGGTTTGATGAGGAGAATTACCCGAATCCCACTGAAATGGCTAAGGAGGTTCATGGTTTAGGTACTAGGATTGTCATATCAATTTGGCCCATCTTCGGTCAAAAGACTGAAGTGTACAAGGCATTTAAGGATAAGGGTTACCTAATACCTGGCTCACTGAATTATGACCCATTCAACGAGGAGGCTAGGAGAGAGTATTGGAGACTTATAGCTGAAAACTTCGCCAAGGTGGGTATAGATGGGTGGTGGCTAGATGCCTCTGAACCTGAACTAGATAGGCCTAGGGATACGTCATCAGACAGGGGTACATGGTCCTTCTACACGGGTCTTCACGACTCCACCACAGCAATGGGTAGGGGCTCAATGTACCTTAACGCATACCCACTAATGCATACTAAGGCTGTTTACGAGGGACAGAGGGGAAGTATGAATAGGCGTGTAGTCATATTGACAAGGTCAGCCTTCCTGGGTCAGCAGAGGCACTCAGCAATAACCTGGTCTGGTGATGTGCACCATGACTGGGGTGTCCTAGCTGGGCAAATACCAGCAGGCCTGAACTTCAGCATATCCGGTATACCCTACTGGACCACCGACACAGGCGGCTTCTTCAGTGGTGACCCAGCAACACTAGCCTATGGTGAGGTTTTCACCAGGTGGTTCCAGTGGAGCACATTCTGCCCAGTAATGAGGGTTCATGGAACCTGGTACGCTAAGGAACCATGGATGTTCCCTGAACCCATATACAGTATACTTAAGCAGTATATTGAATTCAGGTATAGGCTACTCCCCTACATATACTCAGTGGCCTGGATGGTTACTGAAGGGGATTACACAATGATGAGGCCCCTTGTAATGGATTTCCAGGATGATGAAGTACTCAACATAGGTGACCAATACATGTTTGGCCCATTCATAATGGTAAGCCCAGTAACCGTACCTACTAAGAAACGTAGAGTCTACCTACCTGGAAGGGGGCAATGGTTCGACTTCTGGACTGGGAGGAGGTATGCAGGTGGCTCATACATTGACGTTGATGCGCCACTAGATAGGATACCGCTCCATGTTAAGGCTGGTTCAATACTACCCCTTGGTCCTGTTAAGTCCAATTCCAGCGAACAGGAGAATCCTATTGAAATCAGGGTTTACGATGGGGGCGACTCAGAGTTCAGGCTTTACTTCGATGATGGGGAGTCGTACAATTACGAGAAGGGTGAGTACTGCATAATCCCATTAAGGTGGCTCAGCAGTGAGGGTAAGTTAATCATAGGTGATGCATCAGGTAGTTACTGCAGTAGCATCAGCGGCATTCAGTTCAATGTTGTAATTGTTTCAGAGGGCCACGGCACCGGTGTATTACCTTCAAAGCCGGATTACTCGGTTAACTATAGTGGACGCACAGTTGAAGTTAAGGTTAAGTGAATGGTTAATTAAACTAAAAACATTTAATATACCGAAGCCTCTGTACCTGTGGCAACCGAGTATACCTCAGACTACGTGTACGAGTTAATTAATAAGCTTGATGAGGAGCTTAATGAATTAAGGAGCACTATTAGTTCATTAGCAAGCACAGTGAAGGATCTTGATAAGAGGTATGGGGAATTAGCGCAGAGGATTGATGCAATTGCTAATACGTTAAGTGGAGGTAGGGGTCAGTCTGATATGGGGAGCGTATTGAGGGAAATAGCCTACATAGAGACAACCCTACTGAATTATAGGGATCAACTTGGTAAGGTTAGGGATCAACTCAACGATATGCTTAATCAATTAAATAAAACAATGGGTGAACTAAGTGACGCAAGATCTATGATATTTGATGTCGTGAATAATTTAAGAAACCTACTCGCCAACTACCAGAGTAGGCTTGAGGAGTTGTCAATAACAATAACTGAATTATCAATAATGCTCAGCAGTAGGTTAAATGATCTTGAAAGGGAAATTAAGGCGATGAGGGAAACAACACTCTTAAGTAGGGGCAAGCAGTAGGAAGGGAAGGAAATGAGTACTGCAAGGGAGACCACACTTAAGGTTATTGAGTCAATATTCATGCTGACCTCAGAGGGTAATAGGATCTTTTCCCTCAACTCACTGAAGGTCATAATGCATGGTGACTACACTAAGGCACTTGATAAACTGATTGAAGAGGGTGTGGTGAGTAGGGTTAATGACAGGTACCTCAGAGTCACTGTACCTAGGCTTCAACTACTCATAATGATGGGTAGTGAATCAATTATCAGCCACATTAATGACTTATCCTGGAGTGAATTTGAGGAATTCATATCATTCATAATGAGGCAGGAAGGCTACGAAACCCTGAGGGGGGTTAGGTTAACGATGGGTAACGTAAGGGGTGAGTTCGACATAATAGGGTACAGGGGTAGTATTGTGATTGTTGTTGAGGCTAAGCATTGGTTAAGCATAAGTAACAGTGAGTTAGAGACCATTGTAAGCAAGCATATTAATAAGGTTAAGGCACTCGCGGATAATTGGAGTAAGTTTACTAGGAAAGTTAAATTAACGATAAGTGAAGCATCAATATATCCATTAATCGTAACCCTTAAGGCACCTCAACTGCAATCATACGGCAATGTACCCATAATCGCCTCACATCAATTACCAAGCTTCCTCGAGAACCTAGAGTCACTGAAGGATAATATCCTCTACTTTAAAGCAAGACAGGAAACACTAGGCGCTTAACTTACTTGCCCCTTAAGGTTATATAACCCAAGATATTTCCACGGTTATTATTAGTATCCTGGGATCAGTTTAATGAATCATTAATCCCACTTCTCAATGTTGACCCCTGCGAGGAATAGTTTAGTTATGAAGATATCTGATGGAACCATTAGTTGCATATTAAACTGCTACATTCACTAGTCCATTAATGCTTTCAGAAACCTTTTTACCCGCGTACCTAAAGCCTCGCCTTTCAAGGCGGGGATATGGAGATAGGTTTAAATAGCGGGTTGTTGCTGAGTTCTTATTCCCAGTGGGTGAACCTGCTAATCAAATGGGGCTGGTGGCCCGACTAGCCACCACAATACCCACTGGGAAGCCGATTAAACCCACACCAGAGGGCTAACGCAGGAGACCCCCAGCATGGCAACCCCACCAATCATGGCGGGGAGGGGGTCATCTATTCAGGGTGGGGAGATAAAGTTAAGAAATAAGCAGTATTTCATCTCCTTAATGGTTTAATTGGTGGTATTGAATTTAGGTGCATTATTTCTTCGGGTATTGACTTAGACTTAGCGATCTCCCTGTATACGTATGCTGATGGTCTCCAGTACTGCTTCTTGGTGGTGTAGTCTACGTGGAGTAGACCAAACCTCATGCTGAAGCCTGAAGCCCACTCATAGTTATCAGTCAGTGACCAGTGTAGGTAACCCTTAACATTGGCCCCATCTTGAATAGCCCTATACACTTGGTAAATGTGACTAACCAAGTAATATGGCCTCTGGTAGTCCGCTGAGTCGGCTATGCCATTCTCGGTAACGTATATTGGTAGGTGGTAGCGGTTCCAGTACTTCATTATTACATCATAGAGGCCCTCGGGATAGAATTCCCAACCAGTATCACTGCATGGCCTACCATCAGGGCTAACTGAATTTCTCTCGCAACTATACCCATATCCAGGTATGCCTACGTAGGATTTCTCACCAATAAGCTTAACCACTGTCCTAGAGTAATAATTAACACCTATCCAATCCAACCTACCCTTTAAGTCATCCCTAACATTCCCCATAAGCTCACCCTTAATTATTGCATCGAAGAAGATCCACCTTGAATCATACTCAGCCAACTCAACGGCCTTAGCGTCCCTATCCGTTAGCGGTGTGAAGGATGAGTTAGCGTATATTATGCCAATGGGCTTCTTGGAAATAGCCTTAACGGCATCATAGGCTCTGGCGTGGGCCTGTATTAAATTAACCATGGCTCTCCTTGAAAACTCAAGGTTAAGGTAACTTGGTGGGAAACCTGACTTAACCCACATGTAGCCGTTACTGTGAACAACATTGGGTTCATTCATTGTTGAGTACTCGTCAGCAAGATCATCGAACTTCCAGGCAACGTAAGCCGCAAACCTGGCAAAATTAATCACTGTCTTAACATCAAGCCAGCCAGTGGGGCCGCTTAAATCACCCCTCCTAATCCTGATTGGGTCATGAACCCAAAGGGGCAGTGGCCAATGATAGAAGTTCAGTATGAAGTATATCCCCTTAGCCTTAAGGTCACTGAACATTTCCCTATAATGCCTCACAGCCTCCTGGTTAGCTGCTTCATCAAGCCTCTTGAGGTCACCTTCATCAACATGAACCATTAACACATCGTTACCCTTAACCTCCACATTACCCTGAGGGGGATCAGGCATTGGCTTAGGGAATATCCTAGACCACTCAACACCAATCCTAGCCGCATCAAGCCCCATTTTAACAGCATTATCGTGAAACACCCTGTAGAGCCCCCAGTAGCCCGGCCCATACTCAGGTAAGTCACCACTAACTAGCCCTGACGCAATGTTCTCAGGATCATGAACCCACACGTACCAGTCAGTGTTAGGATCCTCACTACCAGGAGTACCCATCTCTGACTGGAATCCTGCCTGAGACCAACCGAACTTGAAGGATTTAGGGAATGAGATATTCATTAACTCAGTTACTCGTTGATCTATTTTAAAGTATTAAGGCTCCAGGTCTACTACTTCCACGTATATGCGGGTACTTTTAGCCATCTTCATTATCCTCACGCTTATTTACCGTTTCCTCAAGCTGAAAGCCAGAGAAGATTAGTGAATAAACTTACAATCACTATGTAACTTAGAGTGTAACTGCAGTGAACCAAAAGTACTACGATGGCTGAGCAGTCATTGGAAGGATGATTACTAAACATGGAGTCTCTGTCTATAGCTTAATAGTGTACTTATGGATAATCCACTCTAGTTGAACAGCCTCACCATTCTTAACAGGCCCATACTCAGTCCCAACCTCAAGGCCATTCAGGTAGTAGCTATTGATGTTGATTAACTTTCCGCTAACTATACTTAATGCTTTCTCAATGAATCCCCTTAATGGCAGTGAAACTGAGGCTGCCTTAAGTGGGTTAGCTAACCTGAGGGTTAGTATATTCCATTGCCCAGTATCACCAAACCAAACCTCCCACTTAGCATTCTCAGCAGCATTATTAACTAGTATTGGGGCCTCAATAGTACCTTCAGGTAACCCGGCAGGTCTCAGGTTGAAATGGTAGAGCCAAATCATGAACTCTAAGTCACCCCTGAATATTCCTGCTTGGTCACTACCTCTTGTTAGCCATAAGTCGAAGGAGAAGTTCATCCTTAATGAACCATGGTTAACAACCTCATATTCTAAGTTAATCCAAGCATTCGGTAGATCACCAGTAGTAAGCGGTAATGGTAACTTCTGATTAATCGCTGTTCTAACCCGCCCAAAAGGCTTGTAACCATATATAGTCTCTGGATAACCTAACACGCCTAGGTTAGGGTTCTTCATCTTAGCCTTGGTTAGATTAACAATTGTACGTAATCCTCCATTAATGCTCATGTCAACAGTACCACTAGTTCCGCTACATTCAGCATTCCAGTAATTGCCCTGTAACCCCAATAAACCAACATAGGCTGTGTAGTCCTTGCCGCATTCGTAAGTCCAAGTCCCGGTTGAGTTCACTGGAATTAGATTAATTTCGTTCACAATGCCTAATGCCTGAAGTCCCTTTATAAGCTGCACCCTAAAGCCTATTACGTAAGCCTGCATGGTCGTTAATACATTAGCTAGAGGGGTGCTTAAACCTACTTAACAGCATTAATGCATACGAAGCCGTATTTACCTGCGTTAGTGTAATCAGTAAAGTTGGGTGCCTCATAATATTCCCCTACACCTTTACTAAGGGTGGCCACATATGATGTTACCTTTAACCCAAGTCCTTTAAGTGTCTCTGTAACCCACTTGACGGTGAGGAACCTGGCCCTAGAGTAATATGGATGCCCCCTTGATCCAAGTTCACTATACTGCATCCCCCATGAACTCTCAAGGGGCACTATGCAGGCAATCAATCTACCATTATCCTTAAGCACCCTAGCGCCTTCCCTCAAGACAGCTTCAGGATCCTTAGCGAAGCATAGCGTAACCACTATTAGTACGTAGTCCATTGATGAGTCACGAATCGGTATTAATTCCCCAACTCCTGAGATAACAGCCCAGGTCCTATCCTTAGCAAGCTTAATCATTGCCAATGATGGTTCAAGGGCAATAGCGTTAATAAGCCTAGTAAAGAAGCCGCTGCCTGCGCCAACATCGAGGCCTATGCCATGTAACCCAAGGGCATTAATAGTGTCCTCCTCTGACTTAGCTAACAATGGGTGCTTACTGTACCATGAGTCATATTCGTTGGCTCTACTGTTAAAGAGGTCAATAGTGTACATGCCTATTTAGCCTAATGCAAGGATCTTTTATATGTTGCTTCCTTACTTAACCGGTGCGAAAGACTTATAAATTCCGATATCGGTAGTGTTATCGGTGACCAGAAACGTTAGGTCGCGTAATAGCAATAGGTGAGTGGACGATACTGCAGGAGTTAAGTAAGGGAAGAAGAAGGATAAGTGAGTTAAGGCAAGTCGCACCACTGTATGGTTCAGCACTTGACTTCGCAATAAGTGACCTGCTGGCATTTGGACTAGTTAGGAGGGTTACTGAAGGTGGGGAAGAGTACCTAGAGTTGACGGAGCTTGGTAAGAATATAACCACAGCCCCCTGGCCATGGGGACCATGGGGTTGGAGAGGCCCAGGGCCTGGACCCTGGTGGCCTGGACCTTGGGGTGGTAGAAGGCGTGGAGCGCCACCTTATTGGCCATGGTGAATTAGCTAACAGCCTTGATTAAATCATTTAAAATCTTTCTTATTTTTTCCTTATCCTCCTGGGGTATCTTATCCCAATTATCAATTATGTATCTGGCCGCGGATATGAATTCATCAATACTGAAAGGCGAGGGTGGTGGGGGTGGCGGATTAATGCCTCCCATTAACCCAATAGCCCTCCTCCCCTCCTCGGTGAGGGAGTAGTACTTCTTAACGCCGTCGACTCTAGATATCTTGACTAGACCCTCCTCCTCTAGGTCATCTAGGAGTGGGTATATTGATCCTGGTGATGGTCTCCAGAAACCGAAACTCCACCTTTCAATCTCATCAATTATCTGAGCACCCGTTAACTCACCCTTAAAGGCAAGTATATACAATACAATATCCCTCAACGCACCCCTTCTCCTCCAAAACCAGCCTATGAAATCATGCGGCATAGGCCCCCTTCTCCAATCCATTAGCAGGGTTACTGGGGCATGCAATTAAATTTTACTACACCACATTAATAGTAGAACACACTAGTATTACTAAAATACATAAAGCACTACGCTAGCTAAATTAACATAACCGCATTAAGTACGCCCAGCCCTACCAAGCCTCTCATGAGCCTTACCCAACTCCCTCCTGTGCTGTGCAATGAGCAGGTTAAGTTCACCAGCAAGTACAGTTGCGGCAATTATTTCAGCAAGCTTCAACGCATTAGAGCCGGGTGGATCACCACCACCCTGAACCCCAAGCATTTGCAATGCCTCCCTCTGGGTTGGTAAACCAGTACCACCACCAACAGTACCCACCTCTAGGCTTGGTAAGGTTACTGACACGTATAAGTCACCATCATTATTAACCTCAGCCCAAGTCATACCCATGCTTGACTCAACAACCTGAGCCACGTCCTGACCAGTGGCTATGAATACTGCAGCCACTATGTTTGCGAAATGCGCGTTAAAGCCGTAGGAGTGAGCGTAGGCTGAGCCTAGCAGGTTTTTCCTAACATTAACATCAACAACCTCCTCTGGGGTCACGTTAAAGCGATTCACCAGGTAACTCCTCGATATTACAGTTTCACTGATAACTGTCTTCCCCCTACCTAGTAGGAGGTTAACCGCATTAGGCTTCTTATCAACACACATATTACCACTAACGGTTACTAACCTAGCCTTAGGGTAATTAACCTCAATCCACTGGGCAATCCTCTCGGAGGCTATGGTAACCATGTTCATGCCCATGGCATCCCCGGTACTGAAGACCAACCTAAGCCAGGCATTATTACCGGCTACGAATGGTTGAATCTCCCTAAGTCTCAAGTGCCTACTACCAGACTCTGCAATCTCCTTAATCTTACTAATGTTAGCGTTAACCCAATTAATGAAGTTCACTGCATCAGTAGCGGTAGGTAACTTAAACAAGGGGGCTCTAGCCATACCATCCTTAACGACAATACTCCTAGCACCACCATTCTCAGTAATAACCTTAGCCCCCCTATTCACTGAAGCCACTAAGGCACCCTCCGTTGTGGCTAAGGGTACGTAGTATAGACCATTGGCATAAACCCCCTTAACCAGGAGTGGACCAGCCACACCCAATGGTA
>ERZ1669251.473-NODE-473-length-9595-cov-7.982704_pt1 | contig 9595 bp, 9 predicted proteins | sample MGYA00579294_ERZ1669251 | MGnify/ENA primary metagenome ERZ1669251 (study PRJEB41166, sample SAMN08046056) | hot springs metagenome | biome: hot spring; feature: acid hot spring; material: thermophilic sediment; isolation source: thermophilic sediment from acid hot...
AAATAACATTTGATCAATATATCAAGATGATTAAAAGAGCAATCTGAACCCCTCGGTCCTTTGACTGGGTTAAAAACCCGATTTATAGTTTGAGGTAAGGTTGCTCTTAAGATGAATTTCAAAATGTGCAAATGATGCACGAATAATAGTCTATGAAAATCTTGCCTCAAATAATTAAAGAGGTAGTCTGATGATAAATTGACCGAAAAACATAATAGTCAAACGTTTTGTGACTATACACACACCAAAAAATTTAGAAATATTCTTATATTGGGATTTCAATGAATATTTATTGGGGTGTAATAAATGCCCAAAATTTTAGTTGGATTGGAAAGGGGAATAGTGCCATCAAATACGCCTTCATCAATTGTTGCAAGAGTTCAAATAATTCCATCAGAAAATGGAAAGCAAGTTATTCAAAAAAATACTGAACATTTTATTCTCTTAGATAACAGTGGTTCAATGTTTGGAAGTAAATTGGACCAAGCAAAGGATGCACTCATTAAATATTGTAAATCTATCAATCAGCAGGATAAAATAACAATCGCTACTTTTTCAAATCAGGTGAATGTAATTGCCAAAAATTTACCTGTATCAGAAATGCCAGTTGAAAAATTAATTAAAAACGTAACTGTTGAGGGTGGAACATACATGTATGCAGCTCTTTCTTTAATGTATAATATGATAGAATCCTTAAAAAGAGATGTTCCAAAATCGGCAGGTTCTGAATCTTACAAAATAATATTGCTAACAGATGGAGTACCCTCAGATGGTAGTGATAATGAATTCATACAAATATCAACAAAATTTTCTATGCTGGGAGTACCTATGTATATATTAGGGATAGGAGAAGATTACAATGAAGATCTTCTCCTCCATATGTATCAGGCCAATGAAATAGGATTTTTCAAACACATAACGAATTCTGAGGATATAACAAATACATTCAGTGATCTTTCAAAAGAGATAATTCTATATCCTTCAAGAGAATTAAATATCAAGATTACTCCTGGAACAAAGATAATAAAAGTATACAAGTATGAACCACAAATATTAGAATTGGGTCCAAGAAAAATCTCAGAAAATACATATGTAATACCACTAGGCAACATTGGCACAGATAAACAAACAATATTAATCAAAATGGAAATTCCCCAAAGACCGACAGGTGAATACAGAGAAGGATTATTTTCCATTGAACTTGACACATCTTTAACTGCGCCACTTATAATTAAACGTTCTGAGGATCTAAATGACATAAAACAATCATTAGACTCAGATATCAAAGCACAATTTACTGAAGCAGATATAAACATACATGCATTAAGGGCGATGGATAAGACAAATGTCAATTCAGAAAAAGAAAAGGAAATATTCACAAAAAGATTGGAGGAAATACAGAAAGATAATATTATGACTCAAAAACTTGGAACCAAAGTTCAAGAACTGGTTGAAACACAGAAAATTATGAATGGTACAAAAAAAGTATCTGAAGAAGAACTTAAGGAAAGAAAATCCGGTTTAACAAAAAAGAGGGATTAATATGAAAATGTGTCCTGTTTGTAAAAAGACGTATGATGATTCGTATGATTATTGTGAAGTTGATGGTGCCCTGCTCGTTGAAGGAGCTCCTGAAGAAAAAATTAGCTCAAAACCGAGTCCAGTAAGTAATAAACCTGTAGCAAAAGCCTCTATGCATCATAAATGCCCTTTATGTGGATGGGAAGGAGACATAGATGATGAATATTGTCCAGAATGTGGTGCTAAACTAATAGAAGTTAATTCTACAGAGAACATATCCTCAGAGAAAACCGAAAAAACTGTTCAAGAAGTTCTTATTTTACCAGATTCCACAGAAATTAAAATAGAAACTTTTCCTTTTGAATTTGGTAGGGATCTTATGAGTAGATATCCTGAAAGTGATATTATAAGTAGAAAGCATTTCTCAATAACTATGATAGAAAACAACGGTCAACGTGAATACATGATTGAAGACTTAAATTCATTAAATGGAACAGCTGTTAATCAGAAGGTAATAGGATATGACAGGAAGTCAAATGGCAAAGTTCCCTTGCATGATGGTGATAAAATATCTTTATGCATCGATCCTAAAACAGGAAGCGGTAAATTTGAATTTACCTTCAAAGTTAGAAATTTAAGTAATACTGCATAACTATGAAAAGAACTTATAATACAAGTAAATTAAATATTATTGTATATGCATCCTTATTTTCATTATTAATTTTAATTTTATTATTTAAATACTATATTCATTTAATAAAATATAATTATTTACCTCTTTTTTTTATAATCTTATTTTCTTTAATTTCTTTTATTATTTTTATTCTAGGTTCAGATTTCAAAATGTTAAACGTACCAGATAATCTACCAAATAGTATTGAAAGAGTATTTAGTATGTTTATGGGTGGAGTAACATGGTGGCTATTTTTCGGTTATTTTTTTAGTTTAATTATTAATAATATATATATTTCAGTTATAGTCATAATAATAATGGGGATAATTATTTTATTAAAATTTGGAGATTCTACTAAATCCTTGGGAATTACAATAATTTTACCATTTTTTATATTATCACTTATAACATTATTTTTTAAAACATTTTCAGAATTTGGAAGTAGATATGGTTATTTTTATGGCATTCTTATGATCGCAATTGAGATTGCAATTTTATCTATAATAATTTTTTTCAGAATGAGAACTTCAGCTAATTATATTTTATCTCTTATATTTTTTGGTGGTGTATTTTATGGTATATTGTTAGAGGGAAATTATTTTGGAAATAACATTATATTTTATTTAATTTCTTCTATTATTCTTATAATTTCATTTATATTGATAACTCATTTTGAACTTAGCTTTAATTTCACAGATATGACTTATTCAAGGTATTTTAAATTTACAGATAAGAATTTAATTGGTTACCTTCTTTTGGGTTTTGTAATAGTTCTATTTACATTAGGATTTATTTTAATAACACCATATTATGGTATTATTCCTAAAAATGTTTTAATAAATTATTTTTTGATGTGGTTATTTTTAGGTGCTGTATTTTATTTTATGAATATTTCATCATCTAATGCTGCTACTAATACAATAACATTTGTTTTAGTAAGTGCTGTGGCATTATATGGATTGTATTTTTTAATATCCATCACACCACCTTCAATCATAGGAAATTCAACTCCAAAAAATATTTTTTGGTTAGTTTTTATGTTTTTAATTATGTATGAACCATCGTTCAATCTTTTAAAATATGTTACTAACGCTAAAATAAGCTCTAGATTTAGTATGACATTCAATATTCAGAACTGGTTAAAAAGAGCTAAAGTAATGAGAGGAAAGCATGGCTATTATGAATTAAAAAATAAAATTAAAGAAGGAGGTACGGCCAATATATATAGGGCTTATGACATACAGAACAATAGAGATGTAATCATTAAAATTCCTGTAATTATATGCAGAAATTGTAATTATAGAATGGAAAACATCCCTACTGGAGAGAAATGCCCAAATTGTAAAGCTAAATTAAATACTATTGATTTTAAGGAGGCAACTGAAATTTTAAAAAAGGAAATCGATGCACTTTTATTACTGAAAAGTCCACATATTGTTCAACAACTTGACAATTTTACTTGGGGTGGAAAAACATATCTAGTAGAGGAGATGATTGATGGGGATAGTTTTACAGATTTATTTGATCAAAACCCCATCACAGAAAAGGAAATGTTAAACTATATTAAAAAGGCTTTAAATGGAATAAATTATGCTCATATGAGGGGTATTATTCATAGAGACTTAAATACTGGAAATCTTATGATAGAACATAAATCAAACGATGTAAAAATTATTGATTTTGGAACTGCTAAATTTAAATCAAGGCTTTCATATTCTGAAGGAAAGCCCTCCATCGGGAGTAAATTTGGAACTGATTACTTTTCTCCACCAGAATCTTCTTTTATTAACTATGCTATTAAATTGATTCCAAACAAAGAACCCACATTTTCTTATGATATATATTCTTTAGGTTGTATAATGTATTTTATGTTAAAAGGAGAATTCCCAAAGGATCTAGTAAGTGATATTAATATGATTTATCCATATAAAACAACCCGAATGGATTTCAAAAATGAACTTTCATCAAAATGCACTAATCATTGCCTTAGTATTATTTTAAAGGCCACGCAATTTAACCCAGATGATCGATACCAGAGCGCATTTGAAATGTTATGCGACATCGAAAATATAAAGGGAGAATTTATTGTTACAAATATTGGTGATGCATTTTCTTTACCTGCAATACCAAATTCATCATTTTTTTCAGAAATTCAAATAAACTTTAAAAAACAATTTCCCTCTGTTAAGGATATATCATTTAATAAAATTGCAAAATCAATTGACATTAACCTTCGGTCAAATGTTTTAAAGGAAAAGAAGATTAAGTACAATATAATTTATGATTCTGTCCAAAAGCAATATAAATTGAGTCCTGGAAGTTATAAACTCTATTATTGGTATTTTGATAAAGATGGTAAGATTGTTCAGAAACAGGTAAAAGATACAGGAGTGTATTTAGGAAGAAAAGTTATGTTATTTTCGCCTTCGGATCAATTATTGGATGTGGCTTTTGCCTATTATAGAAGTGATTAAAATGAAAAAATTTTTAAATGATGTAAAGAATATAAATATAAAAAAAATAAAAACAATAGTATTTGAAAAGGTGAAGAAAGATGATGGATTGTGGATTACTTTCTATTAAAGGAAAAGTAAGAGAAAATGATGAAGATAGCATAATTTGTATGAATATTTCCATGATGAATGAAGGTAAAGAAAATACAGTTACACTTGCAGCAGTAGCAGATGGAATGGGGGGAGGAGAGAAGGGAGAATTTGCAAGTAAATATGCTATCCAGAGATTAGTTAAAAGTATAATAGATATATTCTTAGATGGGGATTTATCTTCTGATAAAATTAAACAAGCATTTTCGAATAGCGTCTCAGAAGCAAATGAGTTTTTAAAGGAATATAAAAGGAATAATAATATAAAAATGATTGGAACAACACTTACCGCGGTTCTAATAAATATTGATACTATGTATGTTATGAACATTGGAGATTCAAGAACTTACTTAATTTCAAAAGATGGAAAAATCAAAAAGAAAACCAAAGATCATTCATTTGTTCAAAAACTTGTTGATGAAGGTTTTTTGGATGAATCTAATATAAGAACACATCCACAAAGGAATATTGTTACTAGAGTCATTGATGGAACTGATGATTCAGTTCCTGATTTCTACGAGTGGAGAATATACAAGGGAGATACTATTGTTTTATGCTGTGATGGGTTATGGGAACCTCTAGAAGATAAAGTTATTGGCAAAACAGTAAGTTCTGGCATGAATCTTCAGGAAACAGTTAAACTTATGGTTGATACTGCAAATACTATTGATGGTTCAGATAATATATCCGCAGTTATTTTAAGGCAGGTAGAAGGACAGGATGAAGAGCCGTTATTAAAGGTAGCTACTAGAAAATTAATTGCTAAAACCAAGGAGAATGTTTCTAATGATTAGCCCTCCACCTGGGATTCCTAGTATGCCATCTTTAAAGACTCCTTCTTCTATGATACCTAATTCATTTCCAAGAAAATATATAGCATCGACCGAAAGTATCCTCTTTGAAACAAAGCCTTACTTCTATGGTTATTTCTTTTCGGGTAAGGGAATTGCATATCTTATTTTTATTGCCATTTTAGCTATCATTAGCCTAGGATTAGTGGCATTTTTCTTTATGTATTCACCACAAGCTCTTCCATATTTAATAATTACCATATCAATTTTGCTCTTTTTGTTTGTGATTCTACCAATCCTAATAATGGCGTTGATCTATAAATATACATATTATGCAATAACGAATTCCAGGGTTCTTGTAGCGCACGGTATTCTTAACAAGAATTTGATCTCTATTAATTATGATATGATAACATCTATTGAGGTAATACAGCCTTGGCTGATGACCAGAATGGTTAAAATGGGATTTATAAAATTCAATGTTCCTTCAATTGTTCGAGGCTTTGTCTTTTGGTCTTTCATTAAACAACCCGATGAAACTTATAGATTCCTATTAGACGTTAAAAACATTTATGATACCATGGGTTCAATAGCCACTACTTACTTTCAGGCAAATGTTTATGGAAATGTTATAGCTGCAAATGTTGGCAGTAAAAAAAAGTGTATAAATTGTGGAAGATATATAAACAATACAGCAAAATTTTGCCCATATTGTGGATATCGCCAGCCATAAATTAAGGCTGCAATTTTTATTTTTTTAAAGTTGAAAGTATAACAAGTCAAGTAATTCTGTATCTTATGAAGGATTGATATGTATGTTTAAAATTGCCTATAATGTTTGAACTTAACTTCGCCAATTGAAAATGCCTCATCATAATTTGCCAAATCAATTTTTTACATCTTTACCACCTCAAATTTAATGTTTTATCCTCATAATTCTTGATGAAATTCCCAAAAATATGTGTTATTTGGGGTGTTATGTTGCTTATTACATGGAATTTGAACCCAGTTTCCGGATAAATTATCGTTTTTGTTAGTAAATTCAGATGCTTTTTCAGTAATTTTATGTTTTTTACGAGATCCTCACCCATTTCTTTGATATTGCTGTCAAATTTTTTTGCATTTTTATGAGGAATATTTTTATCACTTATATCAGATCTATTCACACTGGAAATGTTATTCTTTAATTTTTCAGACCCTATGAACCTTGTCAAATTTATTATGAATTCCGTGAGGAATATTATGAAAAAGAGACCTTTGACCAAGTTTTGGTTCCAGTGTCTTAATGGCCTTAATTCTAATCCTTCTTTTATCGCCCTTATGAATTTCTCAGCTTTATCCCTGTTTTTATACAGTTTCAACATTTCTCCTGGATCCTCGTCAACTGAGCTCTCCAATATGAAAAAACCTTCTAGTCCCGTAAAATATGGATTATCTATCTCTTCAAGTGTCTTTTGTAACTCCAGAACTAACTCTACCCATCCTTCTTCTGAAGGATACAGATCCCTCTTTCCTCTTCTCAATATTTTGTTCCCCTTCTCTATCTGCTTCTTGAATTTCTTGTTCTTTTCTTGAATTTATATACTGTAAAGATCTTTGCTGAAATATATATAGTGAAGCTCATTTTCAACTTCCATTTTTGCACAATAGTAGATGCTGTTATCTATCTTTATGGTCTCCACATTTTTGGCATCATACTGCTTTTTAAAATATGCAATCTCCTTTTTATATGGGCCCATTTTTTGCGCTTTAATGTGAGATAATGATAACCCATAGCTCTTATCTTATCCTTATTTTTCTTTGTGTTTCCGCCAGTGTCAAAAATTAAGATTGAATTTTTTGGTATCACTCTTGGTATTACGTTTAAGATCTCATTCATGTGTTTTTTATCACTCACATTTCCTTTCTGAATGGTAAGAGCAGTACCTATGTCATTAAATCATCTGAAATAACAAACTCTACCTGCATTTTATCTGCTCTTTTATCCTTTGAATAGCCATATGCCCCTAATTCGGATTTTGTGCCTTCAAAATATGAGAATGAAAAATCAATAAATTTCTTGTTATATGCTAGATTATACTTCTTCAAAAATAACTGGTATCTCTCTAATAGGACTGAAGACAACCTTCCTACCTTTTCAAGAGCTCTGTATATGGATCTTTCAGATGGTATGTGCTTAAATCCAAGATCTTGAAATACCTCTATGGGATATGTATTCTTGGTTTGATATATTTAAACAGAATGAGTGAGCTGTTATAAATCAATAATTCTAAAATTTTTTGGAAGTCCATGGATTCTTCCTGAATATTTCCAAAGATCTCTGAAAATACTGAATAATGTTTTTCAGCGAAATCTACTAATGCCAATCCTCCCAGAGAATATGTAACGTTTTTCTGAGACATAATAATCTAATCCCCAGAAATTTTAATAATAATATTATTTGAATAATAGCCAAAATTTTTCATAGATGGTATTTTGATAGAAATGTTTATTACTAACATTGTTATTATTATTAACAATGTCATATATCGTTCACCAAAAAATAAATGGAAAATTGTATGCCTATGAGGTAACAGGAATATGGGATCCTGAAAAGAAAAATTCAAAACAGAAGAGAAAATATCTTGGAAGGGTAGATCCTGATACAGGGGAAATAATAAAGAAAAGGGAACCACCTAAGCCTATGTTTGCATATGATTATGGTGATGTGAGAGTGGCTGAGATATTTTATAAAAGATCTGGATTGGAAGAAGCTTTAAAAAAAATATTCGGCAAAGATGAGGAGAAGATTAAGATCCTTATAATTTCAAGGCTGATCAATCAGCTTCCGCTGAAAAGGATAGGAAACTGGTATGAAAGAATTTATTTGGCAAAAAAAGAAATAAATCTAAGTTCACAGAGAATATCAGAGCTATTAAGATTAATGGAAGAAAGGATTGGCGAATTTTTCAATACATGGATAGAGAGGAATGAGAGATCAGTATACATTGATATAACATCATTATCGAGCAATTCATCCGAATCAATATACGAATATGGATATTCAAGGGATAACATACCATTACCACAGGTAAATCTGGCAATAGTACTTCATGAGGATAAACCATTATTCTTCCAGATATATCCAGGAAGTGTTCCTGATGTTGTTACCCTGAACAATACACTGGAGATCATTGATTCATTTGGTCTCAAGACAACAATGATCTTAGATAGAGGATTTTTCTCCCATAGAAACATGGAAAATTTAAGAAAAAGGGAATACATCATCCCAGTGCCATTTACAACAGAAATGGCAAAATTATTTCTTTCTATTGAAAAGAAGAAATTAAAGGATCCGGGTAATGCAATGAACTATAACGGAAAAACACTTTTTGTTGTAAAGGGTAAAATGGATAAAGAAAATTATTACATTTATTATGATCCTGTGCGCGAATCGGAGGAAACAAATAATTTCTTTATTAGGCTAATGGAAATGGAATCGAGGATCACTGGTATTGAATATTCAGATGCAGTATCAATAATAGAGGAGCATTACAGGGGTTTTGATAGGTTCATTGAAATGAAGATAGAAAATGGAAAAATAAAAGGAATAAAAAGGAAGAGAAATGCAATATCCCAATATCTAAATAGAAAGGGAAAAATGATACTGCTCACAAACACTGAAATGGATTGGTTAACAGTCCTTGATCTTTATAGATCAAGGGACAGGATAGAGAAATCATTTAAAATAATGAAGGATGACCTTGAAGGCCTTCCACTAAGAATTCACGACAGGAATGGATTATCAGGATATATAGCAATGCTTTTTTTTACCTTGATTGTAGAATTGAGCATGATGAAAGAAATGAGAAATTCAAAGCTTGTTGAGAAATATTCAATCAAAGACATATTTATGGAATTATCTAAAATAAGGATGATAGAATTGTCCAATGGAAATAGAATAATTACTGAAATTCCGAAGAAAGTAAGGGAAATTCTTTCAGGATTAAATGTGGAAATAGAAGACC
>ERZ1669251.479-NODE-479-length-9522-cov-12.521179_pt1 | contig 9522 bp, 9 predicted proteins | sample MGYA00579294_ERZ1669251 | MGnify/ENA primary metagenome ERZ1669251 (study PRJEB41166, sample SAMN08046056) | hot springs metagenome | biome: hot spring; feature: acid hot spring; material: thermophilic sediment; isolation source: thermophilic sediment from acid hot...
CGAGCACGTCAAACTAACCGTGATATTAGAAATGATTCTTCCAAACATAATATTGACAGCTGACGGATAATTTTTGTGATCAGATTCTCGCCAGGATTTGCTTAGATTAAACCATATGTGATTCCAAGCCAAAAATCGTTTTTATTAACAAAAATTAAGCGAATTTGGGAAATCAGCATGTTTGGCTAGCCCACAAACATTATAAGAGGTATTTTTTAAGGAAAACTGCACATAAAAGCTGTTAATATGGCAAATTTATCATAAAATCAGGTAAAAGTTTTGATCGACTGTGAAAAGGCGAGGCTTTAGCTAAGTGTAATTTATAGATATCGCAATGAAAAGCAGTAATGCAATTACCCATCTGACATGAGAAACCTTTTCCTTTATGCTTGTTCCGCTTACTGTTCTCTGCTCTCCCATTGAATTTAATTAATATCAATTTTTTATATAAGCATTTCTTTTAGCATATTTGGAATGCATGGTAACGTTATTAATGCTGTACCAAAGGTAACAGCAGAGCACTTATAAGCTCCCATGAAAAATTTATACAGTAAATGAGCGAACCAAAGATCAAGAGGCTTCAGAACGCTCTGAAGGGAGTTGCCGATTACGCTGTTGTTAACGTTGGCCCGAACTTTTTCTACTTAACCGGGATCTGGCCCCTGGCTTCACTCGAGAGGCCTTTTTTCTTGATCGTCCCTTCAGAAGATAAGCCGTTCATCATAGCCCCGGAGCTTTACGCTCCAGATGTAAATAAAATAGAGGTCGAAAAGATATTCTATAAGGACGGGGAAGACCCTTTTTCCCTGCTCGCAAAGAGGTTGAAAAAAGGCACCGTGCTAATAGATGACCTGATGTCAGCGTCTCACGCGCTGAGGATCCAGATGAACCTCGACGGCTATTCCTTTGACCTTCTGTCTGCGGTCATCTCAAAGCTCAGGGCCGTAAAGGACGAAAACGAAGTGGAGCTGATAAAGAAGGCAGCCAGCATAGTCGACAGGGCGTTTAAAAAGATAGTGCAGGAGATATATTCGGGGATAACTGAAAACGAGCTTGCCCAGGTCCTCAACGAATACATGATGTACTACGGAGCTGACGGCTTTGCCTTTGAAACCATAGTCGCGTCGGGGCCAAATTCCGCTGAGCCCCATCACTTAACCGGCAACAGAAAAATAAGAAAAGGAGACGTCATAATCATGGATTACGGCGCGAGGTACAGAGGTTACGTTTCAGACATTACCAGGACCGTCTATTTCGGGAGCGTTGACACCGAGTTCCTGGAAGTCTACGAGACTGTGAAAAAAGCTCAGGAGGCAGCAATAAACTTTGCAAAGCCGGGCGTTGAAGCAAGGGATGTCGACAGAGCCGCGAGGTCAGTGATAGAAGCTAAAGGTTATGGGCCCAACTTCACTCACAGAACAGGACACGGCATAGGAGTTGAAGTGCACGAACAGCCTTTCCTTGATTCCCGCAACACGCTGAAGATTGAAAACAACATGGTCTTCACGGTTGAGCCAGGAATCTACCTTGAAGGGAAGTTCGGCGTAAGGATAGAGGACGACGTCATAATGAAGAACAGGTCTGAAAGGCTTACGAAGTCTTCCAGGTCTCTTATCACGATCTAAAAGCTGATTGATTTAATTGCAATTCTGAGTTGAGGAAATTGCGTGCTACGTTTATATAATTGCTGGTTTCAGTGAATATCATGAAACGGTGTTACGACTGCATCTACTTCTACGTCCACCCTGTATATTCCAACATGGGTCTATGCAAAGTTAATAACAAGATAGTTGACAAGGATTTCTACTGCGAGAGCTTCAAGGAAATAAACCCTGATGACCTTTTTAAGGTCCTGAAAGAAAGGGGCTGGGTCTACTGCTCTGACTGCAAGAAGCCGATATTCGATGAGGAAGAGCTGAAGAAGCACCTCAGCCTTAACCACCACGTGACAGTAAGCTTTCTTAAGGACACCGTTGCGAAAGAGGAATCACCCGGGGCTTTCTAGACCCCTTTTTCTACCTTTGAAATAAGTTCCTTTGAGCACCTGTCAGCGTAGTAAAGCGGCCAAGGCAGCCCTTTTTCTGATACATTTTTCAAAAAAACTTCAAGAGAGCCCTCCAGGCTTATGTAGTTCCCCGGGCTCACGTAGTACTTTTTACCCCCTGCGCTCACGCTCCATCCTACCTGTTTTTCTTTAAAGAATACTTTGCCGTCCCTTTCCACAAACCCTTTCAAAAGCTTTTTTGCCACCCCCACGCTCGGTATTTTCAGCACTGTTCCCACGTGAGAAGCGAACCCGAAACCCCTCGGATGAATTATGCCGTGAGCGTTCACAAATATGAGCTCAGGTTTTTCCCTAACTGTTTTGAAGAAGACCTTTGACTCCCTCAGGTAGAAAAACCCCGGGACGTATGGAGGAACTCCTTTAACGATCGAAAAATCAAAGCTCATCCTGTTACCTGTGCAGCACAGAGTCGCATAATAGCAACCGGCCGCAACATCGCCACGGTATGCCGCGTCAAAGCCTCCAATTACTGAGTACTCTTCTACCTCACTTTTCAGCCTGAGCTTTCTGGCAAGCAGCCCCTGGGCGTATTCTGCCTTTTTCAGGTCCATGCTGCTGATGTTCATCCTGTTACCGGTTCTCCCCAGCCATAGACCCTGAGCCTGTTCGGCTGAACGTTGACGTTCAGCAGTACAGCTCTACCGCTTACAGCCGGTATCTGGCTAGAGAGCTCGAGCATGTCTTTTTCGAGGTTGCCGAAAACCTTCATTCCGTAAAAGAAAGCGTGCAGGCTCTGGGCGTCCTGTGCTATCCCGAGCTTGTAAGCCTTCATCCTCGAGCTCAGGCTGACTGAATCAGTTACTGCAGCGTATGAAGCCTTCAGGTCCTTTTCTTCAACGCCCTTCAGAGCAAACCCGAACCTTATCCCTGGACCGATCTCTCCATAATCCTCGTCAAGAACCTGTATCGACTTAATCTCGGCTTCCTTCAGGGAAGGCAGGAGCTTCAGCTTCTGGTGAACCCTGAACTCAGAAAAAGAGAACCCGAGTATTACCGGGCCCACGCCCTTTACTATGAACGCGCTGTCAACGAAAGCGAATCCCATGTTCGCCGTGTGCTGAACCTTTCCTTCGTCAACCTTTCTTTCATAGAGCTTTCTGGATATGCCAAAAGAGGCAAAGTACTTTCTGAACGTATCCTCGTCCTGGGACGAAACGCAGCCTTCCCTGTTTGAACTTTCGAGCAGCAGAGCTATTTCAGCTTCGTCCTTGTTAACCTCCCTGTTGATGAAACAGAAGTAATCTGAAAGCGAAACGGCTTCAGCGACGGAAAATATTTCGTTCGCTTTCGGGACAAGCACGCTTACAAGTTCTTCCCCTGCTTTTCTGTAGAACTTCCCCTCCTCCTTTTTCTTCCCGAGGCTTTCTGCAAAGCTTTCGGCCTCTTTAACGTCAGAAGCTATTACGCTTATGATCTTTCCTTTAAGCACAACTTTAAATCCTCAGTGTGAATAAAAAGCTTTCTCTGCTTCAGCTAAGCGCTCTCTGTGAGGAATCTCCTCAGCAGCTTTACCTTGGGAAGCCTGAAAGCCCCTGCGCTCGGGTCCACGGCTATGGCCTTCAGCTCATCTATGTCAACGCTCGTGTGAAAGAAAGGCGACAGGAGCTCTTCTTTGGGAGTAACATTAACTTCAACCCCTGAAGCTATGGGAGAGAGAGCCGGCAGGCAGATGAACCTGTGCCCGAGTTTGTCCTTACCGTAAAGGATAACGTGAAGCTTGACCCTGTCGTACCCGCTCCTGAGCACAACTGCAGGCTGCTCGTGCCCTATGACAACCGTGTGGACCCCTTCGTAATCCGCTGGAAGCCTGTGACCGTGCAGGAACAGGTACCCTTTTTCCCTGTGCTCTTCAACGACCCTGAGCCCTATCCTGCTCGAAATCGTCAGCAGGTAGTTGTCGTGGTTCCCCCTGACCGCTATTACTTCTGAAAAGAGCTTGCTGAGCTCCTCGTTCAGCTTTTTGACCTCGTTCCATTCCTGAAAAGTTGCGGCTTTGAACTCGTGCTTCAGGTCCCCATTTATCAGTATCCTTTTTGCTCCGGTTTCCTCTTTGATTGCCTTTATTTCTTCAATTATGAGCTTGAGCTGGACCTGGGGTAAGAAAAGCTTTGCTTCTTCTGCAAGGTAAGTTTCTTCACCGAGCTGGAGGTCTGAAACAGCTACAAGGTCTAGTTCTTCAAAGTAAACTGCCCTCCTGCCGTCAACAGTATAAACGCCCTTAAATATCAGCATCCTCTCTCTTCTTCTGCAAAAACTGTAATAACTTTTGATGAAGTTTCAGTATCAGCTTCCTCCTGTCCTCCATCAGTATTACGTCAGAAGAGCCCCATGCAAGCATCTTGAAGGAAAAAGGTGAAGGAACGTTCGACCTGTCCAGAACCACGTACCTGTACTCCCCGGACTCTATTCTACTCAGGAACTCTTTTGCAGCTGAAATGTCCATGTAGTCCTGCAGTATTTCCCTGTAAGCTTCCTTCAAAAGCGGGAAGTTATCCACGTTCTGCACAACCTTAACAAGGAGGTCCGAGTTGAACTGCTGCTTCCCAACGCTTATGGCGTGTCCCTTATAGTTCCTGAGTATCATGAAGCTCCTTGCCGCGACCTGCCTGAACTTCCTCCTGAAGAGCTCAGTGTTGGCTATCGCTTTCAGGAGTATCCCTTCAATGTTCTCAGAGGTTACGCTCCTGAGAAGCTTTTTCGCGTTCACTTCCGCATCCCTTTCCACTGAAAGTACGAAGCCGTTGTCTGAAACCATTACTCCAACAGATGACCCGAGCGTCTGAGAAAGTTTGTAACCGTAGGCCCTCGAGAGGGCGTCGTTTGCCTTCCTTCCGAGAAGCGTATGAAAAACTATGTTCATCTTTTCGGACTCGTACTGTTCAACGAGGTAATCTGAATGGCTCAGCTTTTCTATCTTCCTGCTCTTCAAAAACTCGCTCATGAGCGTTATGTACTCAGCTAGTGCGTTTTTTGCGTTTTCATCAGCTGGGTAATCCTTTATCCTTTTCAGCACGTCTTTCTTCGAAAGACCTATAAGCGAAGACCTGAAAGCCTGTATCCTGTTCGCCAGGTCGTAGCTCAGGGGGAGCTCTTCTGAAAACCACGCAGGGACTGTGGGCTTTGAGTCTTCAGCCTTCTTCACGTACACCTTCATCCTCTTTGAGCTCAGGAACTCGTATATCTTTCCCGCAAGCACGAACCTGTCCCCGGGCGCTAGGCGCTCCACGAACTCCTCTTCTAGAGTGCCTATCGGCTTCTTCCCCTCAAAAACAACTATCTTAGTCTCATCCGGTATCGTCCCCTGGTTCAGGTAGAAAATCATCCTCGCGGACTTCCTCCTGCCGAACTCAGCGTCTTCATCTTCATAACCAAGGCTATCCGCCCTTTCTCCGTTTTTATAGAGCGATATCTTAGCGTAAACGCCCCTTTCTTCAAGGCTGTGGTAAGCCCCTGCCAGGTAGTTTATCACGTCAATGAAGTCATTCCATTCTAAGCTTTCGAAGCTGTAGCTCCTTTTTACCAGGCTGTAGGCTTCAGCCACTTTCCACCTTTTCACGAGCGACATGGACACTATTATCTGAGAAAGCACGTCAAGAGGGTTCTTTATTATCTTTATCTTGTCAAGCTCCCTCCTTAGAGCGAAGTAAGCCATTACGCTCGTTTCAACTATGTCATCGTTGTCGCTTGCTATTATCACGCCCTTTGAAGTGCTGTTTATGCTGTGCCCTGAGCGGCCGACCCTCTGCAGAAGCCTTATTATGCTCTTTGGGCTACCGAGCTGGATAACGAGGTCTATGTAACCAATGTCTATGCCGAGTTCAAGTGAAGTTGAGCTCACGATTGCCTTTAGCTGTCCGTTCTTCAGCTTATCCTCAAAGTCCAGCCTGAGGTCCCTGCTGACTGAGCTGTGATGGGCTCCTATTGTTTCGTCTGTAAATATATCAGGGAACTTTTTCTTTAAATTGGCAACCACCCTTTCTGTCCCGCTCCTGGTGTTTGTGAATATAAGGGCCGTCTTGCTCTTCTTTAAAAGGCTGTAAAGCAGAGAATAAGTTGATTCGGTGAGCTTCGTTTCGCTTGCTTTTACTATGTCCTTAACCGGAGAGAGCACCTTTATTTCTGTCTTCTTTTCGAACCTTGCGTCTATGATCGTTACGTCCCTGTTGCTTCCGACCAGGAACCTCGCTATTTCCTCTATGGGCGCCGTTGTGGCGCTCAGCCCTATCCTCTGAAATTCAGCCAGCTCCTGTAAAAGCTCGAGCGTTAAAGATAGGTAAGAACCCCTCTTGGATTCAGCTAGAGCATGAATTTCGTCAACTATAACCCACCTGACTGTCCTCAGGTTTTCCCTGAACTTTGGCGCAGTTACAGCTATAGCAAGGCTTTCTGGAGTTGTGCACAGTATGCTCGGCGGCTTTAGAAGCTGCTTTGCCTTTTCTGAGCTTGTGCTGTCGCTCGTCCTTATGCCCACGCTTATCCCTGAAAGCCATTCCCTTTCCTTCCCGGATTTCATTTCTTCAAGTGGAACCAAAAGGTTTTTCCTTATGTCGTTTATAAGAGCCTTCAAAGGCGAAACGTAGAGAACCTTTACACCCCTTTCGCTGTTCCCGTTTCTATAAAGCTGTATCAGCTGGCTGAGTATGTCCAGGAAAGCGGCAAAGGTCTTCCCTGTGCCGGTTGGAGATGAAACCAGCACATTCTCCTTATTATGAATATGATATATTGCGTCGACCTGGGGAGGGCTGAACTTCCTGTACCTGCTTTTAAACCATTCAAGAACTATGGGGTCGAGTAATTTTTCAACTTCTTCCTGACTGTGCTTCTCCGCGTACCTTATCATAAGTTAGACAGAAATGGTTTTCACAAAAGATTAAAAACATACCTGCAAAAGTTGCAGTTCTGCTGGCAGAAGAGGTGAAAGCAAATTATCGAACGGTTGCGTTTTCAGTAATCCGCGAGGGAAAACAGGACAAAAAACGAATTTCCGTCAAAATATATAGCAACCGTAACCGATTAGTATTTAAAGCTATTTAAAGTTAAGGTTTATTTTATATAATTTTTACAGATTCTCTGTTTTATTTTTACAAAATTATAAAGCTCACGTTAATAAAGAGGCTAATCCATCCTTTATATTTGAATTAGGTTGATAGAGGAGAAGCAGATCATTTACAAAAAAGAGCTGGCTACAAACATTTACGAAATGCTCATACAGGCGCCCAAGGTTGCAAGAGCGGCCCACGCAGGGCAGTTCATCCTGATTATGGTTGAAGATAAAGGGGAAAGGGTCCCGATGACCCTCGTTGACTGGAGCCCGGCTGTCGGCTGGATAAAGATAGTTTACCAGGAAGTCGGGACTTCCACGATAAAGCTATCGATGAAGGAAGTCGGGGACAAGGTTTACTATGTCGCCGGGCCACTGGGCCACCCATCTAGGGTTTCAAAGTTCGGAACCGTTCTAATGGTAGGAGGTGGAGTTGGAATACCCGCGCTTTATCCAATAGCAAGGGAGCTAAAGAGGCTGGGAAACAAGGTCGTTACGGTGATAGGAGCTAAGACTTCTAACGCTCTGATATATGAGAAGGAAATGTCAGAGGTCAGCGACGAAGTCCACGTAACAACTGACGACGGTTCTAAAGGGCTTAAGGGCTTTACTGTTGACGCTGTAAAACTAATGCTTGAACAGGGGCAGAAGTTCGACGCCGTATGGGCTGTCGGCCCGGCATTGATGATGAAGGCAGTTGCAGAGGCAACTAACGGAAAAATACCTGTCTCATATTCAAGCCTGAACTCCCTTATGGTCTGCGGAGTCGGCATGTGCGGCGCCTGCAGGGTTACGGTCGGAGGAAAGACAGTTCTAACATGCGTTGATGGTCCTGAATTTGATTCTTACCAGGTCAACTGGAGGGAGCTTGCGATAAGGCTGCAGGCTTACAAGAAGGAAGAGATGATTTCGCTTGAGATGCTGAAGGGGGCTGGTAAAGTATGAGCAGCAAGATAGGACACAGGATAGAGCCAAAGACAAGGCCTCCAGAAATAAGGAAGAAGGACTTCGAAGAAGTCGAGCTGACGCTATCTCCGGAGGAAGCGATGAAAGAAGCTTCCAGGGACATAAAGTTCTGCGCAGCCCCGTGCAGCACGAGAGGTTGTCCCGTAAACGTGAACGTAAACGGCTTCCTGAAAAAGGTAGCTGAAGGTGATTTTAAGGAAGCGTACAGGATACTCATCCAGAACACTCCTATCCCTTCAATCACAGGCAGAGTTTGCCAGCAGGAGATCCAGTGCGAAGGGGCATGCGTCCTTCGCAGAGTAGGAGAACCGATAGCTATAGGCGCTGTTGAAAGGTTTGTCGGAGACTGGGCCCTTGACAACAACGTTGAAATCCCGGTTACTGTTGAAAAGAAGAACAAGAAAGTAGCGGTTGTTGGTTCAGGCCCTTCAGGGATCGTTGCTGCGGCGGACCTTGCAAGGATGGGATACGACGTAACAATGTTCGAAGCTTTTCATGTTCCTGGAGGGGTTCTGGCTTACGGAATTCCTGAGTTCAGACTGCCGAAGAGGATACTCAGAAAAGAGTTCGAAAGGCTCCAGAACATAGGTGTTGACATAGAGCTCGGTGTGGTAGTCGGCACCACTTACACAATCCCTGAACTTCTGAAAGACTACGACGCTGTATTCCTGGGAGTTGGAGCCGGTAGGCCCATGTTCCTGAACGTCCCGGGTGAAAACCTGGCAGGTATATACACTGCAAACGAATTCCTGACGAGGGTAAACCTGATGAAATCTTACATGTTCCCTGAATATGACACGCCCATACACGTGGGCAAAAAGGTTGCCGTCATAGGAGCAGGAAACACTGCCATGGACGCAGCTAGGTCAGCCCTCAGGCTCGGTGCAGACGTCTACATCATATACAGGAGAGGAAGGAACGAGGTAACAGCAAGGGCTGTTGAGTTCAGGCACGCTGAAGAAGAAGGCGTAAAAACGATCTTCTGGGCAACACCTATAGAATTCCAGTCAAGCGATGGCGTAAACGTCTCCAACATAAAGCTCATGAAGATGAAGCCAGGGGAGCCCGACAGGACGGGAAGGCCAAGGCCTGTTCCTACCGGAGAAACGTTTGATTTTGAAACGGACATGGTAATAACTGCAATAGGCTTCTACCCGAACCCGTTGATACCACAGATGACCCCAGAGCTCAAGGTTGACGACCATGGCAGGGTTGTCGTGGACTTGGAAGGCAGGACGTCAATACCTCACGTTTATGCAGGTGGGGACATAGTAACAGGGGAGTCAACTGTAATAGAAGCAATGGGCTGGGGAAGAAGAGTAGCAAGGACCATTGACAAAGACCTTCAGAAGATTTGATTTATCACATAAAAAACCAATTATTATATCGTTCAAAATTAATGTAATTAAGGTGTTTTATATACTTTTCCTGCAAAGATCTGGTTTTTTGC